>Ga0180432_10005231_pt1 | contig 17407 bp, 14 predicted proteins | sample SS_ome_10_FD_132414 | JGI IMG/M metagenome (GOLD analysis project Ga0180432, IMG submission 132414) | Hypersaline lake sediment archaeal communities from the Salton Sea, California, USA - SS_1_MS_2 metaG | ecosystem: Environmental > Aquatic > Non-marine Saline and Alkaline > Hypersaline >...
CTTCCCCCGCCTCCGGCGTACTCGCAATGACAGTAAGGGTAGCCCCGTCATTGCGAGGAGCCCGAGCGTAGCGAAGGGCGACGCGGCAATCTCTACCGCCATCAGGGCAATAAGCGGGGCAAATTGCTTCATCCGCCTCCGGCGGATTCGCAATGACAAGCGGTGCGACCCGGCGGGGCGTCCTTCCCTCACGTTGGAGCGTCCGCCAAAGGCGGACAACCTCCCTCTACTTATTGCGCCATAAAAAAGCAGGGGCGCTTCCCGAAGCGCCCCTGCAAGCACCCTCACCTAACCTCTCCCATCAACCCTTCCCTGTAAGGTTCAAGGGAGAGGGATTTTTAATCTACTCCCTGGGCGGCTGTGGCGGGGCGGGATTGACCAGCGCGGCTGTCAGTTCGGCGGGCACTACGGTCATAAGCTCATCGAGCGTCCATTTCCCCTCTTTGGCGTAAATACTCTTTATCTCCTCCGGCTCGGAGTACAGGGATATCTTGTCCCCACTGACCAGGAAGGTACGGCCGTTAACGTTGGCGGCCTCGTCGGTTGCAAGCCATATAACGAACGGAACCATATCCTCCGGCTGCGGCAGGGACATCATCGCATCAGCCCCGGGAGGCAGGTCGGTCCCTGTAGCTTTGGCACGTTCGATGGCTTCCCTGAGCTCGGGAAGGTCCGTAATCCTTGTGGCGGCACGCGGTCGGATGGCATTACAGGTCACCCCGTATTTACCCATGTCTCTAGCCACCGTCCTGGTGAAGCCGACCGCACCCTCCTTGGCGGCAGAATAGTTCGCCTGGCCCATGTTCCCTAGCCCCGCCTCGGATGAGGTATTGATTATGCGGCCGCTTCTCTGCTCACGGAAAAGAATGCAAGCCGGTCTGGTGCAATAGTATATTCCGTACAGGTCGACCTTGAGAACGATGTCCCATTCCTCCGGGCTCATCTTAAAAATCATCCGGTCCCTGTAGAGCCCGGCGTTGTTGACCAGTATGTCCACCCTGCCGAAAGCATCCACGGCGGTCTTGATGATACTCTCCCCGCCTTCTGCGGTAGCAACGCTTTCGTAGTTGGCGACCGCCTCGCCGCCCATGTTCTTAATCTCGGCAACCACCTCGTCTGCCGGCGCCTTGGCCTCTCCCGAGCCGTCGGGCGCGCTGCCCAGGTCGTTCACCACAACCTTCGCTCCCTCTTTAGCAAACAGCAGGCACTCGGCCCTGCCGATACCCCTTCCGCCGCCGGTTACTACAGCTACTTTACCCTTTAATCTATCTCCCATGTTCGGTTTTGCCCTCCTTGTATCTTTTTATATAAGCGTTCAGCCGTCAGATTTCGTCCTCCGGCTTCAAGCAAAATTCCAGAGGATTTGTTGCCCGCAATATTATAGCACTACTGGCGTTCGATGGCACTACCCGGGATATCGGCGAACTCGTGCTTCAACTCACGCTCCATGAGCTCGGCTATGCCCCGTCGTACGTCGAGCCCCTCGTAGAGCGCCCTGTACACCTGCCGCGCGATCGGCATTTCCACATTCAATTCGCCGGCGAGCTTGAGCGCGGCTACAGTCGTTGTAATCCCCTCCGCCAGGCCGGTCATTGAAGCCGTTATCTCGTCCAGCGGACGCCCCCTGGCGAGCTCCTGCCCGACGTAGCGGTTGCGGCTCAGGGGGCTGGAGCAGGTAGCCACGAGGTCTCCCAGCCCGGCGAGCCCGGCAAAGGTCAGCGGATTGGCGCCCGCCGCAACGCCGAGGCGGGTAATCTCGGCAAGCCCCCGCGTTATCAGCCCCGCCTTGGTATTATCTCCGTAGCCCAGGCCGTCGACCATCCCCGCAGCCAGGGCAATAACGTTCTTCAGCACACCACCCAGCTCCACACCGATAACATCCGTATTGGTGTATACCCTGAATAGCGGCGATGCCATCATCTTCTGCACCCGCTCCGCCGTCGATATATCGCCGGATGCAACCACAGTCGCCGCCGGAAGCTCGCGGGCAATCTCCCCGGACAGGTTGGGGCCGGAGAGTACGCATATACCGGGCTCCATATCCCCCCCGAGTTCCTCGCTTATCACCTGCGACATCCGCTTTGCGCTGTCAAGCTCAAGCCCCTTCGCGACGCTTAAAATAAGCATGCCTTTACCGATATGCTCCCTCACCAACCCGACGTTACGCCGCATACTCTGGGCGGGAACCGCGAGGATTACAAGAGACGCTCCGCCAAGCGCCTCCTCGAACGACGCCGTTGCGCTCAGTTCATCGGGAAAAGCGAATCCCGCAAGGCGTAAAGAGTTCTCCCTGTCGCGGTTCAGCCTCTCCGCCTCGTCTACCGTCCGCGCCCACAGTTTGACCACCAGCCCCCTGCGGCCGAGCATTATGCCCAGGGTTGTCCCCCAGTTGGTTGTCCCTATTACAGCGACCTTTTCCATTTCCCTCACATCAAATGCCGTTCGTGTTGTGCCCTTACCCCGAAGGGCGAGCCTGGGCCGTAGGATAGCCGACCTGGGCCGTTAGGACGGCCGACATTTCGGCCTCGGCCTCGAACTATGAACAGCGCAGGCTACCGCAGGGGCAATTCATGAATTGCCCCTACACTTACCACTCACGACTTCTGGCAACCAGCGGGAAACGGCACGGCCAGCGGGCCGCCCTCCTCCCCGCTATGGTTACAGCACCCCGACATGGGACGGAGCCCCGTTTCCTCAGAAGGCCCAGGCTCGGCGAACGTAACTTATATCGTTCTTATCTCGCTAACTAAGCTCCCCCTTCTCCCCCACCTTAGCCTCCGTGCCCGAAAGCAGCCTGGCTATATTATCGTGATGCACCAGAATAATCAAGGCTGTAGCGCTCCCTGTATATACGAAATACTGCCAGGGAACCCAGTCAACCGCCAGAAAAGCGCCCATCATAGCCACAGCGCCCAGGGAACCGATTATGGACCCCAGCGAGGCATAGCGATATATGGCGACGACGAGAATAAAAATTCCTATAGCGGCGACGGATACCATCGGCGCCGGCATGGCCATGGCAAATTGCGCCCCGCCGGCGGTAGCCACGCCGCGACCGCCCCCGAACCTGATGAAAACCGACCAGTTATGCCCGGCGATGGCGGCGAAGGCAGCGGCTATCTCCCATGTATATGACTCCAGGATGTAGCGGGCGAGCAGGACTGCAATCACCCCCTTGAGCACGTCGCAGACCAGGGCGATAACGGCATATTTAGTCCCCAGTATGCGCAGTACGTTCGAGGCTCCCGTCTTGCCGCTGCCGTGCGCCCGGACATCCACCCCCCGCAGCTTCCCCAGCACCAGCCCGACGGGGATGGAGCCGATGAGGTAGCTTCCGATAACGACAGCGGCGTACTCCATTATCTCTTTCCCTTCCTCTTGAAAACCAGCTTCAGCGGCGTACCGCCGAAGTCGAAAGCCTCGCGGAGCTTGTTCTCGAGGTAGCGCTGATATGAGAAGTGCACCAGCCGGGGGTCGTTGACAAAGAAGACGAAAGTCGGGGGGCTGACCTCCGCCTGGGTAACGTACGATATCTTGAGCTGCCTTCCCTGCACCGAGGGGGGCGAATGTGCCGCCATCATGCTTCGGATCTCTTCGTTGAGTGCAGCCGTGGGAACGCGTTTCTGCCTGTCCCGGAATACCTTTATCGCCGCGGGCAGTATCATATCTATGCCGCTTCCCTCAAGCGCCGAGACGAACAATACGGGTACGCCGGGGAAGAATTTCAGCCTCCGCAAAATATCCCCCGTGCAATCGGCGATATCCTTGTCCAGCTCGCCGGCGAGGTCCCACTTGTTCACAACAACGACCATCCCCTTATGTGCCTGGTGTATATAGCCCGCGATGTGGGCGTCCTGCGCCGTCAGCACCTCCGCTGCCTCGGTTACCAGCAGGGCTACATCCGCCCTCGCGATAGCGCGCAGCGCTCGCATAACGCTGTACCGTTCCACCCCACCCTCCACCCTGCCCCTGCGGCGAATTCCGGCGGTGTCTATGAACAGCACGTGCTCGCCTTTATATTTGAACACTGTATCCACGGCGTCCCGGGTCGTGCCCGGGGTCTCGCTTACAATCGCCCGTTCCTGCCCCAGGAGCGCGTTGAGCAGCATAGACTTGCCCGCGTTAGGACGTCCCACTATGGCGACCTTCAGCATGCCGGGCTCTTCCTCCGCGGGGGCGGAGGGCGGCAGCAAGTCGCAGACCGCGTCCATAACATCCGCGACACCGGTGCCATGAATGGCGCTCATAGCCAGCGGCTCTCCGATACCCAGCTCGTGGAACTGGAACGCCTCTCTGAGGCGCTTCTCGTTATCCGCCTTGTTCACCGCAAGCACCAGCGGCTTCCCCGCGAGACGCAGCGACTCCGCCACCTCCCGGTCGGGGAGCGTAACGCCTTCCGCGGCGTCCACCATGAAGATTGTGACATCCGCCTCCCCGATGGCGACCCCGGCCTGTGCCTGTACCTTCTGCCTGATGTCCGATTCGGGTTTCTGTTCGAGTCCGCCGGTGTCGATAATCGTCAACTCGCGGTCTTCCCAGGAGATGTCGGCGTACACCCTGTCGCGGGTTGTCCCCGGCAGGTCCTCGACGATAGCGAGGCGCTCGCCGGCCAGCCGGTTGAAGAGGGTTGACTTGCCAACGTTGGGGCGTCCTACGATGGCAACTACAGGCCTGGTCATGATTTACCCAGAAGCTCCGCCAGTATCGCCTTCTGCGCGTGGAGCCTGTTCTCTGCCTGGTCGAAGACTACCGACTGCGGCGCGTCTATGAGCCCCGGCGCGATTTCCTCGCCATGATGTGCCGGCAGGGGGTGCATAAATATCGCGTCCGCCGCCGCCAGCGACAGTATGGCGGCATCCAACCGGTAGCCGGCGAACGCCCGTCGCCGTTTCTCCGACTCCGCCTCCTGCCCCATGCTCGCCCAGACGTCGGTATATACAACATCGGCGCCCGCGACCGCTTCGCGGGGCTCCTCGGTCATCAATATCCGCTCTTCGCTATGAGCCAGGCTGCGACCGAGAGCTACGACCTCGACCGGTACCGCGTAACCCCTGGGGGAAGCGATTCTGAAATTCATACCCACCAGCGCGGAGGCGAGCAGCAGGCTGCTGGCAACGTTATTACCGTCTCCGATGAAGGCAACGGTCAGGCCCTCGAGCCTGGATTTCTTCTCGTATATAGTGAGAAGGTCGCCGAGCGCCTGGCAGGGGTGTTCCCTGTCCGAGAGGGCGTTGATGACGGGTACCGTGGCGTGCTCCGCCAGTGCCTGCACCGTGTCATGGGCGAAGGTGCGGGCGGCTATTATATCGACATAACGGCTGAGCGTCCGCGCCACGTCCGCTATCGACTCCCTGCTCCCCAGGCCGACCTCAGCCTGTGAGAGGGTGAGGCTGTGTCCCCCAAGCTGATGCATGGCGACATCGAAGCTCACCCTGGTGCGTAGCGAGGGCTTCTCGAAGAGTAGAGCCAGTGTTTTTCCCGCGAGGACTGTGCCCGCGCCCTGCCGTTTCATCGCCACGGCTTTGTCGATTAAGCCCCGGATGTCGTTCGGGGCGAGGTCGCCTATCGAGAGCAGGTCCTTGCCTTTCATGCTTCCCCCTTCGCTTCTGAACCCGTCAATGATATGCCTGGCGCAACGCCCATATAATTATCAATACGTAAGTATAATACAACACCGCATCCTTCGCCACCAGCGCCGCTTGTTGGACGTTAGCCACGATGCTATAATGGCTCAAATTCACTACTATGAAATACGCCGAGGCAATCGAGTTCCTGCTGGAGCGCACCGACTACGAGAGGTGGCCGGGATACACATACGCCAGCAGGTTCGACCTGCGGCGTATGGAGGCCCTACTGCACAGGCTCGGCGACCCACACCTGGGCGCCAGAACAGTGCACATCGCGGGGTCCAAGGGCAAGGGCAGTACGGCGGCAATGATCGCTGCCGGGCTCCAGTCCGCCGGCTACAGCACAGGACTTTACACATCGCCACACCTCGTCACACTCCGCGAACGGATTGCCGTGGACGAGAAGCCGGTCCGCAAGCGGGAGATGGCAGAGGTTGTAGCAACGCTCCGTCCGCATGCTGAGGAGATGGACAAAGAGCAAACCTGCGGCGAGTTGAGCACCTTCGAGTTGCTCACTGCCTGCGCATTCCTCCACTTCAAGCGCAAAAAGGTCGATTTTCAGGTGCTGGAGACCGGGCTGGGGGGCAGGCTGGACGCCACCAACGTTGTCACCCCGGAGCTATGCGTGATAACCCCTATCAGCCTGGACCACAAGGAGGTGCTGGGAGATACAGTAGCCCTTATCGCAGCCGAGAAGGCAGGAATAATAAAGCCGCGGGTCCCCGTGGTAGGCTCTCCGCAGGTTGAAGAGGCAGCAAGGGTAATCAGGGATGCCTGCTCGAAGAAGGGCGCCCTTCTTGTCGAAGTCGAGAGGGATTTCTCCTGGCGCAGGACAGGCTCCGACCTCTCGGGGCAGTCGCTCGAGGTTCGGGGAAAGGGAGGGACTTACAGATTCACCCTGCCCCTGCTGGGCGCGCACCAGATAGTGAATGCCGCCACGGCGGTAGCCGCGCTGGAGCTGCTGGGAATCCCGAAGGAGAGCATAGAGTCCGGGCTGGCCTGTACCCGCTGGCCGGGCCGCCTGCAGGTTCTCAGGCGCAGGCCGATGCTTGTCGTCGACGGCGCACATACGGGCGAATCGGCAAAAAAGCTCAAGGAAGCGCTGGAACAGTACTTCCACTTTGAAAGTTTAATACTTATAATAGGTGCATCCGCCGACAAGGACGTATCCGGAGTTGCGGCTGAGCTTGCGCCTCTGGCATCACGCGTTATCGCGACGCGGTCACGCCACCCGCGGGCGACCGGCCCCGAGGAAGTGGCCGAGGTTTTCACCAGCAGGGGAGCGAGCGTCGAGGTGACAGACGGCGTATCCCGGGCGCTGGAGAAGGCGCTGGGTGAGGCAAAAAAGGGCGACCTAATCTGCGCCACCGGGTCACTGTTCCTTGTAGGCGAGGTAATAGAATACATAAAGGGTTTGAATCCAGAGATATATCCGTGATACGTAATGGCTACGCCATGAGGAGGGTTCTGATGAGGCAGGCAAGGGCAGAAAGGGGAAATCACCCGGATGCGGTTACCACCGCAGTTGACAAGCAGATAAACGAGCTGCTGGGCAGTATCGTCAAAGGTGAGAAGCAAAAGAAACCTGCTACCAGAACGCGCCCCGGGAAATCGGGCAAGGGGAAGCGGGAGAGGCAGCGCGTCGTAGTAACAGGCATGGGAGCGGTAACGCCGCTGGGGCTGAACGTCGACGACTTCTGGCGGGGCCTGGTCGAAGGCAAATCGGGTATCGCAAGAACCACGCTCTGCGACACAAGCGACCTCAGCTGCCAGATATCAGGCGAGGTGAAGGGTTTCGAGCCGCGGAATTACCTTGACCATAAGGAGGCGAGAAGGATGGCCCGTTTCAGCCAGTTCCTGGTCGCCGCGGCTAAAATGGCTGTTGAAGATTCCGGCATGAATCTCAGCCGTGAGGATGCGGACCGTATGGGGGTACTGGTTGGAAACGGCATCGGCGGCCTGCCCGATGTCGAGGACGGCTTCCTTACAATGCAGGAAAAGGGCGGCATGAGAATGAATCCCTTCTTCATGCCCATAATCCTGCCCAACATGGCGGCGGGGCAGGTCAGCCTCATCCTGGGACTCAAGGGATTCTCATCCACTATAACCACCGCCTGCGCAGCCGCAACCCAGGCAATATGCGACGCTGTAGAAGTAATAAGGCTGAACAAGGCGGATGTCATGGTCGCCGGAGGCACCGAGGCGGCGATAACCCGGATTGGTATAGCCGGGTTCTGCGTAATGAGGGCCCTGACCTCCAGGAACGACGAGCCTGCCAGGGCATCACGTCCCTTCGACGCCAGGCGGGATGGCTTCATTCCCTCCGAGGGCGCGGGGGTTCTAATCCTTGAGAGCCTGGAGCACGCACAGCGCCGCGGCGCAAGGATCTACGCTGAGATTTCCGGCGTGGGCGTCTCCTCGGATGCCTACCACGTAACGGCACCCGACAGCGACGGCTCCGGGGCCATGCGGGCAATGCGCTGGGCGATCGGGGACGCCGGGTTGAAGCCCGAGGATATAGACTACATAAACGCCCACGGCACATCGACACCTCTCAACGACTCGGTAGAGACCCTGGCGATAAAGAGGCTTTTCGGAGACCACGCCTACCATCTGGCTATAAGCTCTACCAAGTCCATGATAGGGCATCTTTTGGGCGCTTCGGGTGGGGTGGAGGCCATCGCCGTGACAAAGTCCATCGCCGAAGGCGTTATCCACCCCACCGTGAACTACGAATTCCCCGACCCTGATTGCGACCTCGACTACGTACCGAACGTAGCCCGGAAAAAAGATGTCAGGGCGGCACTTTCCAACAGCTTCGGCTTCGGGGGACAGAACGCCTGCCTGGTCTTCAGGAAATTCGAGGAAAAAGCGGCGTAGAATCGGCTGCCTCGCTCTTCCCGGGCGAATTGACCTTTTGGCTAGAACTTTAGTTTCCCCCAAAATAGTAAAAAAATGCCTTGACCCCCGCCCTTACCGTCTGTTATGCTCTTACCTGCGTCCGCCGGGCAGTTTTTTCCCTGCGCGCTCTTGTTAAAGCGACCATTTCCTCCCCCGGCTTACTCCCCGGAGCGCCACTGCTAACGAACGTGCTTTAGGATAAGGGGGACTACAACACGTCCACTTTGTCGCTGTTATTTATATAAGGGCGATCATGTATCGTTCTCAGTATTGCGCTGAAATCCGTCTTTGGCGGGATGAGGCTGCCTTGTTAGTATGTAGCATAGAGGGAGAGAATGAAGTCGAGGTCAGCAGTTGACATCTGGCAGGCAGCACTCGAAGAACTAAAGGGCAAGGTAAGCCCGGCCAACTACAACACCTGGTTGAAGAATACGGTAGGCTTGTCTCAACAGGACGGCAGCCTGATTGTCGGGGTCCCGAGCGATTTCGTCACCGAGTCGCTGGAGAAGCGCCTGTACCCTTTAATCGAGAAGACAATAAGCGGCATCATCGGGCGCCCTTTAAAGGTACAGTTCCAGGTTCACCTGGGCAGTGAAAGCGGTGAGCTGGGACCCACTCCTCCACCTCCATCCCCCCGTCGACTGGGCCAGCGAGCCGGCACCCCTAAGTTCAACCGCAGGTACACCTTCGATACCTTCGTAGTCGGCAGCAGCAACCGGCTGGCACACGCCGCAGCTCAAAGGGTGGCGAATGACCCCGGCGGCAGCTATAATCCCCTCTTCATCTACAGCGGTGTGGGTCTGGGGAAGACACACCTCATGCACGCCATCGGCTGGGTAGGGCTCCGCTTATGCCCGCGCGTCATGTACGTAACCGCTGAGCAGTTCACCAACGAGTTCATCAGCGCTATAAGGGAGGGGAAGACCGAGGACTTCAGGAACAAGTACCGCAGCGTCGATGTCCTGCTTCTCGACGACGTACAGTTCATAGCCGGCAAAGAGCAGACTCAGGAAGGTCTTTTCCATACCTTCAACGACCTGCATACCGAGAACAGGCAAATCGTCCTTAGCTGCGACCGCCCGCCCAAGACCCTGACACTGCTCGAAGACAGGCTGCGCTCCCGCTTCGAGGGCGGGTTGATAGTCGACATGCAGCCGCCCGACCTTGAAACAAGGATTGCTATTCTCCAGATAAAGTCAAAGGAGCAGAAGACAGCAGTTCCCCCGGATGTGCTGCACCAGATAGCTCACCGCATCCAGAAGAATATCCGTGAGCTCGAAGGCGCGCTGAACCGTGTGCTGGCATATTCCAGGCTTATACAGGAGCCCCTGACAACCGACCTGGTAACAAAAGCCCTCGCGGAGATAACCGCCGACGCCCACAGGCGCACATTAACCGCCGCCGTGATTCTCAGTGCCGTAGCGGCATACTACGGGCTGGCTATTGAGGAACTCCAGAGCGCCAAGCGGGACAGACCCCTCTCTATAGCACGCCAGATGGCGATGTACCTCCTCCGGGAGGAACTGCAGTGCTCATGGACACATATAGGCAACGAGCTGGGTGGCAGGGACCACAGCACAATCCTCCACGGCTACCATAAAATCGCCGCAGATATAAACATAGACCCCGCCCTGAGACGAGACCTTGTCGATATCCGGGAGAGCCTCTATTCCAAATCCGGCTAGCATTCCACAACGTTACATAACGCTAAGATTACATAATTTTGTGGAAAACCAGCCTCTTTCTGTGGATATCCTCTTCCGCTTGTGGATAACCCCTTTTGAATTATGTAACGTCTTTTTAAAGTCGTTTTCCCCCAACCCCATTTATCCGGTACCGGAGAAATCCACAATTTCCCGCTTTTTTATCCCCACCAACCAAAGGGGTTTTCCAGCCTCGTCTAACTCAGTTTCAACGCTTTCCACACCCTTAATTGTTATTGTTTTATAGACATCCCTGAAATAAACTATAGAATGTACTATGATCGAATAATAAAACTAAATCAGATAAAAGGTTGATTAGTTGATCGATAGAGCTGAGATTTATGTAAAGGGAGGCAACGGAGGGAACGGGGTTGTGAGTTTCAGGAGAGAGAAGTACGTGCCGTTCGGAGGTCCTGATGGTGGTAATGGGGGTGATGGGGGTAGCATTTATCTGGTGGGCGATGAGAGTATGGCTACGCTGCGTGAGTTCAGATACAGGAATCAGTTCAAAGCGAGGAAGGGAGCTAACGGCAAGGGTAAGGATATGACTGGAAAGAGGGGAGAGGATTTAGAGGTAAAGGTACCGCTTGGGACACAGGTCCGTATGAAGGAAGAGGACGGCAGCCTGGTTCAGGTTTCGGATGTGCTGGAACACGGACAGAGAGTGCTGGTAGCTGGGGGTGGCAGGGGTGGATTCGGCAACGCCCACCGCGTCTCATCTACGAATCAGGCACCGCGCATCGCCGGGGAGGGGGAGACCGGAGAGGAGGCATGGCTTGTGCTGGACCTCAAGCTGATTGCGGACGTCGGTATAGTTGGATATCCTAACTCGGGGAAGTCGACCCTGCTGAGCGCGGTATCGCATGCCCAGCCTAGAGTCGCGGACTATCCCTTCACTACCACCGAGCCCGTTCTCGGCGTTGTGGATATAGGATACAGTAGCTTTGTGATGGCTGACATCCCCGGCATAATCGAAGGAGCTCATCTCGGCCGCGGCCTGGGGCTGGACTTCCTGCGGCATATCGAGCGCACCCGGGTTCTCATCCAGCTCGCCGACGGTGGCTCCGAGACCCTCCTGGATGACCTGAGGAATGTGGAGGAGGAGCTGGAGCTTTATCAGGAGGGACTGAAGGAAAGGCCGCGCATAGTCGCAGTGAACAAGATCGACCTTCCCGGTGTAAAGGAACGACTTCAAGGACTAAGGGATGAAATGGAGGGCCTCGGGAAGCCTTTTTACTACATATCGGCGGCAACCGGGGAAGGGGTCGAGGAGCTTATGAAGAAGGCGCTGGAACTGCTGTCTCAGGGAGGCAGTCCCCCGCAGGAGAAGAGCGGTGAGGAATACAAGTTATTCCGTCCGCCCGCCGCAGGCGGGCTTTCTCCCGGGAAGGATAAGCCGCGAGGGGGAAGGCGTGGCCGGGCATAAGATAGGGCTCCTGGGGGGCACCTTCGACCCCGTCCACAACGGGCACCTCGTCGTGGCTGAAGAGTTGATGAGGAAGCTGGGGCTGGAAGAGGTGCTCTTCGTGCCCGCTGGGCAACCCTGGATGAAGGAGGGGACGGATATAAGCCCCGCCGAGCACAGGCTGGAGATGCTTCTGCTCGCTACCGCCTCAAATCCCCGATTCAACGTATCCACTATAGAGCTGGAACGCTCCGGGCCTACCTACACTGTAGATACTATAATAGAGCTAAAGGCCGGCCTCAGCGCGAGGGCCGAGATATATTTCATGGTGGGATTCGATGCCCTGGCCGAGCTTCCCCGGTGGAAGGAGCCGGGGCGCCTGCTGGAGATGTGCCGGGTGGTGGGTTTCGGGCGGCCGGGCCACGAGGCGCTCGATTTGAACGCGCTGAATGCCGCAGTCCCCGGCACCTCGGAGCGCATAATGATAGTGGATGTTCCCCAGGTGGATATCAGCGCCACCGAGATCAGGCGACGGGTCTTCAGGGGGCTTTCAATTCTCGATATGGTTCCCGAGGAGGTCGAGAGATATATAGCGGAGAACGGGCTTTACCGTTAGAATGTTTATGCCGGGATTGGAGAAAATGTAGGGGCAATTCATGAATTGCCCCTAAGCCCCACCTCTTGGATTCATCCGCTTGAGGTGGACGGGAATGGGATAAAACCCACTTCTGCGCAGGCAGGAGTCCTGGGGGAGGCGGGGGGCCTGCTCAGACCACAGGCAAAGGGGGTGTACAGGTGAGCACTGATAATGACGAGAGGCTGCTGGAGGTTTTCAGGGAGCGCGGGGTACTGCGTGGCGAATTCACGCTCACCTCGGGATTGAAGACATCCTATTACTTCGACGGCAGGATGGTAACCCTCTGGCCTGAGGGTGCGTATCTTATTGGTGAGAAGATATTCCGCATAATCGTGGAGGCGGGGGCTGAGGCCGTGGGCGGGATGACAATGGGCGCCGACCCCATCGCAGCCGCCGTGGCGATTGTGAGCTACAAAGAGGGCAACCCAATACCCGCCTTCATAGTGAGGAGCGAAGTCAAGGGACACGGGACGCAGAAGCGTATCGAGGGGCCGCTGGAAAAGGGGGCGAAGGTTGCCATAGTAGACGACGTGATTACCACCGGGGGCTCGGTTCTGCGGGCGATAGAGGCTGTGGAGGCGGAGGGCTGCCGGGTGGTTAAGGCTGTGGTGCTGCTCGACCGCCAGCAGGGCGGGGCAGACGAGATAAGGCGCAGGGGCTACGACTTCGCAGCGCTGCTCAAGGCAGACGCGGAGGGCGAGGTCAGCCTTGCGTGAAGGGGGCGCGATGAAAAAGTTTATTTCCCTTGCTATGGGGCTGCTGATAATGGCGGGCGTCTTGATAGCAGGGTGTGAAGGTGGGGACGGCGGGGCAGCAGGCCCCACGGCGAGTACACTCCCGACGGCACAGACATGGGCTATCGACACCGCGGCTTCGGCCGGGCAGGTCGGGGAGTATTCTTCGATAGCGGTTGACAGTAACGGGAAGGCACATATCGCCTGCTTCGAGTATGTAAGGGACGAGTATATCGGAGCGGACGCCGTCCCGTACGGCAACCTGAGGTACGCCACCAACGCCAGCGGTGCCTTGGAGGATTTCACCCTCGATACAGGCACCGGAATGACCCCGCGGATATATGTCGATAAGGGCGACAACGTTCATATAGTACATACGAAGCTCGGCGCTTCCGATATTCAGACCATGCTGGATATAAAGTATACGACGAATAAGTCAGGCTCCTGGGAGACGGTTGCGGTTGCCAGCAGGGTCGTCAAGGGCAGCGATGCCTCCATAGCGGTCGATGCAGACGGAAAGGTGCATATATCCCTGCGCAACGAGGAGGGCGTGGGCACCACGGACGAGGGCGGGCAGGGAGGACTCAGGTATGTTACCAATGCTACAGGGGGGTGGACGTGGGTAGACGTTGACGCGAGTGTGAACTGCGGGAACGACGGGGATATTGCGGTTGACGGCGACGGCAACGTACATATCAGCTATCTCGACAAGGACGCGGGATTAAAGTACGCGACAAACGCCGGCGGCTCGTGGGAGTACCAGCTTGTGGACGGTACTCAGCACGTGGGATGGAATACGTCGATAGCGGTTGACAGTAATGGAAATGTGCATATAAGCTACTCCGACCCGGCCGCTATATTGGAATACCCGGGTAATGGCTACCTGAAATATGCCACCAGCGCGCCGGGGGATTGGGATATCCAGGTGGTCGACGCTGAGGATGCCGGTTTCTTCACGGGCAACGCGGTGGACGGGGACGGCGCCGTACACATAGCGTACTACTCGTGGGACGGCATGGATGGAGAGCTAAGGTACGCTACCAACGCTTCGGGCACGTGGGTGAAGGAGACTGTAGACAGCGAGGGGATTACCGGGCTGTACAGCGCTATCGCCCTCGACGCCGAAGGGAACCCGCACATATCATACTGGCAGTACGACGACAAGGACCTGAAATACGCCTCGAGAGGTTAATTTGTAGGGGCACGGTCCGCCTCTGGCGGATGCCCCTACATAATTACTCGTTAGATGTATATAACCATAGGCGTATCATATGAAGACGCGTAGGGGCGCTTCGCGAAGCGCCCCTACGCAGACATGCTTTGGAGGTTATTGTAAATCCCGCTCGCTTGATGGGAGAGGTGAAGTAGGGGCACGGTCCGCCTCTGGCGGGTGCCCCTACAGGTACGTCGTAATATACCCTCACGCAGCGGGCGCTCAGGACGTCTCGTTGGCGGCGAGCAGCGCCGCTCCCAGCGCGCCTATAATCTGGGGCTCGTCGGGGATTATTATGGAGAGCCCGATTCCCGCCTCAAGGGCGTCCCTGACGCCGATGTTCTTGGCGACCCCTCCGGTGAATACAACCTGCTCTTTGTAGCCAACGGTCCTTCCCATAACCGCCACCCTCGAAGCCACCGCCCTGTGGATGCCCGCGACGAGGTCCTCCCTGGGCCTGCCCTCGGCGCGGAGCGAGACCATTTCCGTCTCGGCGAATATTGTGCAGGTGCTGCTTATCAGGCAGGGCTCCCTGCTGGTCAGGGATACGGGCCCCATCTCCTCTATATCGAGGCCCAGCACCCCTGCCATGACCTCGAGGAACCGGCCCGTCCCCGCGGCGCACTTATCGTTCATAACGAAGTCGCTGACGTTGCCGTCCTCGCGGACCCCGATAACCTTGCTGTCCTGCCCCCCTATGTCTATGACGGTTCTCGCCGACGGTATCAGGAAGTTGACGCCTCTGGCGTGGCAGATAATCTCGGTTACAGCCTTTCTGGCAAAGGCGACGCCGCTGCGCCCGTAGCCCGTGGAGATTACATAGTCGAGGTCGGACATGGAGAGCCCTACCTGCTCGAGGGCTGTCGCCGTTACCTTCTCCGCCGCGCGGGCGACGCTGTCGCCCGTGGGTATTACGGCGTGGGACAGGAGCTTGCCGTCAGCAATGATTACCGTCTTGGCGGTGGCTGCGCCGACGTCGACGCCTGCGGTTGGCATCCCAGTCCTCCCCTCCTTTCCCCAATTGATGGATAGGTTTGGGATTCACCCTCACCCAGCATCTCCCGTCAAGGTAGAGGAACATTGGGGCGCTTCACGAAGCGCCCCTACGAAGGGCGAACACATTGGTTCGCCCCTACGGGAGACGGTTCACGTGGACCGGGCACGGCAGCTAGGTTTTCGATGCTTTATGGGCTTTAACGAGTTCGGCGAAGGTTTCCACCCTAGTCCTGAGCTGGCCGGCGCTGTAGTTCCGCGTATCGTAGCAGTCCCATTCCAGCACGAGCACCGGTATCCCCATCTCCTTCTCTATCATCCTCTTGGTTATAATCACGGTGGGGACCCACTCGCGGCAGGAGTAGGGATAGAAGTTAATCGCCCCGTCCACGTTGAATGCCTTACAGTTCTCCAGGTTTATCAGGCAGTGCGCCTCGCAGGAATGCGGTATGTCCAGGCAGGGCCCCACGCCTATCATGTCCGACCATTCCCGGTAGGAATGCTTTGTGAGTACCCAGGGGCTGAGCCAGTTCGGAATCTGGATGCGAATCGCGAGGCCCGTGCGCTCTATCATGCGAGTTATGCTGGGGTCGACGCTTATAGTGGCGGTACAGAATACGCCGGGGGCGCCCTTCTCGAGTATGCCCTCGCCCCGTTCCACCCTCTGCTGTACCTCCCCGGCAAGAATCTCCAGCGCCTGCTGCTTGCCCTCTATGTCCCTCGTTGGCATCGAGTTGAGGAAGAAGGCGTGTGCCAGGCTCGCCTGGCTGATAGGCTGGGGGTCGGCGTGCCCTATTAGCTCCACAAGAGCCTGGAACGTCAGCCGGAAAACGGCGTTCGACCTGTTGGCGGTGCGTATCGCCTCCTCCGTCATCTTACAGCCTGTAATCTCCTCGAACATGCGGAACATCTTGGTCGCCTGTGAGCTGCAGTAGCGGACGCGGCAGTCATTGAACTTCGGCCAGTCCCCCCAGTTGGGGTCCGAGCAACTGTCCAAGTATGCCACCGGGATGCCGTAGACCTCGTGCAGAAGCTGCTCCGCCTCGGCGGGCTGGTCGCAGTGGTACGACGCTATCAACGACAGGTCGGGGAAGGGGATTGCGCCCCTTACCATCGCACCCAGCCTCGTCTGGTACAGCGCGCAGTGTGCCGCCCCGGGCGGCATCCCGCTCTCCTCGCCCGCCTCGAGGTAGGGGGTGATTTTATCGAAAATCTGGCCCATCGTCATATTGAGTATCTGCCCCGGTACGCCGAAGTACACCTCCTTCTCGTCGGTGGAAAGCATCATGGACATCAGCGGCCGTAGCTCCATGGGGAAGTCGCTATACACTATTTTCTCGTGTTCCTCCCTCGCCAGCACAAGGTTCACAAGCTCCCTCATCCATATCGCTAGGAACTTGCGCAGTCCCAGCAGCTCGATATCCATGTACTCCTTCAGCCTCCACTCTCCCCTCCTGATGTCCTCCTCGTCCAGCCCCAGGATATCGAACGCCCTGTCAATCCTCGGTCGTTCCCTCTCTATCTCATCAGGCTCGTAGCCACACAGCTTGAAAAGCTCCGTATACATAATCAGCCGCTCCTCCCCGCCTTAATAATCTCGACAAAGGTCTCCAGCCTCGTCCGGAGGGGACCCTTCTCGGAGACGTCGTAGTCCGACTGCACCTTGAGCATCGGGATGCCGAGCTGCTCCTTGACCGTTTTCTCGAAGTAGAAAGACTGGATATCGTAGCTGCTGCGGTACATGAGCTGGTACCAGATAATCCCGTCCACCTCGAACTCCCGGGCAAGCTCAATAAGATAATCCAGCCGCTCGCGTGACGGCCTGAACCAGGCGGGGGGCTGCCTCCGCCTGAAGTACCTGTCCGCCAGGGCTTCCATGAGGTCGCCGTCGGCGTTCACATTCTCCCAGTAGTGCCTCATCCCCTCGGCGAACTCCTCGATTACTATGGAGGCTCCCGCCTGCTCCGTCATCTCAAGGACCTTGTAGTCGCCCATCGCCAGGGTTGACCCTGTAAGGAGGATGCGGGGTTGGCGGTTGGCGGTTGGCGGTTGGCTGGTTTTTAATTCCTGCAGTGCGGACTCCAGCGCTTTTATCAGGACGTCTCTGTCGGCTATGAAGGAGGCGTGGTTCAGCCTCACAAAATCGTAGCCGCTCATGGGAGGTTGCCCCGATTTGCGCAGGAGGCTTATCTCC
>Ga0180432_10005232_pt1 | contig 17406 bp, 23 predicted proteins | sample SS_ome_10_FD_132414 | JGI IMG/M metagenome (GOLD analysis project Ga0180432, IMG submission 132414) | Hypersaline lake sediment archaeal communities from the Salton Sea, California, USA - SS_1_MS_2 metaG | ecosystem: Environmental > Aquatic > Non-marine Saline and Alkaline > Hypersaline >...
GAGCAAGAGCCTCGGCAACTACATCGGCGTGGCCGAGCCCCCGGAGCAGATGTACGGCAAGGTCATGTCCGTTGACGATGCGCTGATACTGGACTACTTCGAGCTGGTGACCGACGTGCCGGACGCGGACATCGAGGAGATGCGGCGGGCCATGGCTGCTGACGCCGTCAATCCCATGGAGCTGAAGAAGCGGCTCGCACACGAGATAACCGGCCAATTCCATGGCGCAGAGGCCGCCCGCCAGGCGGACGCCCACTTCACCAGGGTGCACCAGGAACACCAGTTGCCCGAAGACATGCCCGATGTGTGGTTCGAGCCCGTTGGGCAGGAGGCCGGACGCAGCAGGGTTGATATGGCGCACCCGCTGGCGCAGGCGGGCTTTGTCAAGAGCAACAGCGAGTTCAAGCGACTTGTAGCACAGGGCGCCGTGGAAGTCGACGGTGAGAAGGTCGACGAGATGAGTGCGCTGGTCACCGACGGGTCGGTCATCAAGGTTGGCAGACGCACGTTCGTACGTGTGCGCATCAAGTGAGCACCTGTCGGCGCGCAGCGGCGGCCTTGCAGAGCCGGCCGTCACGCCGCCTGTGGGCTGAAGCCGGCAGCGCCGAGAGCACTTGCGACGCAACAGGGCGAGCTTTCACAACCCGTGCGAGGAGGATAGGCATGAAGGTTCTCGTATCTGACCCAATCGCGGACGAGGGCGTCGAGCGGCTCAGACAGGCCGCAGATGTCACGGTCAAGACCAAGCTCTCCACCGAGGAGCTATGCGACGAGATTCAGGGCTACGACGCCCTGGTCGTGCGCAGTCAGACACAGGTGACGTCAGAGATAATCTCCCACGGCCGCAACCTTCGGGTCATAGGACGGGCCGGCGTGGGAGTGGACAACATCGACGTCGATGCGGCCACTCAACACGGCATCGTCGTCGTCAATGCTCCATCCGCAAACACCGTGTCCGCCGCCGAGCACACGATGGCTCTTATGCTGGCTCTCGCTCGCAACGTATCGCAGGCGGACTCGCAGTTGCGGAATGGTGTCTGGGCACGAGGCAAGCTCACGGGCACCGAGCTGCGGGGCAAGACCCTTGGTATCGTGGGCCTGGGGAACATAGGACGGCAGGTAGCCATACGGGCGCAGTCGTTCGAGATGCACACCATCGCCTACGACCCGTTCGTTGCGGCCGACTATGCCAAATCGTTCAAGGTCCAGATGGCCGAGCTGGATGAGCTCCTCAAGCAGTCCGACTTCATCACGCTGCACATCCCCTTGTCTACGGCAACGAAGAACCTCATCGGTCGCGAGCAGATCGAGATGATGAAGCCTTCGGTGCGCATCGTCAACTGCGCGCGGGGTGGAGTGGTCGACGAGGCGGCGGTTGCCGAGGCGCTGGATAACAACCGCATCGCGGGTGCGGCGTTCGATGTCTTCGTCAACGAGCCCCCAACCGACAGCCCGCTACTTGCGAACGCCAAGACCGTGCTCACGCCTCACCTCGGGGCATCCACCTTTGAGGCGCAGACAAACGTGGCCGTGGACATTGCCGACCAGGTTCTCACGGTGCTCGGCGGAAAGATGAGCCGCTATGCCGTGAACGCCCCACACGCCGCCCCTGAGCTGATGCCCTTCCTGCAGATGAGCATGACGGTTGGCAGTTTCGCAAGCCAACTGATGGACGGACAGATCCGAAAAGTCTCCGCCCGCTATTGCGGCGACCTCGCCACCAGCAACTGCGAACCTCTCAAGTCCGCGGTCATCGCCGGCGTGCTGCAGCAGGTGACGGAGGAGCGCGTGAACCTTGTCAATGCCGACCTGGTAGCGCAACAGCGCGGCTTGAGGGTATCTGAAGAGAACGACACCGCGTGCGGCAACTACTCCAATATGGTGACGGTCACTGTGGAGACGGATGCCGGTAGTACTACCGTCTCGGGCACCGTGCGCGACGGAGAGACGCGGGTCGTGCAGGTGAACGATTTCTGGATGGACCTGAACCTTGCCGACGGACACTATCTGCTCTGCGACCACGTGGACGGGCCGGGGCTGGTGGGCGCCATAGGCACGATTCTCGGCAGTGGCGGCATCAATATCAGTTCAATGAACCTGTCACGTGTCGAGAGGCGTGGAAGAGCACTACTGATAATGGCTCTGGACGAGGCTCTGGGTGATGCGCAGCGGGCAGAGATACGGGCAATCCCCAACATACACACGGCCAGGACCGTGAGTCTTGGCATGCGCTAGGACTGGTCGAGCGCGTACGCGACCAGACCCGTCGGCGGCTTCGGGTAGAAGTACGTGGACTTTCTTGGCATGCGCTCACGCTGGTCGGCTATCTTCTTGACCAGCAGCGGATGCGGAGGCGCAAGCAGGAAGGCGAGCTGTGCATCGCCACTCTGCACGGCACCGACCACCCCTTCGAGATCGGGGCTATAGCTGACCCCTTCACCATCGGGGTCGATTCCCATCACTCGCGCCATCACCACGTGGTTGAGAATGCTGACGTTGAAGGTGCAGTACTCGCTGGAGTGCTCGCCGGGCACCTGCGCGCCCAACTCAATACCCGGCTTCTTCCGCAGTTCGGCGATCATCCCGTCTCTCAGACCCACAACGGCCATGAGCGCCATCTCGCCAACCGGCGCGCTTCGCGCCATGGCCACGGCGGTGGGCACATAGTCTAATGTGAAGAAGGCCCCGAGCCCCTCCTCGATCTCCTCCGCAGAAGGCAGGGCGAAGCCCCGCAGGACCCTGTAGACGGGAGAGATGAAGAGTCCGGGGTCGTAGAAACCCGTGAGCGTCATCGGTATGTAGTCATACGCGCATGCCTCTCCAGGAGCACAGGGGCCGTCTTTGGCTCGACGTTCCGCCTGGTAGACCAGGCCAGTTTCGTAGCGATGGTGGCCATCCGCTATGTAGATGGGCTCAGGACCGAGCGCCTGCGCGATACGGGCCACTGCTGGTGCGTCGCGCACAACCCAGAACCGATGACTGTCGACCTCTTCCTCCACGACCAGCGGAGTGAGGTTATTGACGGCCGCAGAGATTGCATCCGCAACCCTCCCGGCCGCATCCTCATAGATGCCGAGGGGATAACTGAAGCTCACCCCGCACGACCGCATCAGTTCGAGACGGTCCTGCTTGGCCTTTGTGCCGGTGAGTTCGTGCGGGAAGACCCCGTCATACCACTGACGGAGGCGGACAGCGCCCACCAGCCCACGGCGCGTGTGGGTGTTGCCGCGATACACGAACGTGTGATCGTGCACATAGAAACAGGGAGACTCGTCCGTCGCCATGACACCCTGCTCAATCCACTGCCGATATGTGGCTCCTGCACGAGCATAGCGCTCGCCATCGCCGCTATCCGCAGGGAAAGGCATGGGGTGCTCAAGCCGGATGATGTTGTGAGGGTCCCTGTCGTAGAGAGCCTCACGTTCAGGGTCACTGATTATGTCATACGGAGGGCACAGTATAGACGCCAGTCGTTGGGACACGGAAGGCGAGTAACGAACACCACGGAAGGGTCGAACCGGGTCGATACGAGACGACGTAGACGACATGAGAATCCTACTTACAGATGGCTACGCCAGGAATGCGCGAAAGGGACTATCATGCTGCCACGGGTCTAAAGGCTGGCAAGCAACTCGGTCACGATGTCGTTGACCATCTTGCCATCGGCTCTACCCTTGACCCTGGGCATGAGCTGCGACATGACGCGCCCTTTGTCCTTGGGCCCGGAGGCGCCCGTCGTCTCCACGACCTCACGGACGACAGCGACGACCTCGTCTCTGCTCATCTGCTCAGGAAGGTACGTGGTGATGATAGCGAGAGCCGCCTCTTCATTGTCCACGAGGTCCTGGCGGTTTCCCGCCCGGAAAGCATCGATGCTCTCCTTGCGGCGCTTCGCCTCGCGTCCGATGACATCGACGACTTCAGCGTCGTCGAGCAAGTGCATGCGCGCTTTCTCTTCGTTCTTGCATTCGGCCAGAAGGACGCGCACGACTGAAAGCTTGCACTCGTCCTTCGCCTTGAGCGCGAGCTTCAGGTCATCCCGTAGTCTGTCCTGCAAGCCCATCGTGAAGGGTTAGCGCGAACTCTTGCGCTTCTTGACGGCTTCTTTCTTCTTACGTACCGCGCTGGGCTTCTCGTAGAATCTGCGCCTTCGGACCTCAGCAAGTATGCGATCCTGCTCTACCTGCTTGACGAAGCGTCGCAGCATGCTTTCGAAGCTTTCACCTGAACCAATTCTCACGTTAGCCATAAGCAGCGTATTCTACTTGCACCAACGTAGGCGTGTCAATACAAACGTGAGAGGCGGTGTCACCCCTTTTGAAGCGCACTGACGTGGATTTCGGCACGGTGAGACGGAGGCAGGCCAGATAGAACGCAAGTCGAACGACAAAGGCAACGCCCGGCGTCAGACTACACAAGGAGAGCGAATGGCGGCTACATGCCGCCGTTGATACCGATGCACTGGCCGGTGACGTAGGATGCGCTGCTGCTGGCCAGGAAACCTATGACGTCCGCCACCTCTTCAGGCTTGCCCGGTCGGCGCAAGGCAATCATCTCAAGGAACTTGGCCCGCACCTCTTCTGGAAGGACGCCCGTCATCTGCGTCTCGATATACCCGGGCGCCACGGCATTCACGGTGATTCCCCGTGAGCCAACTTCCTTCGAAAGACTCTTCGTGAACGCGATGATCCCGCCTTTCGAAGCTGAATAGTTGGTCTGGCCCGGATTGCCGATGACCCCCGCGATGGACGCCAGGCTGATGATGCGGCCGTAGTCCTGGCGCATCATGTGCTTGAGCACGTGCTTGGAACACATGAAGGTGCCCTTGAGATTGATATCGAGCACATCATCCCACTGCTGCTCGGACATACGCATCAGGAGCGTGTCTTTGGTGATTCCTGCATTGTTGACGAGGATATTGATGCCACCCCACTTTTCGACAACGGCATCAACCATCGCCTTGACGGCATCACTCTCGCGCACGTCGGCCTCAACCATGAATCCCTCGGTACCCAGGGCTTCGAGCTCACCGACCACCTGACGGGCATCGGCTTCGTTCTGCGGATCGACGGCCACGTAATTGACAGCCACGCGGGCCCCCATGCTGCCAAGCTTCAGGGCAATGGCGCGGCCAATCCCGCGCGACGCGCCGGTGACTAGAGCTACTCTGCCTTCCAGTTCCATGCTGCCTCCGAAGCCGGGCGCCATGGCATGCCCGCGGCGTCCATCGTCGTTAGTCCTTGAACTTCTTGAAGACGAGAACGCAGTTCTCGCCGCCAAGGCCAAAACTATCTGTCATACAGACATCCACCGGCGTCTCACGCGCGGTGTTTGGAACGTAGTCAAGATCGCACTCAGGGTCGGGGTTCCTGTAGTTGATGGTCGGATGAATGACGCCGGTCTTGACGGTCATCACGCAGGCAACCGACTCAATGGCGCCGGCCGCCGTAATGGCGTGGCCGACCATGGACTTGGTCGAGCTTATCGCCAGCTTATACGCGTGGTCACCGAAGGCCAGCTTCAGAGCCTGGGTCTCAGTCGGGTCGTTCAACCTCGTGCTGGTCCCGTGCGCATTGACGTACTGGACCTGTTCTGGATTCACATGTGCCTGTGACATGGCGAGTCCCATGGCGTACGACTCGGCCTCGAAGTGAGGGGCGGTAGAGTCATACGCATCGAAAGACCAACCGGCACCGCCCAGCTCAGCGATAATCTCTGCGCCACGCGCCTTTGCATGCTCGAGGGTCTCCAGCACGACGATGCCCGCACCTTCTCCAAAGACGAACCCGCTGCGTTCTGCATCGAAAGGCCGGCTCGCGGTGGCCGGGTCGGGGTCTCGACTCACGGCCCCGAGGATGTCAAGCCCCGCGACACCGAGAGGCGAAAGACACGAGTCAGTGCCGCCGGCAATCATCACGTCGGCGTAGCCGAGTCGCATCAGATTCATGGCCGTGCCCAGGGAGTCGGCACCGGACGCACACAGGCTATTCACGCTCGTATTGGGACCTCGCGCCTTGAATTCCATGCCGATCTGCATGGCCGGCGCGCTGGGACCCGACCTGGCGACAAACAGGGGGTCGACGCGTCTCGGGCCTCGTCGCTCCAGGACATTCGCCTGCCTGACGATGTAGTCGCTCTCGGACATGCAGGCAATGCTGACTCCCACCTTCTCGGGAATCTCCTTGCTCATGTCGATGCCGGCCATTCTCATGGCCTGCTGGGCCGCCGCCACGCCATAGTGAACAGCACGGGGGTTACGGTCGGCAGTCTTAGGGTCGAGGTAGTCATACGCTTCGAAGCCCTTGACCTCGCCCGCGACTTTCACATAGAAGTTCGTCGCATCGAAACGACTGATAGGCACGATACCGGACACTCCGGCCGTAGCGTTGCTCCAGAACTCATCGATGTTGAGTCCGATAGGGCACACTATGCCTACGCCGGTAACGACAACACGCTGGCTATTCATTTGCCCTCACTTTTCTCCATCAGTGGCGCCACAAGGGCAATCGATGTACCGCCATCGATGATGACGGTCTGGCCGCGAATCATGTAGGCCTCTTCACTGACAAGGAAAGCCACTGCGTTCGCCACGTCTTCAGGAGTGACCATGCGTCCTACAGGCGTTGTCTGACTCATCTCCTTGACGAGACCTTCCTTGATGTAGAACTTCAGTGCCTCGGTCTCAACGGCTGAGGCGGACACTGCGTTCACAGAGATGTCTTTCGCGGCGAACTCAATCGCAAGGTACCGCGTGACGGCCTCAAGGGCGGCCTTGGAGACGCCGACAGCGGCATACGTGGGCCACACGAACTTCGAGCCGAGGCTGGAAATGGCAACGATCTTGCCCTTCCTTCCTTCCATCAGGCCGGCAGCCCGTTGCGAGCACAGGAGCATCGCCTTGGCATTGATGTCGAGCGTCCAGTCCCACGCTTTGGAGTCGATCTCCATGATGGGGCGACCGACTCCGGAGGCGGCATTGCTGATGAAGATGTCGAGATGGCCGTACTTCTCGGCGATCGTGTCGAACATCTCATCTATCTTTGCAGGATCGCCCACATTCGCCTTGATCAGATCGGCGTTCACGCCCATCTGCCTCAATTCCTCGCAGGTCTGCTCGGCACCCTCGCGCCGACGGAAGTAGTTGACGATGATGTCGCATCCCTGCGACGCCAGCTTGAGGGCAATGGCCTTGCCAATGCCCCGACCGCTCCCGGTGATGAGAGCGAGTTTTCCCTCTAGTGGTTTCACGATTACTACCCCTTCTTGGCTACCTCTTGCTCGACGTACGAGACGAAGTCACCGAAATTGCGAAACTTCTGAGCTTCCTCATCGGGAATCTCGATGTCGAACTGCTCCTCGATGGCGACCAACGCCTGGACGATATCGAGCGAGTCAGCCTTCATCTCTTTGAATGTCGCCTCGCGACTCATGATGGACTTATCGATGTGTGCAATCTTCGCGACAATGTCTTTGACCTGTTCCTCAACGGACATTAACTGAGACCTCCTTGCTGTAACTTGCCTTGCTCTTTCAGATGCGCGATTTCGCGTTTCAGATTGCCGACCAGGTCGACCTCGATCGCCTTGCGCGCGCCATTTATCCCGTGAAGTATGTGCTCGGCGTGACATGCACCGTGCGCTATCCTGACCACGCCATCGATGCCCCAGAGGAGACCGCTGCCTTCTTCCTCGCCCTCATACGAGAGCTTCTTAATGGGCAGCACCTTGTCGAAAAGGAACCCCACAAGGCGGCTGATTGAGGGGTACTTCCCCATGAGCCACACCCTGGCACGGTCTCCAATGCTCTCATAGAACTTCAGGAGCACATTCCCGACGAAGCCATCGCACACGATGACGTTCGCCTTACCCATCAGTATATCGTTGCCTTCTATGTTTCCTATGAAATTGAGGCCACTCGCCTGCAGCATGGGGTATGCGCTCTTAACAAGGTCGTTCCCCTTGCCCTCTTCACTGCCGGTGCTGAGTATGCCGACGGTCGGGTTCTGGACGCCATAGACCGTGCGAGCATAGACCGTCCCTGCTATCGCAAACGACACAAGCTGGTGAGGTTTGCAGTCTACGTTCGCCCCGAGGTCCATCACGACGATGTTCGGTGCGAAGCTGCTGAAGCCACCGCCAACTGTCGGTCTCTCCATGCCCTCGACCATGCCCAGGTAGGTGGCCGCGGCAGCGGCGACCGCACCGGAGGAACCGGCACTGATGAATGCGTCCGCTTCACCGCTGCGCAGGAGCCGGGTACCCACAACGATGGACGAGTGCCGTTTCTGCCTTATGGCAAGTGCGGGCGCCTCGCCCTCACGGATGACCTCATCCGCATGGACGATCTTGACCAGGTCCTGCGAGGCGCCTTCAGCAGCGAGGTGCTTAAGAACGACGTCCTGCTGTCCCACAAGGATTATGTCAGTTGCGCCGTCGCGCGCAGCCATGACTGCGCCATGGATAATCTCTCCGGGGGCGTTATCGCCACCCATGGCATCGACGGCTATCCTAACCCTGCTCGTACCGTGCGACATACACGTTCCCTCCACCAACCTGTGTGGTCAGATTCAATAAGGAACTACGCCGATGTCCTGCCCGGGGCAGAGACACCACCATCAGACGGACAGATTCACGCGTGCCTCGCCAGTGACAACCACTTCCCCAGCCTGGTTGCGGCACGATAGTGAACAAGTGACCACTACTATATCACTCTCGTCGTTCACTGATTCAACGTGACCCGTGACCTCAAGTCTGTCGCCCGGGCGCGCAGGGCTCCTGAATCGAGCCGAGAACCTGCCGGTTTCGTCCCACGCGTCGCCGAACGCGCGGGCCATCATCTCCGACATGTACGCAAGAACGAGCATGCCGTGAGCGATGGTGCCCCCCAGGGGGGTCGTCCTTGCGAAATCCTCATCGATATGAATGGGATTGAAATCGCCGGAGGCCTCCGCATAGCGTCGAATATCTTCCTGTACGACCTCGCGGGTGAAACCGGGAATCTGCTGTCCGGCCGTCACCGGCATGTCCACTACGATGCCTCCGGCAGAACAACGGTAGAACGACCTCGTTGCACTACCACACCGTTTTCGTCACTGACGACCAGTTCGAGTGTCAGCATTCTCATCGGACCACGGGCAAGCTTCTTCACCACACTGGCCGTGCACGACACCTTCGCTCCCACGGGAACAAGCGCAACGAACTCGAAGTCCTGAGAGGCATGTATAGTGCCGGCAGGCAGTTCCATCAGGTCGCCAAGCGATGCTATTGCACGGGCGGCCACCGCCAGCGGTGGGACATGGGCGCGGTCCTCGGCACCGACGGCCTCGACGTAGGCTTCAACGGCCTCCGCATCCAGCTCGTAGGCAACTGGAGGGAACTCGTGTCCGGGACTCAGTTCATCATAGCCTGCGGCCAACTCTATACTCACCTATACCCGTGCTGCGGGTGCCTACGAACGCTGGTCGCAAACGTACTCATACGTCGCAAACTCGCGATATGATGCCACCACCCCTCGAGGGTGTCAATACCCGTATTGAAGCGATATCATACGCGTATCAGGGGAGGACCACCTCGACGCCCCATGACAGTATTCGAACAGATAGTCACCAACAAGCTGATTACCACTCCTGCGCTGGCATGGATGACTGCCCAGCTGCTCAAGACGCTCCTTGATGGGGTCAGGAATCGCCGGTTCAACCCCCACCTTCTGCTTGGCTCCGGTGGCATGCCGAGCGCGCACTCGGCGTTCGTGTGCGGCCTCGCGGCCGCAGCGGCACGGATCGAGGGTTTCGAGTCGCCACACTTCGCATTCGCGGTCGCTCTCGCCGCCATCGTGATGTATGACGCCGCCGGTGTGCGCCAGGCCGTTGACCGGCAGTCGGAGATCCTGACCCACCTCCTCAGTCATGTACCAAAGACGCACGATGAGTTCGATCGCTTCCTCGAAGACCTGGTCGGACACACGCGCCTCCAGGTTCTCGGTGGAGCGTTGCTCGGCATCCTGGTGGCCGCGCTGTGGGTGTAGGCTTTTTCGTTGTCCCGCTCGCGCCCCTTCCACTATACTTACGCAATGCGCCAACAGACCACAGGAATGAACGCCATACTATTCCTCGTCGCCCTGAACATCCTCGTGTTCGTGTTCACGCTACTGCGACCGCAATTGATCTACGTGCTGGGCCTGACGCCGGCGCTGGTCACACAACAGCCGTGGACGATCATCACCAACATGTTCGTCCACGCGAGTTTCAGCCATATTCTCTTCAACATGATCAGCCTGTATTTCCTCGGCAGCTTCCTGTACCGACTGGTCGGTGAGCCGGACTTTCTCAAGGTCTACTTCATCGGCGGCCTCGCGGGCAACGTCCTGTACATAGTGCTCGGCCCGGCGATGGTGCCGGGTGTCGGTGCATCGGGCGCCATATTCGCCATCGGCGGGGCGCTCGCGATGATGGCGCCACGACTGCCTGTGCTGGTCTTCCCGCTGCCTTTTCCAGTGCCGCTGTGGGGAGCGATGACCTTCTTCCTCTTCTTCTCATTCATATGGGCAGGGATCGCATGGCAGGCACACCTGGGTGGCTTCCTCCTCGGGCTCCTTGTCGGCTACTATTTCAAGCGTCGCGGTCGCAGACTGTACTACTACTAGCTGTCGATCATGGTCAACATCCGGGAGGTCCCGTTCCACGCCGACGGCCTGAGACTGGCGGGTGAGTTCTATCTGCCTGAAGCCGCCAGCGAGCTTCCGGGCCTGTGCATCTGTCACGGCATTCCGGCAGTCCCGTTCAATCCCGAAGACAGGGGCTACGCCGAGCTCGCCATGCGATTTGCGGAGGCTGGATTCGCGACACTTCTGTTCAATTTCCGCGGCACGGGATTGAGCGAGGGGAATTTCGACATGCGAGGTTGGGCGCGCGACCTGGAAGCGGCACTTTCACACCTCGCGGCTATGAACGGAGTCGACGCCTCTTCACTGTACGTCATGGGCTTCAGCGGAGGAGCCGCCACCGCCCTGTTCCAGGCTGCCAGGGATGGCAGAATTGCGGGAGTCGTGTCATGCGCCTCGCCGGCACACTTCCAGGAGCTGACCGCAGACGAGGCGCTCAAAGGGTATATCGCACGATGGCGCGAGATCGACATCATCCGCGACCCGTCTTTTCCGCAGGACATGGAGGACTGGAAGGCCGGCTTCAGCGAGGTCGCCCCGGTCTCCCATATCGGGAAGATAGCCCCACGTCCCGTGCTGCTGCTGCACGGCGACGCCGATGAAGTCGTTGACGTATCACACGCACACGTGCTCATGGACGCTTCGGGACCGAACTGCGAGCTAGTGGTCCTTCCGGGCGCACTTCACAGACTGCGGGTGGATGAACGCGCAATGGTGCTGGCACTGGACTGGCTGTTGCGGCAACGTGTCGGTTGACGCTCCACTCGCGCCGGTGCTACAATCAAACGCTGTTTTGGAGGTGTGGTCATTTACGCCATAGTCGAATCCGGAGGAAAGCAATACAAGGTCTCGCCACGAGACATCGTGGATGTGGACAGCATAGATGCGCCGACCGGCGAGAAGGTTGAACTGGACAAGGTGCTGCTCGTTTCGGACGGCCAGAACACCTATGTCGGGTCTCCGACTGTCGCCGGCGCCAGGGTGGTGGCGACGTCTATGGGCCCTGTGAGGGGCAAGAAACTGATAGTGTTCAAGTACAAGAACAAGACACGGTACCGCAAGAAGACAGGCTTCAGAGCGAGCTACACCCGCCTGGCAGTTGACCAGGTGGTCGCGCCAGGAGAGTAAGAGATGGCACACAAAAAAGGTGGCGGCAGCACCCGGTGCGGACGAGACAGCCAATCGAAGCGCCTTGGTGTGAAGAAGTACGGCGGCGAGGTCGTCCGTGCAGGCAACATTCTGATCCGCCAGAGGGGCACGAGCGTCAGACCCGGCCAGAACGTTGGCATGGGCAGGGACCACACACTGTTCGCGCTGATCGACGGACAGGTGAAGTTTGAGCCATTCTCCAGGTATCAGAAAAAGGTGAGTGTGTACCCATGAAGGAAAAGATTCACCCCAAGTACTACGAAGATGCCAAGGTAACATGCCTGTGCGGCAATGTGTTTCCTATCGGAGCGACCAAGCCCGAGATCCGCGTTGAGATATGCAGCGCGTGTCACCCGTTCTACACGGGGCAGCAGCGAATCGTCGACACGATGGGTCGCGTTGAACGCTTCAAGAAGAAGTACGGCATCAAGGACTAGATCTTCAATCTGAGGTAGACTTCGAGAGGAATGGCCACATCAGGGGCCATTCCTCTTCGTTTTTGAGTCAGCGCGATGGCCAAATCGAGTTCGTTTCACTACGGAGGACAGGCCCTCATCGAGGGCGTCATGATGCGCGGCCCGCACGACATCGGGACGGCGGTGCGATTGCCCGACGGCAGCATAGAAACGAGCCGCAAGAAGATACCGTCGTTCTTCACGGGCCGGGCGCGCCGGCTGCCCGTACTGCGGGGGGTGCTCGTACTCCTTGAGACGCTGATAATCGGGACGCAGGCACTCATGTACTCGGCTGAGAAGGCAGCCACCGGAGACGATGGCGAAGAGATGCCCCGTTCGGCACTGCTGCTGGCTGTTGCGGGGAGTCTGGCATTTGGCGTGCTGCTCTTCTTCGTGGTACCCCTGCTCATCTCTCGCAGTCTCGATGCCTTCATCACGTCAGACGTCGTCAGCAACATACTTGAAGGCGTCGTGAGAATGGCCATCTTCGTCATCTACGTGGGCCTCATCGGCCTCATGCCGGACGTGAAGAGGGTATTTGCCTACCACGGGGCCGAGCACAGGGTCATAAACGCGTATGAGGCAGGCATACCCCTCGACCCCGCATCGATCCGGAACTACAGCACATCCCATTCGAGGTGCGGCACAAGCTTCATCTTCGTGGTGCTTGTAGTGTCCATCATCGTGCTCGCGATGCTTGGGCGCCCTCCGATATGGCTGGGCATCTTGTCGCGAATAGTACTCCTGCCCTTCATCGCCGGCGCCAGCTACGAATTCATCAAGTGGTCCGCGGACAGACAGGACAACCCGCTGGTCAGGGCGATAACGGCCCCGGGGCTGTTGCTGCAGAAGCTGGTAACCAGGCCACCCGACGACGACCAGGTAGAGGCGGCCATCGAGGCTCTCAAGGTGGTCCTTGAAGAGCCTGCCACGGAAGAACCCGGCCACGCTGTGCCCGAACCGGCCTAGTCCGACGCGTCGTCGGGTTCGAGTCCCCTCATCTCACCACCCTCAGTGACGAAGCACGTCCGCGTGTTCAAGTGGCAGACAGGACCAACCGGGTCAGCCAGCACGAGAATCGTGTCATTGTCGCAGTCCTTGTACATGGACTTCACCTTCAGGAAGTTGCCGGACGTCTCTCCCTTCATCCAGTACTTCTGACGGCTCCTGCTGAAGAACACCACGTTGCCCGTCTCCAGCGTCTGCTTGAGTGACTCGGGATTCATGTATCCAAGCATCAGGACTTCCCTGGTAGTCGCGTCCTGGATGATGGCCGGCACGAGGCCCTGAGGATCAAGTTTGAGCATCTAACCTCCAAACTGTGTAATTGCGTCACGCAGTTCGATTGAACCGGTGTATATCGCTTTTCCGAGAATCGCTCCGGCTGCGCCCACTTCCCTCAACCGCCGCAAGTGCTCCATCGACGCTATCCCGCCGGCAGCAACCACGGGGACGTCCGTGCTGTCGACAAGTGCCCGGAGGGCCTCGTAGTTGGGTTCGGTAAGCGTTCCGTCTCGTCTCACATCCGTGTACACGAATCGGGGCACGTGCAACTCCCGCATCTGCCGGCACAAATCGGCAACCGGGACATCGGTGCTCACGAGCCAGCCCCTGGTAGTCACAAGTCCATCCCGGGCATCCAGGCTCACGGCGACTCCATCGGGATAGGCGTCGACAAGAGACTCCACCAGTTCATGGTCTTCGATCGCCACAGTGCCCAGCACGACCCTGGAGACGCCATGGGAGAACAGCCATTCAGCATCGGCGGACGTACGTATACCACCACCCACCTCTACCTGAACACCGCCTACGGCCACTATCTCTTCGATCGCAGCCTTGTTCACAAGATGCCCCCCGGCAGCGCCATCAAGATCAACCACATGGATCCATCTGGCTCCGGCGTCCTTCCACCTGTTGGCGACTCGCTGCGGGTCAGTGTCGAAAACCTCTTCCCTGTTGTAGTCCCCCTGGTACAGGCGAACACATGCACCGTGACGAAGGTCGATTGCGGGTATGACTTCCATCTTTGCACTCCCTGTGCGGCCCGGGACACCATGCCGCACGCACACTACTCAATAGGGCCGTGTTCTGTGTCCCCTCCGGCCGACACACCGATGTCGGGACGCGGCAACGGCATTGAATCCGGGGCTACCGCCCCACGGGCTCGCGACTGGCCTTCTCGAGCCGTTCAAGAAGCTCGTCCAGCAAGAGCGCGTCGTCGATCGTGTACTTGCCAACCTTCACCCTGCGCACTTCTTCAACCGTGGCGCCCACTCCGAGGAGTTCGCCCAGATCATGCACGAGGCTCCGCACGTAGAAACCCGATGATACATCGCACTCAAGAGCGAAGTGCGGATAGTCGAACGACGCCAGGCGAACGGCATGCACCGTCACCGTGGAAGCGGGGATCTCAACATCCACGCCCTGGCGCGCCAGCTCATACGCTTTCTTCCCGTTCAGCTTCTTCGCCGAATAGGCCGGAGGCACCTGGCTGATCTCACCGAGGAATCCCTTCAGCGCCTCCTCAACCTGTTCCTTCGTGATGGACGCATCAGAGGTCTTCACCACGTCACCGGCGACGTCGTAGGTTGTCGTGGTCATGCCGAAGACCGCGCGCACGATGTATGACTTGTCCATGTGCAGAAACGAGCTTGCCTGCTTGGTGCACTTGCCCGTGAGAAGGATAAGCAGTCCCGTGGCAAGAGGGTCGAGGGTGCCGGTATGGCCAATCTTGACCTTCAGTTGTTTCTTCACCATGGCAACAGCCTTGGCGGAGGTGATTCCCTTGGGTTTGTCGATGAGAAGGACGGTATCCATGGTACGTAGTATAGCCTATGTGCCCTTGACGACGTCTCGCGCCGACGTTGCAGGGACGGGCACAAACGTGATGCGCCATGCCCGCCGGCTCCCCTCACGGACGCGTGCCTGTTCAGACAGTCGCCATCCAACGATCCACAGAATCTGGTTCCCGCTGACCAACAGGGGAACGCTGTCCCGCACGGCCGCGGGAACCTTCTCATCCACCATGAAGTCCTGGAGCTTCTTCTCGACGAGCATGCCGGAAGGCTGAAACGCGTCTCCCGGTCTCCTCGTCCGCACCCACAGCGCCTGACTCAACCGTTCAGCATCCACAACGGCGCTGAAACGACCCTGAAGCACTCTCTGTACTGCATCAACGGGAGCGACATCGACCCGCCACCCCGGGAACGAGGTAGTGCCCGGCACCGCGAGCGGAATACCTTCCACCAACGGGCGGGAGGCATCATGAGTCGACCGCACGGATACCGTGAGGTCTTCCGTATTCACGCTCCAGCACAGGCCGCCCTGGGTCTCGATCCGAGGCGGCGCTCCGTCGCGGGCAGTGTCACGCACCCGCCGCACATGCTCGGCAGAGAGGTCCCGTGCGCTTCCTGTCAGGTGCTTCACGGCCTCCACCACCAATCGGGTCTGCACTGCCGGCGCTGCGGCGACGAACTCACTCCGGTCGATACGTACCCTGCGCCTGGAGGCAGTGGCGATTCGACGCCAGAGCACGCGTGCAACCTCGTCGATGAAGTCGTCGTCCTCGCGTGCCGCCTCAGCCAGCCGCACGAGCGCATCATCGATACGAGGGTTAAGCTCCCTCGCCCGTGGAAGCAGTTCCAAGCGGAGTCTGTTGCGCGCAAACTCGTTGGACGCGTTGCTGGAGTCCTCCCTCGGGGTCATCCCCACTCCCAGACAGTATCCGCGCGTCTCTGTCCGTGTCACACGCAGCAACGGGCGTATCAGGAGAATCGGGTCATTCGCCGAAGCACCCTGGCACGGCAGTGGAGAAAGCGGCTCGAGTCCACGCAGGCCATGCACTCCCGCGCCACGAATCGCGTGGAGCAGCACCGTCTCTGCAAGGTCGTCTCTCGTGTGTCCTGTAGCGACCGCAGACGCTCCCACCTGACGCGAGACATCCGCCAGGAACTGATACCGGACCTCGCGGGCCGCCTCTTCGAGCGAGCACTTTCGCGCACTCCTGTAGGCGCGGACATCCCGGCTCTCCACCACGCACGGGAGGCCAAGCGAAGTGCACAGGTCACGGACGTGGTCGGCATCGCCCGTGGCTTCGTCGCCGCGGAGCATGTGATTCAGGTGGGCGACATACAACACGCATCCCAGCCTCTCAGAGAGCGAGTGGAAGACGTGAAGCAGGCACAATGAGTCGGCACCTCCGGAAACAGCCAGCACCAGCACGCTATTGCGCACGGGCAACCGCTGCTCGCCCACAGCGGAGAGGACTCTCTCCACAAGTTCACTGGGATTCGACAAGGTTGTGCTCACCCGTTGAGAGCAAGATACGACGTGTCATTGAATCGGGCAAGCCTGGGCCCGAATGACCCGAACTCGAGTGCCGTTATTGAGGCGGGATCCATGCGGAACCTAACGAGCATGTCCAGGGGCAAACCGATAGCCCTGAATACGATTGAGAGTGTCACGAAGTAGTGACTCACCACCATAACGTTCTCGTGAGTAGGCTGCTCCACATACGGACTGACGACACTCCACGCGCGCTCATGCAATTCCTCGAAGCTCTCGCCGCCCGGCAGTCGTTCGCGGCCCCCCTTCCACCAATCCAGCAACAGTTCCGTGAATGTGCGTGACATCTCAACAGTGGACATGCCATCGAACTCGCCTACATCCACCTCTTTGAGCTTGTTATCCGTCACGATCTGGACTCCGGCGTGATGCGCGGCGATCGACTTCGCCGTCTCCTGTGCCCTCGAAAGGGGGCTGCACAGTATGAGGTCGATGGGCTCATCCTTGAAAACGCGTGCGAGTCCGCCTATCTGTTGGCGACCAAGTTCACTGAGCTCGATGTCGCGCGCACCTCCCTGGACACGACGCTCGCTATTCCAGACAGTCTCTCCGTGACGAACAAGTGTAAGCCTCAACTCATGACCTCCCGAATGGCACGATTCCTGAACGGGGCGATACCGCGCCCTCAGCGTAGCGCCGTCACGCCTCCAGCGAGACAGCTTCTCTATGTATCCAAATAGCGGGCGCTTCAAAGCCCAGCACGTCGAGCACGTGCTCGGCCCGCACCGTTCCTTCCTGGCTGAGTCCGACGTGCATCCGCACCTCGCACGCATCGCTGGAACACGACTCCACAACGATA
>Ga0180432_10005233_pt1 | contig 17404 bp, 15 predicted proteins | sample SS_ome_10_FD_132414 | JGI IMG/M metagenome (GOLD analysis project Ga0180432, IMG submission 132414) | Hypersaline lake sediment archaeal communities from the Salton Sea, California, USA - SS_1_MS_2 metaG | ecosystem: Environmental > Aquatic > Non-marine Saline and Alkaline > Hypersaline >...
CATCCATGGCCCTTTTCCGCTTGAGCGATGCTGCGAACGCCAAGGGTTCGCAGCAGTCGCTGCCGCCGCCTCCTGCGGCGGATACGACTCAACCCCATCCATGGCCCTTTTCCGCTTGAGCGAGGCTGCGAACGCCAAGCCGGGTTTCGCAAAGCCAACCGCATGGGGCAGCCCAGAGCCTCTCGCTGGACGTTCACGTCGGCCCTCCAGGCCGCCGTTCACTGCACGTCCGCTGCGCTCCGCCATCCGGGCTCCGCTTGCTGCCGTAGCCCGCTCGAGGCTCCGGACTGCCCCACGCTCGTCAACCTTGTAGCGCCGCAGGAAACCAAAAGCGGAAGCGAACGGACCCGCTACACACAAGACAACACCGAGCACAATGCGAGGGCTGCTGTCGCGCCGGCGAAACGCTTCGGGCTTTCGGCGGCTTACGGGTTGGCACCGGCGAAGCCGGGTGACCAACCCATGACCACACAAGACCACACCGAGCAGGATGCGAGGAACCGCGAACAAGGTGAACCCTTGGCGTTCACCTTGTTCGCCCAAGCCTGCCGGGGCCATGGATGGCCCGCCAGGCGTAAAACTAGTCCAGCCAGTCCCCCGCCGCGAGTCGCTCCGGCGTGTAGACCTCGGTGACGTAGCTGATGTCCTTCGAAATAAGCGCTTCAACCTCGAGCTTGAAGCCGTTGGAGAGCATCCGCTGAATCTCCTTTTGCCAGGCCTTTTTGGCGGCAAACCAGGGGTAGGCAGCAATCTGCTTGGCCCGTTTGATGTCCGAGTCGGTCAGGGCAATCTGCACACTCGGTGAGAGGCTGCACCGCTCGTAATCCTGCGACCGCAATCCAAGAAAGCGGGCTTCGGGAATCGCCATCCGCTTTGACTCGTAGGCCAGATTGATCGATCCCTGCTTGAGTACCGAATAGATGTAATACCCCCAGGGGTCGTTGTCGAGCAGGCAGTAGACCGGCAGCTTCAGTTCGTGGTGCAGCCGGTAGAGCATCCGCCGCACACCCCGGGGCGGCTGGCCACCGCCGTGGGTCAGCAGGCAGCCGTGGTTCCGCCAGAATTTGTCCTCATTGAACCGCCGCCAGACCGTGTCTTTTTCGACATGGAGGATGAACTTGGCATCACACTTCTTGAACTGGATCACCTCCGCCTCGACGATGGATGGGATGCTATAGCCCCCCGAGCCCATCCGCGCGCAGTCAATCTCATCGCCAGAGTCGATCAGGGTGATCGGTCCCACCATGCCGCCCCGGTTACTGGCGTAGACATGCAGTTCTTCCCGGAGGCTCTCCAGAGTCACCTCAAGGTCTTCGATGATTGGATCGCACTCGTCCTGGGTGCCGAAGGTTTCCTCACGAGTGCCCTCGATCGTGTGCTTGAGCAGATAAAACAGTCCTCGAATGCTGGTGGTCTTCTGCTGATCGATCAGTGATTTACAGCCGGTGGCCACAAGCAGGGTCTGCATATAGCTCTTCGCCTGCGACAGGTTGAACAGCTGCCGACGGTTCTTCTGCCCCCCCATCTCGATTATCTTTCGGGACTTATTGAACCGAACGTTCGAGAGACTGCGGGCCGGAATGTCGAGGTGCGGGTCCCGTCGCTTCTCGGCAGCGACCGCCACATCGTTGGCCAGTTCGACAATGAGCCGCCGAGTCTTACGGTCGACCGGTGGCAGGGTGGTAGTGCCCCCGGTCGAGGAGGCCTTGCGTGATGTTTTTTTCGCCATGGAAGAAGCAGGAGAAGACGGTATCGGTCGGGAATCTGACGACCGGTTCAGTTGCCGGGTTCAGTTGCCGGGTTCTGCGGGAGGCACCCCGCGAGCCTTGCCAGCGACATGGAAGGCTGTCATTAGGTCGTAGACCGTGACCTCGCAGAGCAGCCGGGTGACTTTCTCGTAGGCCTCCGGGTCAAGCAACGGCTCGACCTCCTTCATCAGGTCGACGACCCGCTTTTCCTGGGCCTCAAGCTCATGGCGATCGACCCGGCGATCGGCCAGGGCCTCGTGGAATGAGTCGAGCTTGCGGGCATATTCCGTCAGTAGCTGCGAGTCGGTCGCGGCGTCGAACCAGGGACGATAGATAGGCTGACTCATTGGCACGGCCCCAGCGGGAAAGACAAGGGGTGGCTGACGGGATTCGAACCCGCGACCTTCGGTACCACAAACCGACGCTCTAACCGACTGAGCTACAACCACCGCGTGGACTGAAAGTTTAGCAGACGATTTGACGAAAACAGCCGGCCTCCCCCGAGCCGGGGCCAAAACCGCACCGCCCTGCAAATTGGCATTTCCCTGAGCCGCCGGAGCCGGTTGAATCCTTGTCATCGCCCGCCCGGAACGAGCGGCCAATCCCCGGTCATCCCTGCCATGCCATCTGCCCGCCACCCTGTCACCACGACCGCCTGCGACGGCAATCGCAGCTGCATCGCCGACGTGGCGATGGTCGCTCGAGAAATCCCGCTGTTCCCGGTCGACCGCCACTGCGAACTGGCCCCCCTCGCCGCCGCCCGATCGGCTTGCCGCCATCGAATCGGCTGGGCCGCCATCTTCCTCAAGGCTTACGCGACGGTGGTTCGGCAGACGCCCGCCCTTCGCAGCTGGTTCCTGCCTGGACTGCGGCCCCGGCTGGCGACTACCAGTCAGAACGTCGCCACGCTCGCCATCAATCGGCTCGAGGAGGGTGTCGAGCGGCTCTGCTGGGCCCGGCTCGATCGGCCGGAGGAGCGGCCACTCACCGACATCCAGCAGTTCATCGACGACTGCGGCCGTAAGCCCCTCGCCGAGATGTTCAAGCGACAGCTGGAGCTTGAAATGCTGCCCAGCTGGCTGCGGCGAATTGTGCTCCGCTGGAACCTGCGTTCGACCTCGGCCAAACGGGCGGCCCGGCTGGGCACCTTCAGCCTGTCGACGCTCGCCGGCCTCGGCGCCGGGAACAGGTTTCATCCGACACTCTGCACCTCAAGCCTTGCCTACGGCCCCGTCACAGCGGATGGCTGCTGCCTGGTGACCCTGATCGCTGACCACCGGGTGGTTGACGGAGCCCTTGTGGCCCGCAGCCTCATCACCCTTGAGGACGTCCTACGCGAGGATCTCGTCAGGGAGCTGCAGGAGCTGGCGGCTCCGGCGGCAGGTGGGCTGCCTTCAGCCGCCGCCTGATTTCGGCCAGCCGTTCGCCCAGGTCGCGTTCCAGCCCCCGGCTGGTTGGCTCATAATAGTGCCGCTCGACCCCGAGATAGTCCTGCTTGGCAATCGCGTCAGGAGCGTCGTGGGCGTAGGCGTAGCCTTGGCCGTGGCCTAGCCGCCTCGCGCCCGCGTAGTGTTTGTCCTGCAGATGCCTCGGTACCGGCAGGGTTGCCTTTTCCCGAACATCATGGCGGGCCGCCGCGATCGCCTTGGTGCAGGCGTTACTCTTGGGAGCGAGGCTTAGGTACGTGACGGCCTGCGCGAGAGCCAGCTGACACTCCGGCAGGCCGACAAACTCGGTCGCCTGCATGGCGGCAACGGCAAGCAGCAGCGACCGGGGATCGGCGTTGCCAACATCCTCGCTGGCCAGGATCACCAGCCGTCGGGCGAGGAACCGCACGTCCTCGCCCCCTTCAAGCATCCGGGCCAGCCAATAAAGCCCGGCGTCGGCATCACTGCCGCGAATACTCTTGATCAGAGCACTGGCACAGTCGTAGTGGGTGTCACCGGCGTCATAGACCACCGCCTTTCGCTGGACGCTCTCGCGGGCCAGCTCAAGGGTGAAGGGCAGCGGCCGCTCGGGCGATGACAGCACACCCACCTCGAGGCCACCAAGGGCCCGCCGGGCGTCACCGTCGGCGGTCTCGACCAGGAATGCCAGGGCGTCGGGCTCGAGCATAATCTGCTGGCCGCCAAAGCCGTGGGCGGTGTCGGCCAGCGCCCGGCCGATGATCTCGGCGATGTCTGCCGAGCCAAGGGCTTCCAGCTCAAAGATCCGGCTGCGGCTGACCAGCGCGGGCGTGAGCGCGAAGAAGGGGTTTTGGGTGGTGGCGCCGATCAGGGCGAGCACACCACTTTCCACATCGGGCAGCAGGACATCCTGCTGGGCCTTGTTGAAGCGGTGAATCTCGTCGATGAACAGGCAGGTGCGGGTGGCGTCGTCCTCCAGCCGCCGGCGGGCCGCCTCGATCACCTCACGGAGCTCCTTCACCCCTGAGGCCGTTGCCGAGAGTTCCACAAATCGGCGGCGGGTTTCGGTGGCGATAATCTCGGCGAGGGTCGTCTTGCCAACGCCGGGTGGGCCGTAGAGGATCACCGAGCCGAGCCGGTCGGCCTCGATCAGCCGTCGCAGCAGTTTGCCGGGGCCGACAATCTCCTGCTGCCCGACATAGTCAGCCAGACGTCGTGGCCGCATGCGGGCTGCCAGCGGAGCGGCCCGCTCGAGATTGGCCTGCCGCGAGGCGGTGAAGAGATCTGCCATCCTGCCGACCGTTCCTGTTTTTCCCGCAGCTGCGTGCCTCGCCCGAGGGCCGCACCATTTCGTGATTTTACCCGGCCTCAGTGTCGGCCGTGACTACCATACCGCAGGAGGCATGCATGGGATTTCGGACATTGCGGCAGTGCGTCGAAACACTCCGGCAGGAGGGCCTGCTGGTGGCAGTCGATCACCCGGTCGATCCTCAGCTGGAAATCGCTGAAATTCAACGGCGGCTGTTCCGGGCGGGCGGGCCGGCGGTGCTCTTCACGGCCGCTCGGAACTGCAACACGCCGGTCCTGGTCAATCTGTACGGCACCCAGCAGCGGGTGGAGCGGATTTTCGCCGATACATTCGAGCGGGTCCGCCGGCTGGTGGAACTCAAGATCGACCCGACCGCCGCCCTCCAAAAGCCCTGGCGATACTGGCGAAGCCCGGTCGATGCTCTCGCCATGCTGCCCCGCCCCGTCCGTCGCGGGACGGTGATGCACCGCGAGGTACCCCTCTCGAGCCTGCCTGGGGTGACCGGCTGGCCGGGCGACGGTGGTCCCTTCATCACCCTGCCGGCGGTTTACACCGAGCATCCCGACAAGCCGTCGCTCAAGCAGTCGAACCTCGGCATGTACCGGGTGCAGCTAAGGGGCAACACCTATGAACCCGACCGCGAGGTCGGGCTGCATTACCAGCTTCACCGGGGAATCGGCGTGCATCATACCGCCGCGCTGGCTCGGGATGAGCCACTGAAGGTTGCCATCTTTGTCGGTGGGACCCCGGCCATGGCGGTGGCGGCCATGATGCCGCTGCCCGAGGGACTCTCCGAGCTCACCTTCGCCGGCGCGCTGGCCGGTCATCGCATCCCGATGATCCGGCGGCCGGGGCGGCCCTCGATCTACGCCGACGCCGACTTTGTCATCGAGGGCACCATCACCGGCCGGATGACCAAGCCCGAAGGCCCGTTCGGCGACCATCTGGGCTACTACGCCCGGCAACACAACTTTCCGGTGCTCCAAGTCGACCATGTCTGGCAGCGGGAGGGGGCGATCTGGCCGGTGACGGTGGTAGGCCGGCCACCGCAGGAAGACACCCTGTTTGGCTGGCTGGTGCATGAGCTGACCGGCCCGGTCATCCCGACGGTGCTGCCCGGCATCTCCAGCGTCCATGCCGTCGATGCCTCGGGGGTTCATCCGCTGCTGCTGGCCGTCGGCAGTGAACGCTACCTCCCCTGGCGGCCGTCGACTCGGCCGGCTGAACTGCTCACCCAGGCTTCGGCCATCCTGGGGCAGGGGCAGCTGTCGCTGGCAAAGTACCTCTGCATTGTCGACGGGGCCGACGCCCCCGGCCTCGACGCCCATGATGTGCCGGCCTTCCTGAAGCACCTGCTCGAACGGGTCGACTGGCGGCGAGACTGCCATTTCCAGACCGAGACGACAATCGACACGCTCGACTACTCCGGCAGCGGTTTCAACGCCGGCTCGAAACTGGTGATTGCCGCCCGCGGACCGGCGGTGCGGCAACTGCCGACCACGCTCTCCGGCGACCTGCCGCTGCCGGGTGGTTTTGCCAATCCACGGGTCTGCCAGCCGGGAGTGGTGGCCATCAGTGGGCCACCGATCGAGCCACGGCCGACGCTGAACGTTCCCGACGAAGCAGCAATCTGGCAGGCGACTGAGGCCGCTGGCTGGACCACTGACATCGAGCGGTTGGCCGCGGCCATTGCGCCGAGTCACCCGCTGCGGAACTGGCCGCTGCTGGTGGTGGTGGATGACAGCGACTTTACGGCGGCCGACTTGGCGAATTTTCTCTGGATCACCTTCACTCGATCAAACCCGGCGGCAGATGTGCATGGCGTCGAGGCAAGCACCCACAACAAGCACTGGGGCTGTGCCGGCCCGCTGGTGATTGACGCCCGACTCAAGCCGCATCACGCCCCTCCGGTGGAAGAAGACCCGGCGGTGACCGCCCGGGTAGACGATCTTTGCCGCACCGGCGGCCCTCTGGCCACCATTCTCGATTAAGCCGCAGCCGCTGCAGACTCATCCTGTCGATCCCCCGGCTTCCGGCTTCCGAGGCTTCGCCTTCGCTCCTCCGGCACAAGATCCCTGCAGAGAAGCCCGAAGCGCAAGTTTTGATGTTGCGCGTTTACGGCGATCAGCAAAAAAGTCCGTCAAAAGTACATGCTTCGAAGCCCGAAGCGCAAGCTGAGGGAATCCGCGTCTGTTGCACCAAGAACCCTATTCCCTCGGCTCGCGCCTCGGGCTTCCTGGATTTTGGTTTCACTCAGCGCAACATCAAAAAACGCAAGCTGAGGGAAACCACTTTTTTGATCCCGCCACCGAATTCCCTCGGCTCGCGCCTCGGGCTTCTAGGAGTTCAGTTCCGCTCAGCGCACCATCAAAACTTCCGCCGCGGGATTCCATGTGGGGAACTCTCCCGCAGGAGACGCGGAGAGCGGCAGTGATTAGGCAGGCAAACGGTTTCGCCCTGCGTCAACAAGTAACGCTGTCCCCCGGCTTCCGCCGGGCGGCTGCCACCCGCGGCTCAGCCCGCGACCGGAATTTCGCTGATGCGAATCTTGGTAGCGACTGACCGGTGGCCGGTGCGGCGACGATAGTTCTTGCGGCGGCGGAACTTCTGGACGTAGATCTTCTCGCCCTGCACCAGTCCAAGTACTTCAGCCTTGACGACGGCGCCCTCGATCAATGGAGCGCCCAGGTGCAGCCTGCCGTCCTTGCTGACAGCCAGCACCTTGTCGAGGACCAGTTCGCTGCCCCGCTCGATTGGGCGGAAATCGACCTCCAGTTCCTGACCTTCGCTGACCCGGTACTGCCGGCCGCCATCAGCGATGATGCAGTAGTGGTGCCCACCTCCGACCATCGTGTCGGCGGTGCTGGCTTCAATGGAACTTGGGGTGGCGGCCATCAGCGGGTCCTCGTCATGCAAAAACAGGGTCTGCTCCGCCAGGCGGAGAATCTAATAGTGTAATCGGCTCTGGGAAAAATCCAGCCTCTCCGCGAAAAAGCGGCTTTTTCCGCACCTCATCAGGGAAATCGCACGCCGCGACCACCCGCATCGCGGGCCTCGATTGTCAGATGCTCCGGCGAGGCGGTGTCCTGCCCGACGATGTTGAGTTGCACGTGCGATGCATCCTCAAACTGGGCGATTTCCCGTCGCTTCCGGTTGTTGATCCAAGTGGCCACCTCGTCATGCACCGTCACGGTGAGCTGGGCAATATCCTCGCGGGTGGCCGACAGTTGCAGCATCCGCATCACCTCGATTGCCATGCTCTCGGCGGTTTTCACAATGCCGGTGCCGTCACAGGTGGGACAATCACGGAAGATGCTCTTCCGCAGCGAGGGCCGGATCCGCTGCCGGGTCATCTCGATCAGGCCGAAAGGGCTGGTCCGCAGCACCTTGGTCCGGGCCCGATCCCTTTTCATGGCGTCATGCAGCGCCTTCTCGACACCACGGCGGTACTTCTCTCGCCGCATATCGATGAAGTCGTTGACGATCACGCCACCGAGATCCCGCAGCCGTAACTGCCGGGCAATCTCCTTGGCGGCGATGATGTTCATCTGATAGGCGTTCTCCTCGGCCGACTTCTCACTACGGAAGCTACCCGAGTTGACGTCGATTGCCACCAGCGCCTCAGTGGTGTCGATGACAATTGACCCGCCTCCTTTCAGCGGAACCTTCCGCTGATTGATCCGACTGATCTCTTCCTCAAGGCGATAGCGATAGAAAAGCGGCTCTTTGCCGTCATACAGCTGCAGCCGGCTGGCATACTTCGGCATCACCAGCTCCAGGAACTCGCGGGCCCGCTCGTAGGCGGCCGGATCGTCGATGAGAATTCGACCGACGTCCTCGGTGAACATGTCCCGGATTGTCCGGATGATCATGTCGCTTTCCTGGTAGATGTCGATCGGTGCCGAATACTTCCGCATCCGCCGCACAATGCTCTTCCAGAGTCGCAACAGATAGGCCATGTCGCGGGCCATCTCAGACTTGGTCCGCTCCGTGCCAGCGGTCCGCACCACGAAACCGACCCCCTTGGGCGGCTGCAGTGTCTGCATGATGTCCCGCAGCACCCGCCGCTCCCGCTCGTTGTCAATCTTTTTCGAGACACCGACCCGGCCCAGCGGCGGCATCAGCACAAGATAGCGGCCCGGAATCGAGATGTAGGTCGAGAGGGTCGGCCCTTTGGTACCGAAGCCCTCCTTGATGACCTGCACCAGCACCTCGTCACCCCGCTTGAGGATGTCCTGAATCGGCGGTTTCACCCGTGGCCGATCGCCAATGCGGGGCTTCCGTCGCCGGTCAGCAGGGCCCGAGTCTCCATCGCCGGCCGGCTTTCCCGACTCGGTCATCTCGAAGGCCTTGTCGGGGTCGAGCCCGCCCTGGCGGTAATACTGCGGCTCGATGTCACTGATGTGGAGAAAGCCGTTGCGGCCAACCCCAAAATCGACAAAGGCGGCCTGAATGGAGGGCTCAATGTTGACAACCCTTCCCTTGTAGATGTTGCCGACGAGATTTTCCTGGCTGGTTCGCTCGACATAAAGTTCCTCCAGCTGCCCGTCTTCGATGATCGCGATGCGGCATTCCTCTGCCTGCGTCACGTTGATCAGCATTTCCTGTTTCATTGTTCATCCTTTTGAAGTTTCCCGGCGTCCCGTGGTGGGACGGGGGCGTCACGCAACCGTCTCCGCCAGCAGGCGGCGCATCTGGTCGCGTAGATAGGCTTTCACCTCGCGGGCGCTGTACATTTCCAACGCCCGCGTGGCGACCGCCTGACAATCGGCGACCGATACGCTTCGGACCACCTGCTTGATTTCGGGAATGGCCGCGGCCGGCACACTGAGCTGCCGCAGCCCCAGGCCCAGCAGCAGCTGGGTGTACATCACACTACTGCTCATCTGACCACAGACACTGGCCGGCACACCCGCCTCGGCCGCGATGTCGAGCGACCGCTTCAGCAGCCGCAGCACCGCCGGATCACAGGCGCTGTAGAGATCGGCCACGTCCTTATTGCCGCGGTCGACCGCCAGGGTGTATTGGATCAGGTCGTTGGTGCCGACCGACACGAAGTCGACCTCCTTGATGAAGGCGTCGAGCATCATCGCGGCAGCCGGAGTCTCCACCATGATGCCGATGGGCAGCTTGGGGTTGAAGTCGATGGCATGCTCGGCCAGATCCTCCATCACATCGGCCAGCACCATCCGGGCCTGCCGCAGTTCGAGGATCGTCGAGACCAGCGGAAACATCACCCGGATGTCACCGTGGACACTGGCCCGGAGCACCGCCCGCAGTTGGGTGCGGAACATCGGCAGTTGTCGTAGCGACAGCCGGATGCTCCGCAGGCCGAGGCAGGGGTTTCGCTCTTCCTCGGGGCTGGTCGTGGTCAGCATCTTGTCCGAGCCGAGATCGAGGGTGCGAATGACCACCGGCTTGCCAGCCATTGCCTCCACCACCTCGCGGTAGGCCCGGTAGTGGTCCTCCTCGCTCGGTTCCTGCTTGCTGGTCAGGTAGAGGAATTCGGTCCGGTAGAGGCCGATGCCGTCGCAGCCACGGCGGAGACACTGCTCGGCCTCCTCAGGAAACTCGATGTTGCCGCTGATCTGCACCCGGACGCCGTCGGTGGTTTCACCCGGCAGGTCACGCAGCCGCCCCAGGGTGGCGGCGACTGTTACGGCCGCTTCCACCTCCAGCCGATAGCGGGCAATCGTCTCCTCGTCGGGCTGAAGGATGACCACGCCCTGATTGCCGTCAAGAATCACCGGCTCGCCACCGGAGACGTCGGCCAGAAACGGCCCGATGCCGACGACCGCCGGAATTTCAAGCCCTTCGGCCACGATCGCAGTATGACTGCCGGGCCCGCCGAGTTCAGTCGCAAAGCCCTTCACAAACCGGCGGTCGAGGCCGGCCGTTTCACTCGGTGTCAGATTGTGGGCCAGGATGACAACCGGTTCGGAGATGGCCGCCAGCGTCTCCCGCCGCTGCCCCAGGAGGTTGCGCAGCAGGCTCTTTTCGATGTCGTAGATATCGTGGGCCCGCTGCGAGATGTGATTATCCAGGCTCTGAAAGACCTTGGCGTACCGACGCAGCGTGCGGCTGACAGCATATTCGGGCCACCAGTTCCGGTCCCGGACGGCACTCACGAGTTCCTGCTGCAGCCGCGGGTCGTGCAGCATCGCCAGATGGGCGTCGAAGATCGCCGCGTACTGCTCGCCGAGTTCCTCGCGAATGGCGTCGCGGTTCCGCCCGATCTCAGTCGCGGTCTCGGCCACGGCATGAGAAAGCCGCTGCAGTTCCGTATCAACGGCACTGCGCGCCACGAACCGCCGGGGGATCCGGAAGCCCTCGCTGTCGAGCACGAGCGCTTCGCCGATGGTCACCCCCGACGAAACGGCAATACCTTGAAGTTTGAGCATGGCCGCCGGTGCCGCGGGCGGCAACCGGACAGCGTGGGGAGATCGGCCGTGAGCGGTTTCCCGCCGCTGGCAATCAGCATCCCACCGTCCAGGCGCCCGGCGTCGCCGGTCTCCTTGTCTTGGGTGTGTCTGGGTTTTGTGGTTTCGGGAAGTAGCCGTCAATTGGCGGCCACCGCCGGTTGTCGCCGCTTCCCGACACCAGTCGGGGGCGGGGGTTTGGTTCACTGCCGAGCGTGGTCGGTCTAGACCGCCGCTCGTTCCCCGGAAGCATCGCCCGGGCGCTGTTTTTCTGGATTCGTTGTTTCAGGGTGCGCATCCGAGGCCGCCTCGGTTGCAAAATTTTGATCGAACAGGCTGCCGATTGCAGCGACCGCCTCGCGGGCATCGGGACCGGTTGCCTCGACCACCAGTCGGGTGCCTGCCTCGGCGGCAAGGGTCAGCAGGTCGAGGATGCTCTTGCCATCCACCCGCTGGGCATTACCCACCACCTCGATCCGTGACTGCCAGCGGCGAGCCTCCCGTGCAAACAGATCCGCCGGCCGGGCATGGAGCCCCTGCTCGAGCGCGACGACGACTTCTCGGGAATGGGTCTGGTTCATCGTTGATCCGGTTGGCTCATCCATTGGTGGCAGGATTACGACGCAATGCTCTGGGCGTCGGCCTCTTCGAGGAGCCGCCAGACATCCTGTGGGCCGGTCGCCGCTTTCAAGGTCTTGCAGAAGGTTTCATCCCGCAACTGCCGCGAGATGTTCTCAAGCGCCCGCAGGTGGTCGCCCGGGCGGTCGGGCGGCGAAACCAGCAAGAAGAACAGCTGCACCGGCTCGCCATCGAGGCTCTCGAAGTCAACGCCCTGCTGGCTGATCGCCACCGTGCCGATCAGCCGATTGACACTGGGATGCTTCGTGTGTGGCACGGCAACGCCCCGGCCAATTCCTGTGCTACCGAGATCCTCACGCTTCATGATCGCCTTGACGATGCTCTCCATTTCGTGGGCAGCAATCCTGCCGGCGTCGACAAGTGACTGGGTCATCTCGCGGATGACACCTTCTTTGGATGTGGCGGCCACATTGGGTCGAATTGCGTCAACCGCGACAAAGTCTGAAAATTTCATGGTTTTGCTACTGGTGATCCCGGCGGCTCAGACCCGCCGGGTGCTCTCGGCATGTTTGTGATCCCGTACCTTTTCTTTGCGCTTCCGCAGTTGCTGCTCAAGTTTCTGCACAGCACCATCCACACTGCGCCAGAGATTGGCGGAACTTTCGTGGCTGACGAGTTCGTGAAAGTGCTCGGCTGAGGCAATGATCTCCACAGTCGGCAATGTCGTGTTCGCAAAATCGACCGTGACGTTGAGTGAAGTAATTTGGTTGAAGTACCGCTGCAGCCGCGACACCTTCGCGACAATTTTTTCCTGCGAGACTGGGCTGATGTGGCCGTGACGGGCCGATACGTTTATCTGCACAAGACCGATCCTTTCTGAATCAAGTCTAAAACACACAATCTGTAGCACGAGGTCAATCAGCGACCTCACCGAAACAAAACCATTCTTGCGAGGGGCATCCGAGGCTGCCAGCCATCCGCGAGCTCCATCAGCACTCCCGCAAATCGTGCCCACGGACACCCGCGAGCATAGAGCAGGCCCGGGAAGGGAACAAACGACCGGCGTTTTATCGGTTCTGCAGGCCAATCCCGGCTTCTTCACGGACTGCCGACGGTCGTCGCGGCAGCCGGCGGCCGGGGCACCAGCAGCCCCTTCTCCAGCCGCTTCCGCCACCAGTCGGCACCATCACGACGCTGTTCGGCAGACCAGTCGGCCCGGTACTGGATCAGGTCCGACGGCTCCAGTTCAAACCGCTCAGAGAGCCAGGCAAAGGCATACCGACGGAGCATCAGGTCATCATTCTCAAGCAGATCGATCAGCTGCCGGGTCAGGTCGGCCGATGACGAGGCCGGCAGGTTACGGCGGGCCAGGCCGATTGCTGCGGTGGCCTGATCGGCTGCCAGGTGATCTCGGAAAGCTTTCTCCAGCACCAGCGCCAACGTCGGGTCGCTGAAGGCCAGCGGAATCGTCTCGGCTTCAAGCTGTTCCCAACGCCCTGCGGCTGGTCCGGTCGGCGGTGGCTCGCGGAGCAGTTCGACCAATTCGTCATAGCGGCCCAGCAGGGCAAGTGTTTCGACCGCCACCATGCGATTTTCGATCCGCCGATCGACCGACAGTTCAATCAACGCCTGCAACAACGGATCGCCGCTGGTGACCGCCATGACGAGGGCCTCGCTGGCTGCCTTTTCAAGCGGGGCGATTCGCCGCAGGGGAACGGCCCAGGCCGGCAGTGCGTCAATTGGCTGACACGTCACCTCCCGCGGCTCGTCCTCGATCCACTGAATGAGTTCACTGGGTTTAAGCACGGTCTCGGCATCTATTCCCCGGAGCAGCACCCGTGGCGGCAGGCCGCCGGGCTGCGTCTGCCGCCAGCCGATCGGCTGCGACAGCGGCAACAGCCGGGCCACGAGGGTCTGGTCGGTCTGCCGAGCCGCCAGTTCGGTAGCCGGCAGCTTGGCCAACTCAACAGCGACCCCGCCCGGCAGGCCCGAAAGAATGATTCCATTGAGTCCACCCGCCGCCAGTCCCAGTTGGGCCGCTTCGTCCCCAGAGCGAATGATCAAGCTGCCGGACAGCAGTTCAACCCGTGGATTCCCAACACTGTCAAGTTTCAGGATGGCATGGGTACCAGGCCGCATCCGCACCTGCACTCCCCTGATGTTGAAGCTGGGGCTGAGCCCAGGCGGCACCAGCACCTCTTCCTGCGCCGCCAGCCGCGAATCGGCCGCCAGGGTCCGCCAGCCATCCAGGTCGTCAGGTTCCAGCGTTGGGCTCCGGTGCAGCACAAAGCCACTGCCCACGATCGCATCGTTCTCCAAAAAGCCGAGGACTGCCGCATCTTCCTCGGCCGCCGGAGGTGCCGGAGCGATCGTGGTCGGCATGGTTGACGCCGCAGGGCTGGCGGGAACGGCCACGGTAATAGCCGGCTGTGGTAACGCGGTGGCGGCGATGGCCATGGCGGTCCCCTGCGGCACCTGGGGCCGGTCGGCCATTGAGCCGGAGGCTGGTGGCGTCCCGGAGGCAGCTGGGGTTGCCGGCTGGTTGCCCGGGGCGAGGCTGTTCGCGGCCGGCTCGGGCTGCGGCGGCTGCCGAGGTTCTGACTGGCCCGCTGGCGGGGGCTCGGTAGCAGCCGGCATTGAGGGAGCGGCATCGGCTTCCGGAACATCCTCACCAGCCAGTGGAGCAGTGGCGTCAGCAGCCGGTTCAGGTTCGTTAGCTGCAAGAGCCGGGGCGGCGTCAGCTGCCGCCACAACGGCCGCTGCGGGCTGCCGCTCCGCAACCTGCTGTTCCCGGTCAGCGTCGCCACCACGAAACAGTTGCACGCCCAGAATCACCGCCAGGAGGAGCAACAGGGCAACCGCAGCCGCTGCGGCAAGTGCCCCACCGGAGGGGCGCCGTCGCGGGGAGGATGCCGGCTGGGCCTCGGCAGGCGGTTCTGCATCGCTGTGGTCCAGGGCGTCGAGTTCAGCCCGGATGGCTCGGGCGTTGGCAACGTCCGTCGCATGTTCTGTTTCTTCCGCCAGCTGCTGTGACCGTCGTTGAATTGCTTCTCCAAGCTGCTTTCGTTCCGCTTCGCTCAGATCGTTTTTCAGTTCCAACTGCCCCGCCATGCCTGCCAGCAGTTGGTGGCACTCGGCAACTTCGCAGAGTTGGGCATCCGACTCGACGCAATTGGCCTCAAAGGTCGCCAGCAATTCTGGCTCCATGGCATTGTCGAGGAACTCAGCCACGCTGTTCATGCTGGCTGCCAACCCCCGACCCTCCACCCGAGCGGTGTGCAGGTTGGTCTGGGCCAGCACCCCGCGAATCCGTTTCTCAAGCTTTTGGGCCAGTTCAGTTGCCGCCACCTTCTGGTCCAGCTCACGGTGATCCTGCTCAGGCAGCACACGGTCCCGCCAGGCCAGCAGGGTTCGCAGGGTCAGTTTCATCGGCCGCGCTCCATTGGCGTACAGGTGCGGGTGGGTCGACGGTTCAGCAGACTGGGCAAAGATTCTGTCGCCGCAGGGGGATGCGACCGCCGTCCCCGAAAAACCCAGTTGTTTTCAGCTGGTGCCAACGTGGACATTCTGTCACCCGCAATCATCATTAGGGGCTGAGATGGCTTTTTCCTCGGAGCGGAAGCCTTGAGGCGTCGGGCAGCACTCACCCTCGTCTTAATATTAGTGGCATTCCGGGCAGAAATCCGCACCAAATGCCCGCCACCGGCCAGCCGCCGGTGAACCAAAAGGGCATTTTCGCCGTAAAAAAGCTGAGGTGGATTGCCCGCTCCATAAGATTTTTTCTGGCACTACTATTTTCATGGAGACCGAAAACGGAACTATTCGTGTTGAAACCGCCATGGCCGCAACCAGCGAAAAAGTGAGACTGAAGGCACGCCGAACGATGCTGCTGCGGCAGGCATCGGGGTATATCGAGTTGGCTGAACTCGGTAGCCGGCCCGACCAACCGAATCCCGGGGTGGCCGCGCGACTGCTCGATCGGGCGATTGAACTGCTCGACGAGCTGCCGGCTGAAAGCAGGATGTGCGGTGAATCGCTGGTCCTCCGGGCTGAGGCCCTTCGAACACTGGGACGGTACGAACAGGCCCTGCCCCACTTTCGGGCGGCGGTGGTCGAGCGGCAGCGGTCGGTTGCCGGTTGGCTGGGGCTGGGCTGGTGCCTGAAGCGGCTCGATCGTCTCACTGAGGCGGTCGCGGCCCTCACGCAGGGCGTGATTGCCTGCCCTGAAGAGCCGATCCTCTCCTACAACCTGTCGTGCTATCACTCACTGGCGGGCAACGTCACGGAAGCCGTCACCTTTCTCACCCGTGCCATTGCTTCAGATGACCGTTTCCGGTCCCTGACCACCGCCGAACGGGATTTTGATCCGATCCGGGATGACCCGCGGTTTGTGGCGGTCATCGAGCAGGATGTATGATTGGAATCGGGGCCAACGGATTGGCGGAAAGATCAATGACCAACCCGGCATTGCAGGAAGTAATCGCGTTGCTGGGGCACCCTGCAGCGGGAACACCGGCACAATATCTATTTGAGCGGGTGGTCGTCGGTGATTCGCTCGACTGGCGATTCGTGACGCTTGAGGTTGAGCCGGAACGACTCGGCGAAGCCTTGATCGGGCTTGAGGCGATGAACTTTCGTGGCTGCCTGCTGGCCGGCTCACTGCGGCAGCCTGCGGCTAAACTATTATCCGCCATCAGCCCGGCAGCCCAGTTTGCCGGCGGTTGCAGCCTGGTAGAACGGACACCCGACGGCCTCTTCGGCCATCTCACGATCGGCCGCGGCGTGCTGGAAGCGATCCGGCTTCATACCGACCCGACAGCCACGCCCGTCGTCATCGTCGGCAGTGGCCTGCTGGCCCGGGCGACGAGCCTCGAACTATCCCTGGCGGGTGTGCCCGAGATCATTGTCGCCGACCCCTGGGATGACTGCGGCGAAAGCCTGGTGGCGGCGATTGCCGGCATCGAGGGCGGGCGGGCAACGCTCCTGCCCAACGAGCCGGACCTGCTTATCCCAGAGCGAGCCGGGCTGGTGGTGGTGGCCGATGATCAGCGGCCGTTTCCGGTCAGTTGCAGTCTGGCCGGACTCCGTGAAGACCTGGTGGTGGTCGATGCATCGCTTGAGCCGAAGGCGTCGCCGGTACTCGAGGCAGCGGTCGCCGCCCGGGCCTGTCGGGTTGACGGCCTTGAGGTGGCTACGGCAGTCATCGCCATCGACTTCCAGCGGCTCACCGGTATCGAAGCAGACGCCGACCTGCTGCGGGATGCGCTGGATGAGTTTCTGGATTGCTAGGCTCTGTCTGAAAACCCCATACCTGGCTTTGAGCGGCTCGTTTGCCCTTTGACTACGTCCGGTTCCATCGCCAGATCCGCAAATCTGGCTGCTTCGCCGTCCTTGCCAGAGACCAAAGCAGGCGAAGCCAGGATTGCGAAGCCCTGCGAACACGCGCTGAACGAATGCCTGGATGGCCGGAGTGAACGTCCAGCGAGTGAACGGGCGCACCCTCGAGCGGCCTGCCTTACCCAAACGTGGTACTGCCGAATTGCGTCGGGCGAGTTGCCCTACTCGGTGGCGAGGCGATCGATTTTCTTGAACATCGCTGCGGCACTACTGCGGACCTCGGCAACCTTGTCGCTTCGCAGCTTTTCCATCTGCTTGGTCACCACGCCCGGCGGCTGCTCGCCCGTGGCGTCAATCAGTACAGCGATGCCACGCAGCGCGTTGACCACCATCAGCACCCGCTTGTACCGCTGCGACTGTTCCTCATCCGACGGGTCAGCGGTCATCTCGACGTCGGGCGTCGCCAGCAGTTCAGCCAGCGGTTCATAGGCTTCGCTGCGGCCAAGCCTGGCCAGCCCCAAGGCCGCGTTGGCCCGCACATCGGCATTGTTGTCAGCTGCCAGCCGCAGCAGGGCATCGACACTCGCGTCACCGCCCAGCACGCCC
>Ga0180432_10005234_pt1 | contig 17402 bp, 10 predicted proteins | sample SS_ome_10_FD_132414 | JGI IMG/M metagenome (GOLD analysis project Ga0180432, IMG submission 132414) | Hypersaline lake sediment archaeal communities from the Salton Sea, California, USA - SS_1_MS_2 metaG | ecosystem: Environmental > Aquatic > Non-marine Saline and Alkaline > Hypersaline >...
GCAAACATGGTCGAACTGCCTCTCAAAACATGTTCGACTCAATCGGAATGGCACACTCCGCCCGCATATGAGTGGCCCACATCACCCGACTATGGGTGGCCCACTTCGGGCGGTAATTGACATAGCACCCATTTGCTATAGTAGGGATATCGTGGTGATACTGGGGAAGACGTCCGACACACAATTGGGGCACAACGTTCGGCCTGGCCATCTTCAGTAAGCCAACATTCCCCTCTACATGGAGCAAGAATATGATGGAAAAACAAGCAGACTATCTCTCGTACCTGCTGCGCCTGTGGCGGGTGAATGGTGACGAGGACCAAGCTGAAACCTACCAGCCGGTTTGGTGCGCCTCGCTGGAGGACCCGCAAACCAGCCGGCTGCAGGGCTTTGGCAGTTTGGAATCATTGTTTAATTTCCTGGAGGAAAAGACGGGCGGCTTTGCGCCCGGAGCGCAACCTCAAGCGAGACCTGGGTCATCGGAGAAAGGAGGCGGAGAATAAGACATAAACGGTGAGGCGGAACGAGTAGAGCTGTCCCAGTGTCCTCGCAGGGTTCGATTCCCTGCGCTGGAGATTACAATGGCTCCCCAAGAGCCGCAACCCCGCGTAGAGGGCGTGAGCCTGTCCGGGGCAATGGCACGGCAGGGAGGGGGCCTACATCACGGTCAACGACCGGCGTATCCTCCACAAAGCGGAGGGGTGGCTCACAGGGCGTATTGTGTAAGCAAATGATGAGTGGAGGATACACGCACTCTAACATCTCCCTCAATCGATGAGGGTCAATTAAGGCGAAAGGAGAATGTCATGGCCACTACGAAGGATACTAAGCCGAAGGACGTCACAGTTACCAAGGACAACCCACTCTACATCACGGATGACAACCGGACTTTCGGCACTGTTACGATCCAACCAGGTGGGCAGATTTGGGTCCAGACCACGGCAGACATTCAAATCGAGAAACTGGTCAAAATCTAGTACCGCCCGACGACGCGAATCAACCTATCAAAGCAAGATAGGAAGGAGAGCCGAAAATGAGCGAAATGACAGAAATGACAGAAATGACTGTAGCCTTCGCGGCAGCCGCTGCTGCAGGCCAGTCTACCCCGGATATTTTGGTGGTTGGCACACCCGGGAGCCACGGTGAAAACGGCAGGCCAGGTACCAATGGACAGGACGGTAGCCCCGGCGTGAACGGAAAGTGCAATTGGGCAAGCGGTTGCGACGCTGCCTCGCCGGGCGCAGCGGGTGCGAACGCCGGTGACGGAAGCAACGCCGGCAAAGGCACCGACGGTGGCGACGCGCTGTCGGCGCGGATGTATGTCGGCGAACTCGTGGGGACAGTCTTCATCGCAGGTCGCGGCGGCGATGGGGGCGACGGCGGACACGGTGGCTACGGCGGCAAAGGTGGCGACGGCGGCAAGGGTGGTAACGGGGCTATGGATGGCGCCTACCAGACATCCGGTAAGGATGGCGGTGCCGGCGGCACTGGCGGCACCGGCGGCACCGGGGGCAAGGGTGGCAACGGCGGTAACGGCAGCATGGTGACTATCGTCTACGGCAAGTTAGCAGACGCTAAGAGCCAATTCATCCCTTACACCGCGCCCAGCCAACCGGGCAGCGGCGGCTCAGGTGGCATCGGCGGTTCAGGCGGTGCAGGCGGCGATGGTGGGAGGGACGGCGGCACCCCCGGTGCACCGGGGAACTCCGGCACCCGAGGAGATGAGGGCACCCCCGGCGATCACGGTGGCACATCGAGTACCTTTAACATCTATCAAGGCACTTCCCTTTAGCGCAATAGGAGGGAGCCCTGACGTGACTCGTAGTGCACGTCTGACCCGAAAGGTGCGCCAGCTGATTCTTGTGGCGCATGGCCTCTCAAACACTCCGGAGGGCACAGTGCCGTCGTTGTGCCAGCAGGTCCTCGCCATCTCAGAGGATAGTCAGGACTACCTTATCGGCGCGTCGTGCCTCAACAACGACGGCGTACCACTGCAGCTCTGTCTGTCTTCGGGGAGCCAAAAAACCACTCTGCGTCTGATCGGTGACCCCGGCGCACATCTGGTCGGGATCGAGGCCCGCTACCGCTGCGCCTGGGACGCGCTTCGCTCTTGCCTTGTGAGCCGTGGCGCGATAGCGTTGTCCGAGCTTGCCAAAAACACGCTCGATCGGCTCATTCCATGTACGGAAGAGGAGCGCTCTCGCTACCGCCATGGCTTTGTCTGGATCGCGGTGAGCCCGGATCACGCAGGGCTTGCGTTCTATGTAGAGGCAGCACCGCTCGGCCAGGTGGGCGGTTGGGCCGTCGCCGACGAATGGCTCAACGGAATATTGTCTTCGACCCGATCGGCTGACGAGGTGCTCGCGAAACTCCGCGAGCACTGTGTAGTCGCCAGTATGGGATTGGAGGGCAGCGAGCCTCGAAACTGTCGCGCCAAGATCTACTTCCGCCTCGCACGACCCATGCCCCTCGACCGACTGTGCCTCGATCTATTGCGCTCGGAAGAGGTCAGACGCTTCCTACACCTGGCAATGGGAAAGTTCGGCGTCAATCTCAATGGTCTGGTTATGAGTGTAGGCTTTAGTGTCGAAACCGGTGAGCTCATCGATGTCAAGGTCGATCTCTGCGGACACTGTCTCGCTTATGAGAGCAGCGAATGGCCAACTGTCGTCGAGCATTTGGTCCGGCAATTCGGGCTTGCATCCCTTCCTCTCTCCGACGTCCTGACCCATCGCAACTGCAAAATCGCCTTCATCGGCTTTGGCCTTGATGTAGCGCGTAAGCCTCGCCTCAATGTCTACTTGAACGCTGCTAACCCGCAAGATACGCCGACTCGGGATGAGGTAGCGGACGCCCTCGAGGATGGCGTCCGCTACCTGTGCGCGTTGCAACAAGATGATGGACGGTGGAGCGACTACCGACTCCCGGTCGGGGTATGCGACCAATGGATCACCGCCTACGTGGGGCTGGCCCTGGCCCAGTATGGGCAGCGGGTGGACTGTCCCAGCGCCCTTGCCGCCGCCTGGCAGGGTGCCGAGTGGTTGTGTACGGCGCGCTGCTACCCTGCGGGTTGGGGCTACAATTCCATCACTGGACCCGACTCGGACTCCACGGCGATGAGCCTGGGCCTGCTGCGTGAGTTAGGATGGCCCATCCAGTCCGAGGATCAAGCCTTCCTGCGCCGCCAATGGCGTCCCGAGGGTGGCTTGGCCACTTACGGCGGCCCCGACGCTTGGGGCTGCGCTCACTGGGACGTCACTCCCTGGGGCTATCTTGGGCTGAGCACCGAGGATCAGCACACTCTGCGCGACAGCTTCTTGCATGGTCTGTACGCCAACCGTATGGCCGATGGCATGTGGCGCGCCTACTGGTGGCGCAACCCGTACTATAGCACCTTTCTCACCCTCGAGGTGCTGGATGAACTCGGTCTGCCAGAGCCGGACCTCGCGCGTACGGCTCCGGCAGGCCCGCTCGAAGTGGACAACCCCTTCGACCTCGGGTGTCTCATCGGCGTCAAATGCCTTCGCTCGGCACCCCCGGAGTGCCTCGGCCCCCACCTGCGCGCTTTGCTCGCCTGGCAGGAGGCCGACGGTCGTTGGCCGGGACACCCCAATCTGCGCGTCACCGACCCCTCCTGCTACACGCCTTGGGAGAAACCTGTCGGTGACTATTACGCAGATGAGGCGGCTACGATCACAACTGCAACGGTTGTCCGGGTGCTGACTCGAGTGCTGATCACGGGGTACAACGCCGCCCGCCCGGGTGAGAATTCATCCACCGCAGCCACAAGACGTTGAGCGGCGTCTTCGCTCAGCGGCTACTGCCTATTCTCAATGATCATCGGTTCGCGCGTGTCAGGTTAGCTGGCTTGCCGAGTAATTTTATATCAAGTTACAATTGATTGTCAGAACCAGGGAGGATTTGTAGATGTCAACACAGTCCGTAGCCAACAACCCCACTGGCCCGATGCTGTCTCAGATCCCGGCAATTCGTTCCTTCGAGTTCGCCAAGGATGCCATCGGGGCCATCAAGAGCAGCGTCAACCACTTCCGAGGAAGCGTGTCGCTGCCCATCGATTTCCTCACCCTGCCGGGCCGGCAAGGTCTCGACGTCAAGGTCTCAGCCATCTATTCGAGCAACGTCAAGAACAAAGTCGCCACGTGGAACGTCGAAGCGCCAACTGGCATCCTTGGTCTCGGGTGGGAGATGCCCATCGACTTGATTACCGTTTTCAAGGCCGGCAGCGGCTCGGTAACGTCTGACACTTACTACCTGGTTGCCAACGGCGCGGCAAGTCCGATGGTTAAGACAGGTGAGGTAGACGGCGGACTGTGGAGCTTTCAGCTACGCAACTATGAGTTCTGGGACATCCTGTACGATCCGAAAAAGGACGCCTGGACGATCATCAAGGAAAACGGCTTCACCTACACATACGGTGGCATCGATTCCGATGTCCAGGCGATTCAGTGGGGCGTCAAGTGGGGCAACTGGATCGGCAGCAGCAGCCAGCGTGCCGGGCAGAAGCAGTATCCAGTCGCCTGGAACCTGGCCTCCATCGAGTCGCCGTGGGGCCACCGAGTCGCCTATGCATACCGCAACGTCAACCGCCTGGTGGGGTCGGACGGCCTCGAGTTCACACAAGCCTCATACGTCAAGAAAGTGACCGACAGCTACGGCCGGACTATTACCTTTAACTACGGCGAGAAGTTTGGCTCCCGCAATCCCAGCCCGCGTGGCATCATCGAGTACCAGGCACAGAACGCCCAGCAACCCGAACCGAACGCCTATCAGGACAAGTACGAAACCTTGTACCTCGACACCATTGATGTGACAAACGCCGAGGGTGAGGCGATCTACACTCTCAAGTTTAGCTACGACTTTATCAATGTGTCGCCCACTGGCGACCCCAATTACCGGCTGCTTTGGAAGCGTTGCCTCCAGTCGGTTTACCAGCACAGCCCGAGCGGCGCGACGTTGCCGAGCATATGCTTCGAATACAGCGAGCACGACGATACGAACCCAGGAGCTCTTAAGTCGGTCCATTACCCGACAGGCGGTGTCGCCCGCTTTTGCTACAAGAGAAATTTCATCAATGCGCCGAAAAAAACATCAATTCCGAACCCGCTGTCAGGCAGTACGCCCGGCGTGTGGCACGGCAACGACTACGTGGTATTCACCTACTGCCGACCTAGCGGTGGTCTCAAGGTGCTCGTCTATTCGTGGGACGGGCGGTGGGTGAAGCAGGACATCACCGCTGGCACGATGCCGAGCATCAAGGCGGATCCCAACAGCGTACTGGTCTCGGCCCAGACTGGCTACATTGCACTGTCCTTCCGCAACACCGACACTAATCGGGACGAGCTATATGTTTATAGAAAGGACCGTTCCGAGTTCGGCAGTTGGCAGCTCTACAAAGATCAGCCCTTCTACCTCAAGCTGCGGGCCTCCCCTGCCGGTCCCTCGACCTTCGTCGCCGGGACCGATTTCATCATCGCCTATAACAAAGACTACTCGTCGGGTCCGTTCCAAGGTTTCTCCTACAGCTGGCGGGACGGCACGTGGACTGCACCACCCCCTCCCCTCCCGTCTTCTTCGGACGCTGCACGCGCGACCGGGGTGGCTCTGGCAGCCCTGCAGAACTACTACATCGTAGCCTTTTACTTTCAAGATCGACGCTACGGACAGTTCCAGATCTACTACCGCGATCTCGGAGGCGGCTGGCACGAGTCCAGCCCGTGGACCAACCGCGACCTCGACGTGGCCCTATCGGAGAGTCGGCTGTTGTTTGCCTGGAGTCCGCAGCCCACCTTCGCCGTGGCAACCTATGTCACGGGTTCCACTGCGGACAAGATCAAATACAGCCTGCGGATCTTTCAGTGGGACGAGAACTTTTCCGTGCTTAACGCCAGCCAGCCAGCGACCGTTGAGCTAGAGGCGACGATCACCGGCGGCGAGTCCCAGTACGATATTTTCCGTACGGTCGTGACGGGGCCGTTCGTCAACAACAACCCGGCCAACCTGCGCAACGTCGGAGGGGACCTCAGCCATGGGGGCAGTGTCAACTGGCTAAAGAAAAGCTTCTCGACGCCAGCCGCTACTGCCACCGTCGCCTTTGCTTCAGGTGAGGATGTCGCGGTTATGTGCAAAAACGACCAGGGGCGCCAGAACAACCAACTTCTTGTCTTTAACCCCAACTTTGCCTCTGAGGCAGGCTGGTCTTTGCCGGGGCTGACTAACGACGGCCAGCACCCGACGGTGAGTGGCAATTACCTCACCGTGGGCCGCACCATCTACTTCCGCGACAGCAAGGGACGCTGGGCCCCTCTTCAGACCCAACTCAACAACCTCGGCGACCAGCAGAGTGTCCAGAACCGTGGACCAAACTACATCGTGTACCAGGACAGCAGTAGCTCCAGTGCCATAAGCTATGTCGTTGCCCTCAAGAATGGGCAGGCCGCAACACCACAGCCGCTTCCTGACGGGCCACAGAAGATCTACATTTCCCAGGCGGAGGGGCGCCCGGGGAACATCTTGGCGGGCGCTCGTTTCCTGGTAAGTTATCCTTCGTCGTCACCTTCATTCGGGAAAGCCACGACGTTCACTCTCTACAATCTCGACGAGGGCGACCTTGGAGACTTTGTCGTCGACTACCCAGTCGCGTACCTTGAGATCGAGGATGCCTACGATCCCAGCCAATCCTATTACCAGTCTTTCTTCTACGCCAATTCCGGACAATCGCAAATCGCTTACAATCCGGCCACCGGGGTTACCCAGTACCCTCTCGTGACCGTCGCCCCCGGCGTCAGGTCCACAGCGGATAGGCCGCCCAACAAACATCCTCAGGGCCGCAGTGAGTACTACTATTCTAATGGACTCTCGCCGCAGTACGGGCTGCGCTATCCCCAGGGCTGGCTCTACAACTACCAAAACGTGTTGAATGGGATGCTGCTGGCACGGAAGGACTACGACTCCGAGAACCGACTGGTATCATCCCAGCTTAACTACTGGAAGGTCTATCGCAACGATGCCAACGCCGGTGCAAGTCTCTACGGTGGCTACGTTCGTTTGGTTCGCACCATGACCGAAACCGACGGAGTCGTAGAGGACTCGACAGCCGAATTTGATGAAACCAAGGGCGTCGAACTCTGGCAGGAGCAGACCTATTACGATGCCGAGGACAACGCCAAAAAGCTGCGTACAGAGGCGCGATATGCCTGGCAGGTGCCAGAGTACGCACCCGCTTTTCTCAAACAGCACATCTACACAGCCATCGTGCAGGTTACCAAGAGTGTCACCGGACAAGACCCCGAGACGAGAAACTACATCGAAAGCCGGGTGACCACCTATCGCAACTGGGCGGAAAGTACCCCGACCATCAAGTGTTCCGATCAGAGAACTTGTAAGCTCGCCCCCTATCAGGTCTATCAGTGGACGTCACCAGGCAAAATCGCTCCCATCTTCCCTTTCTCGCCCGACGGTGACCGGAGTGACTGGCTCTTGATCTCCGAGATCGTCAGGCGCTCGGACCCCGAGGGCGTCATCGAGGAGCAGAGGGATGTCAACGGCGTTCCATCCTCTTTCCTCTACGACCAGCACCAACGATACCTGGTTGCCAAGTTCCCGAACGGAAGCCTGGAGGGCGGCGAGGTCAGCTACTACGGCTTCGAAGACTACGAGACTGATCAAGGCTGGATACTTGGGTCGGGCGCCGCGGTTATACCCAACTCGCAGTACCCCGAGGTCGACGCCCATACGGGAACCAAGAGCCTTCGGCTCGCCCCCGCCACCAGCGGCGACGCCGGCATCGTGAAGACCGTTCGGCCACGCCGCCAAGACCAGGCCTACCTCTTCTCGGCGTGGGTCAAGAAACCTAGCGGCTTCGATGCCAGCAAAGGGAATGCCCTCTGGCAGATTTCAGCCGGCAGTGGCGCACCTTTAGTTCTCGAGTTCCCGGACACCGAGGGTGCGTGGGTGTACGTATCCCAGGTCATCAACGTGTCCGACTCGAGACAAGGTGCCGGGGCGAGCGTCGAGATCAGAGGAGAGAACGCCAACACCTCCAGCTACATCCTGGTCGATGATCTCAGGTTCTCACCCCTTAGCTGCTTGTTTGAGGGCACTGGCTATGACACCCGTTTCTGGTCGCCCAACGCCCGTCTCGGTGCCAACGGTGAGTCGAATCGCACGGTCTATGACGAATTTCAGCAGCCCATCGCATTCACCGACGCTGCGGATCGAGCATCGAAGATCACCACCTCCTACTACTCACGAAAGGGCAACCAAGGGACTTTCTCGACATCCGATCCCAATCACACTGTGAGAATCCGGCCTGCGGGGGGGGGAGAGCTTTTTGCATTCACGCGTGGCTCAGAATGGCAGAGATTGTGGCGCTCTCCGCCTGATATTTGGGAGGTTACCGGGGGTCGCCTCACCCAGAAAAGCCTGAACCACAGCGGTACGCTCTCCATCGACGACCCGAAGTACCGTTCCGACTACGCACTTGCTATCAGCTTCGAGTTACGCGAGGTGATCACCCAACCGCTCGGCCTGCACCTGGGCCAGGCCCTCACCGTGCAATGGAATCCGCAGACCCTGGAGTGGCAACTGCTCGAGGGTAACGGCGTAGCCGCCACGCTGACCGTTGACCAACCACTCTTTGCACTGCCGGTCGACCCCTTCGCCTCTCAACTGGATGCCGGCGATATCACTAGCAGTCTGCGCGACCGCTTCGATGCCGCGGGTTATCCCCTGCCCGGTGACTCGAGCGTTGCGCCAGGTTCCTCGGCAGGCAAGACCTGGACCCTCAAGTGCCCCGACAGCCGGTACTGCTACGACCTGCGTCAGAGAAACTCGGTGATCGACATCTATCAGGTCGCCGGAGACTGGGTCGCGCTGGTTGGGGCACGTCACCTCGTGTTCTGGGCCAACGGGAAGCGGATCTTCAGCTACCGGGCGCCGTCGGATTTGGCGGCTGCTCCCAAGTTCTTTTTCGGCAACCGTGTCGCGATTTCCCAGCTCACCAGCGCGCGCGATCCGCAGGCAGAAGTCAGCTTTGACGACTCCCGAGGAGTTACCATCCAGTCGCAGGTCTTGGTCGACGACCGCGAGATCGTGAGCCAGACCATCACCGACGACATGGGGCGGCAGGCGGCACGCACCAAGGCCGCTTACGTGGAGCCTAGCACTTGCCCTCTGTTCGCCTACTGCTCCGGCTTTGCAACCCTTGATTGGGAAACCGGCAAAATGTCCGGCTTGGTCGACAAAGCCTACCCTGATGATGACGGCTATCCCTACTCCCGAGAGGTCTACGAGGCATCACCCCTGGGACGTGTGATCGAGCAGGGAATGCCAGGTGAGCTCTTCCGGGCGGGCGCACACTCTATCCATATTGCTTACACAGCCACCAAGGGGCAGCCGGGGGGTACTTCTGACTACAAGTTCTACCAGACTGCCACCACCAACCCTAACGGTGATGTCTACTATGAGATTCGTACCCTGCTCGATCAGGTGATCGGCAAGGTTTCGATCAAGGGCCAGACCGAGATCAAGAACGCTGCGATCTTTGACAATGCCGGTAACCCAATTCAGCTTCGTTCGCCAAACTACTACGATCCGCCTGAGGGATCAAAGCCGAGTGATTGGGTCACCTTACAAACCTTTGACTACGCCGGGCGACTGACGTGCTTTAGGTCTGGAGACCGCGGCAGGACACGCCTCATTTACGATAGAGCCGGCAACTTGCGCTTCATGCAGGACCCCCAGGGCGCCAAGGTCGGTAACTTCCAGTACGTCAAGTACAACTCGCTCAGCCGACCGATCGAGAAGGGCTACGTCTCAGGAACGTGGAATAGTGAGAATCTGAAACTCTACGCGGACACCGACCCAGCATGGCCATCGACGCCGCCGACCTGGCGCAAGAGGTACTTTTACGATGGCAACCAAGAAGTTAAGCACGCCATCGGCCGCGTGTACCAGGCCCTGATCAACAACACTGACGACGGCCAGACCGACGTCATCGAGCGCTTCTGCTACGACGTCCTGGGCAACACAATCACAAAAACGCTCACCGTGGACGCTTATGATTCTCGCCAGGAGCACGAGGTCGACTATCGGTATGATAATCTCGGTAACATCATCCAAATCACCTATCCAGATGTTATGGGTAGGCAGCGTCTCAACATATACTATCGAAACAACCAACTGAACCAGGTGACAGCAATATCTGAGACGCCCGACTTCTCGACGCTGATCGCCACGTTCGCCTATAGGGCCAACGGCCGACCGCTCGAGGGAACCCTCTACCTCGGCGGCGAGCATCGAGTCAGGCACACCTTCGACTTCAATCCTCCGCTTTGGATCACTGCCATCAGAGCCCAGACCCAGGCCGGTGATACCTTATTTAGCGAGTCGCTTTCCTACACCGAGGACGGTTTCGGCGAAGCGCACTACTACGACGGGACCATCGCGTCCGCGAGTTATTATCTCGCCTCCGGCAACTCGAAAGGTCACCAATTTCGGTACTCCTACAACTCCATTGGACAGATCGAGAACGCCGAGAACACGGAGCATAAAGACTGGAACCTTGGCGTGGCCGGCCCGCTGGTCTACGACCCCAACGGCAACTTCGAAACCCTTACACGCGGCGGCGTGGCCCGACAGTACGAGTACTTCGACGGCACCCAAAGGGTGCATAGGGTCTGCAACCCTGCCGACGGCTCCGCCTTCGCGCAATGCGGGTATGATGACAACGGCAACGTGATCGAGTGCAGCGTGGCCCAATCAGCACTGAGTGCGGCGCACGAGCTCGCCGTCGACTACGACCCGGCTACCAAGATGACGACTCGTGTTGTTGACAGCGTCACTGGGGGCAAGACCCTTGGCTTCCGCTACGGCAGCTATAACCAACGCGTGCTCAAAGAGGTGTGGCAGAGTGAGAACGGGCAGTTCCTGGAAAAGAAGCTCTACATCCGGGGTACCAACACCTATCCATTGTGCGAGCTGACCACCGACGGTGCTTCCGCAACGCCTGTGTTCTACATTTTCGGTCCCAGCGGGTTGATCGCGATGCGCAAAGGGGGTACTACGTATGGTGTCCTCAAGGATCACCTTGGCTCGGTACGTGCGGTGCTGAATCCGCAGGCGCAGGTTGTGGCGAGCTACGATTACCTGACCTTCGGCGCGCTCGCCGCGCTCGCCGAACCCGAGCCCGGCTTTATGCCCTACCTTTACACGGGCCAGGAGTACGACCGGGAGACCGGACTCTACAATTACCGCGCCCGGTTCTATTCGGGTGAGCTCGGCCGCTTCATTGCCATCGACCCTGATCGACAGTACTTTAGTCCCTATCTCTATGCGTCCAATAACCCGGTGCTGTACATTGACCCTAACGGCCGGTTCTCCATCGGCAGCCTCTTCAGCGCCATCGGCGGAGCCATCATCGGCGCCGTAGAGATCCTGGTCGGCGTCTGCGTCGACGCAGTCGCTGGCGTCCTGGAGTTTTTCACAGGGGGGTTGTCGACGGGGGTCAGCATCACGCTCGCCTCTCTCGCCGGCGCTTTCTACGGCGCTGGCGTGAGCGCGATTAGCTACTCGGTCTTTAACGTCAACGATTTTAGCTGGAAAGACTACGGCATCCAGATGGGCATCGGCGCCGTCGCTGGCGCGATCAGTTTCGGTATCGATGCGTTGGGCTCAATCGCCGCCGAGAGTGCGACCGGAGTCAAGGCGGCGGTCCAGGCCGGCCAAGAGGTCAGCAAGTGGGCAAAGGCTGCCAACTATCTGATCGAAGGAGGTGTCACGACCTTCGGCGGCATGATCTCTGGCAGCGTGTCACAGGCACTCAACGACGTCGCGTCGGGGGTCACCCCGGGGGCCGACATCGGAGACAAGGTATTGTGGAGCGCGGTGAGCGGCGTAACCGGCAAGCTGATTCCAGGAGGCTCCAGCTACAAGGCAGGTTGGAGCAATTTAGGCAAGCGGACCCTGACCAGCGTCGCTAAGAAGGAGATCATCGGCATATCCGTCAACACCACGAAGAACGCGGCGCACGGTGATGCGTGGGACACGGGCCTGGTCAACACGGTCGTCGGTGGTGCTCTCTGGGGTTCCATTGCGGGACTGCAAGTAAAGAATGCGACCAAGAATGCGACCAAGGATGCGCTCGATTTCGATATCAACTTGGATCCCCTCTTCGTGTAAAACCATTCACCTGGTTGAGCGTTGACAAGTCATCCCTAAATCACGCATGGAGTGTACGGTATTATGTGCAAACCAATGCAAAATAAGGGTGAGCATGAATTCAGGTTCGGCACGGAAAGCAGGATTTACCTACTCTCCCCTTCTACGGTTTGTCTGAACAACCAGTATCTGTTCTGCACTGTCGAAGCGTTCTTCCAACTCAATAATTACCCGTTGGCCTCGCGTATCGAGGATTCGGATATCGTTGTGGTCAACACTTGTGGCTACACGGATAACGTAATGAGGGAGCATCTAGAACGTATAACAAAGCTAAATCAAAGAAAAAAGGTTATCGTGTTCGGCTGCCTATCCCGACTGGCTAGAGAATTGCAGTCTGATCGCGAACTCGTACTGATTGGTCCGAAAGAGAGCCACAGGTTCTCTGCAATCTTTGAGCACGAAATTGCATGCGAGGATATTATCAGTTCCCAGTGTACCCGGCTTCCCTATAGTACGGAAATAGACGAGCCAAGCCATGGATTCGTGCAGATATCCCAAGGTTGCTCGAATCATTGCAGCTACTGCAATATCAAATTGGCCAAAGGTGATGTCAAAAGCAAACCTATCGCCATCATTGAGAGTGAAGCGGCCAATCTGATACACAAACTGCGGTTCAATATCACGCTTCTGGCAGATGACTGCGGTTCCTATGGGCATGATATCGGGACCGATCTGGTAGAGCTGATGACTCGGCTGTTGACTATGGACGACAGATTGAGAATCAAGATCTATACGATCTTTCCAGGCCTATTCCTCAAGTACTACCAAGGCCTAGAGTCATACTTCCTCGATGGCTCTGTAACCTTTGCCTGTATTCCTGTGCAATCGGGGTCTGCTAGGATTCTTGACCTTATGAACAGGCATTACAATCTGGAAGAAATCAAAGCGGCAGTATCCAAGATCAAGAGCCTCTCTGCTACCGCTCACCTTTTCACGCATTTCATCGTCAACTTCCCGACGGAGACGATGGACGATTTCAGGAAAAGCCTCGAGATCGCGAGAATCTTTGATTTCTGTTTCTTTTTGGCATACGGGGAAAACGCTCGTACACCTGCAGCGCAGATCACGCCGAAATGCAAGGATGCCGATCTGGATGCTAAACTAGCCATTCTAAAGCAAGCCATCGAGTCGCAATCTGTAAAGGGAACATTCGTCGGCCAAAGGGATGTCTCGATCTTGTCAGATTTTTGAGCCAACGAGGGGGCATTTTCCAAGAGAATTAAGGTAACACTTTTTGAAACAGACAAAAATCTATGAGTGCATTGAAAACGGAAAACATATACTGGAAGTTGCCGAAAAACTTCATAAATCAACAACTAGGCGCATTTTGAGCAGTCGAAATCAGGGATGGTTCAATTATAGCCTGAAATGGGTTGACACTTTTTCGGACCACTTGTGCTCGACAAGCGCCACGATTAAAGAACTGCCGTCGTTTTCGTGCATAGTAGCGTACCATAGTGCGCAAGACCTTTTCCCAGATACCTTGTTCTTGCCAAGTGTGGAAACGATCATGAATCACACTGCTCGAAACGCCAAACCAATCCTTGTGAACAGCTTTCCATTGACATCCTGTCTACAGAACATACCAGATGCCGTCCAATGCAACAGGGCCGCTTGCTCTTGGGCGTCCTGGACCACGCTTCTTGGGTAGCTTGGGAAGGTGCTACTTCACTCTACGTCAGCTCTGGCACAGAGTAAAGTAGTTGACATTCCTGGGCTTTGGTACGATGCCTTTTCAAGGTGGATAGATTCTAAACTAACGATTCGGCGTAGGCTCGAGCTTCAATGGCCTCCAGTGTGGCAATTTCAGCTTCGTCAAGTGCCAGTATGACAAAGCCAATCGCGGCCTCGGCGTACATTTCGGCGTCATCAGCCCGGCGCATCGCGCGCTTGTACTCTCGAGCATCTTGTCTTACATCAATGTTGCTCTTGATTTGCTCGACTTGGCTGTGAAAGTTCGCCTGGAGTTCTTCCCAGTGCAAAGCTACGGCTGCCTGCTCCTCATTGATCCTGGCCTGGAAAGCATCCTGCCTGGATTCGGCATCTGCCCTGGCTGCTTCGACACGCGCTTCCACCCTCTCGCTTGTTTCCTCCTGGGCGGCAGCAATCTTCTTCTCCATGCCTGCTACCTTGATAGCAAGTTCGTTGAGACGTTCTGATAGCTTTTTCATTTTCGTTTCCTTTCTTTTTGTGTGATTTGAAACTTGTATGGTGTTTGGCTCAAGTTGCCGATATTTTGGTAGGTATAGGCTCCTGCGACCTACCCTCTTAGTTCTGCAAATTTCTGACTCTTTTCCACGTCCTTCTGAGCGACCGCAGGGAGCGAGCACCACGCATCTCGGTCTGGGGAAACATCTGTGCCTACACCAGGCTACAGATATGGTTATCTACGGCCTTCTATCATTTGGCTTCAGGCCTTTTGGTTTTCGAATACGGTACCGGGATGTATGAGACGCTAGGTCGCCTTTGGACAGCCTGGCGGTAGAGGTTCATGAGTTTGTACACCTCCTCAGGCATTTCAGTACTTACAGGTAACCCTAACTCACGCGCCTCTTCAACGGTAATCGGGTAGTCATGTGTCCATGTGCCTGTAGCCAGCAGCTCGGCCAGTTCATCGGCTTTGGTTGCGTCCACGCGAGAGTTGTGAGTGAGGATCTCGCGCACTGTATTTTTCACTTGGCTGATTGCCTTGCGTGCCAAGTCGGCTGAGATGAGCGTTTTATCATCTATCTCGTTGATGTCCTTCTGTTCAATGACTGTAAGGATCGAGGCGGCCGCTTCCTGTCCTAGTTGTGGGTCTACCGGGCCCAACACGGCATTCTCATCCATGACGATTTCGTCGGCGGCAAGTGCGAGGAGCGTTCCGCCCGACATCGCATAGTGGGGCACGAATACAGTTACTTTAGCTGGGTGGCGAATCAGGGCACGCGTGATCTGCTCTGAAGCTAGCACTAGACCGCCCGGTGTGTGCAAAATCAGATCAATAGGAACGTCGTCGCTGGTCAGCTTGATGGCGCGCAGCACAGCCTCGCTGTCTTCGATGCTGATATAGCGCAAGAGAGGAAAACCCAGCAAAGCCATCGTTTCCTGACGGTGGATGAGCGTAATTATGCGGCTGCCTCGCTTTTTCTCCAGGCTGCGCATCAGATTCAGCCGGGCCGCCTCCAGCATCTTCATTTGCACCGCCGGCCACAAGCTGCTGACAACCAAAAAGAACCAGAAAATATCAGTTATAGACATTGTTTATCTCCTTATATCCCTTGTATCTACTCCTCATCCTTGACCAGTGTCGAGAGGATGACAGAGACGATACTGACGATGAGCGCGCCCAGGAAGGCGGGCCAAAAGCCGTCCACGTAAAAGCCAACGTGGAACCAGTTGACGGCGACGGATGAGGCCAGCCACAACGTGATTCCATTGATGACTAGAACGAATAGGCCCAGTGTGAGGATGATGAGCGGGCAGGACAAGAATTTGAGCAGCGGGCGCACGACAGCGTTGATGAGCCCCAGGATGACCGCCATCACGATGTAGACGATCCAGGCATTCCCCTCGACGCGGATGCCCGGTACAAGCCAGGCAGCCGCAAAGAGTGAGAGCGCAACGACGATCCAACGGACAAGCAGTTTCATTTTCTTACCTCCTTGTATTTGTGAGATTTCTTGCAAAGTCTATTTTGCGCCCACAACACTGCAGCGAATTGGGAAAGAACGAATTCTCAACCCACCGCAGCCATTCGTTTGATTCTAAATACCTTCTAGTGCTCCACAGCCATTACTTTCCAAGAACCCTCTTGTATAAGGGCGCCAGCCAACCAACCATTGGACCAGTTATCATCGCGTTGCTACCAAGGATAGTATTCATCCAGGTAATCGCGACGCCTCGTGCGGAGCGCGAAAAGCTTTACCAATACCATACCTGATATAAAACCGCCAATGTGCGCCCACCAGGCCACGCCCCCCCCTTGAAACGTATCGATTGCCAATGCCAGGGCGTCATTGGCTCTCCTTTAAGCGGTTTCCACCCGTTGTCAAGATGATGGGCCCTATTTGCAAATTACACCTCCGCTTGTTCAACTTGGACCGGCCAGAATAGCGTCTTGCAGCCCTTGAGCAGAAAAGTGTCGGCGCCGGCAGCGAGCGCTTCCGTCCGATACCTGACGTACATTGTCAAGGCGACGATCTTGACTTCTGGCCATTGGCTTTTGATGCGCCGCGTGGCCTCCAGCCCATCCATGACCGGCATCTGTATATCCATCAGCACCATATCTGGGTGGTGTTCTGCCACCAGATGCACGGCCGCTTGACCATCCATTGCCTCGCCGATCACCTCTACTTGAGGGGAAAGGTTCAGCAGCGCTTTCAAGCCCTGTCGTGCTGGCCGTCGATCGTCGGCGATCAGAACGCGCACTCGATGCCTGATTTGCTCTCTACTTTCCTTGGCGGGCATCAACCGGTCCTCCATAATCCATATGCCTGTATCATACCTGAAAACTCGCCGGTTGTCATCGGAAGGATGTTGATCTTGACTCCGCAAAAAAAGACCCCTCTCGAGGGGTCTTTTTCCACATTTGTTGATGAGGCCGACAACAAATGCTGCCTGCGTTGTTGAGCATTCGTTCTCCAGATCGCAATTCTAATAAAACTCTAATACCCGTCTAACGTTCTTCTAGCAAAAATGTGGTATACTGTTTATAGATTGTGCGAACCGCACAAGATGTGCCTCAAGCGTTTCAACTGAAGAGAGGAGGTATGCGAGATGGCAAAGAGTTTGATCCGATGGGATCCAACCGGCGAAATGATTTCACTGCGTGACGCGATGGACCGTCTGTTGGGCGAAAGCTTTATCCGGCCATGGCTCGGCCGGGGGACGTTTTTCGGCGGTGAGGCATTTGCCCTGGATATGTACGAGACCGACAACGACGTGATCGTGGAGGCCCCCCTGCCTGGCGTGAAACCAGAAGAGATCGACATCCAGGTCAACGGGAACGTCCTGACCATCAAGGGCGAGCGAAAAGAGGAAAAGAAAGAAGAGGAAGCCTCTTATGTCTATCAGGAACGGAGCTTTGGCAGCTTTTGCCGCTCGGTGACATTGCCTACCGACGTAGACGTGGACAAGGCCGACGCCGCGTTCGAGCACGGCGTGCTCACCCTCACGCTACCCAA
>Ga0180432_10005235_pt1 | contig 17402 bp, 19 predicted proteins | sample SS_ome_10_FD_132414 | JGI IMG/M metagenome (GOLD analysis project Ga0180432, IMG submission 132414) | Hypersaline lake sediment archaeal communities from the Salton Sea, California, USA - SS_1_MS_2 metaG | ecosystem: Environmental > Aquatic > Non-marine Saline and Alkaline > Hypersaline >...
CCCCTCGCGCCCCCCCCCCCCCCCCCCCCCCCACCGCCGCGCCCCCCCCCCCCCCCGCCACCCCCCCCGCCCCCCCGCCCCCCGACACCGCCCCCGCGCCCTCGCCCCCCGACACCACCCCCGCGCCCTCGCCCCCCATCAGCGTCGGTGGCACGGGCACGTCCAAGGGGCGGAAGGGCAAGGGGCGGAATGGAGGACCGCTCACCTTCTCGATCGGGCGCCGGGGCAAGCCCAACCCGTGGCACGACAAGAAGTCGTCGAAGTGGACCACGCGACGCCGCCGCCGGGACGTCGCCGCCCCCGCCCCGGCGGGCCCGCCGGTGGGTGGGGGGCACCCGCTCGACCCGGTCGCGGCGCTCAAGGAAGGTCAGGCCTGGGACTACCTCTTCCAGTGCGCCCAGAACGCCACCGATGCGCAGGCGAACATCATCTATCACACGCTGTGCAAGCGCGGGATGAAGGATTACTCGTGGGGGCAGATTATGGCGACGCTCGAGCAGTGGTTCGCGACCAACGTCGGGCACAGCGGCCCCGTGTACTCGGTGTACACGCCGGCGCTGACCAAGATGCCCCTCCCGACCGGCCCGCCGACCGGGACCCCGGTGACGATTGCGGAGATCAAGGCCGAGCTCGACGATCGCCTCGACAACATCGGGAACGAGGCCCGCAAGGGCGGGGTGCTTGGCCTGAAGATTGACCTCGGCGTCCTCAAGACCGTGGTCACCAAGTACATGGAGGACGCCGGCGGGATCTCGGGCATGTACTACCACCACGACGCGGTTCTCGACATGGCCTACGACAGCGCGGGGCGCGAGCGGATCCTCGAAGCCGCGGCGGCGGGCGCCGCGTAGAGCACGCCGCCCACCCACCTCACCCACCCTTTGGAAAATACAAAAAAAACGGTGCAAATGCATTGCGTTAGACGATGGCGTCGATCGATTCGACAAGCGGCCTGAAGATGTTGCCCACGTCCGTCTGCGAGAACGCCATGGCCTCGGCGTCGGTCATGATCCCTTTGTCCACGTGCTCCCCCAAGATGTGGCCGATCGCAGTGAGCGCCGTGCGGTAGACGGCGGCGCACCCTTCGTGCCAGTCCTCGCGCATTCGCTCGGGCGCCCAGTACCGCCGATCGTGGTCCAGCGCCATCCCCTTGGTGCACAGGCCCTCGATGGGGACCTTGAAGTCGCGTTGCACCCGCGCCTCGACCGTTCCCAGGGGCAGCCCCAGCCCGAGATCCACCCTGTGAAACGCCTCTTGCGCGCGGTTCCACACTTCGACCCGGGACATCTGGCGAGAACTGAGCGGGCAGGTGACCCAGACGGGTCCATTAATGTGGGGGTCGGCTGGGTTAACTCTTTAATCGGCGCGCCCTTGGTTTTTTCAAAACTTCAAGATGCCCCCGCCCATTCATTCCCGGTGTCAACATCCGTCACGTCGGTGTTGTTTGTGTCGTCAGGTGTTGGCGACGTACAGGTCCCGCACTCCACCCCTTGTGCGCGTGATCTCTCCGACCCGGAAACGGAGGCGGTCCAATCGACACGAGGAGGAGTACGGGGGCTACACGTCCGACGACTATTTTGGCCCCCGTTCCGAAGACGAGGACGAAGACCTCGCGCGGTACAGTCGGTTCATCCACTATGGCAGCGACGACGACTGAGTTTGCGGTGACCCCACCCGCCCGCCCGCCCTCCGAATGGGGGGTGTACGGCCCGAGCGCGTGCAAGTTCACCGGGAAGCACACCCCCGTCGCCCCGCCGATGATCCTGTACTTCCGAGGGAGCAAGCGCAACGGACTGTTCTCGCTGTCGCCCGCGCTCAGGGAGCAGGCGATCCGCACCCCCGAGAAGTACCTGGCCGTTGTGGACATGGTTTCGGACGACCCGCTCGACTGGGTGGCGGTGGCGCTCGACCGAACGTCGGCCGCGATCAGCCCCCGCGCTACGCTGCGCCGGTGGATCCGGAGCCACTCCAACCCGCAGACCCGTCGCCAGCTTGACGAATCCGTGTCGTACTGGCCCAACGGCCCCGAGCCCGAGCGGTGGCATCTGCACACCACCGACGAGCAGGACCGCGAGGTGTTGTGGGAGTACTGCCACGCGCTCATGTTCACCACGGTCGCGAAGCGGGGGGTCGGGTTTGTTCCGTTCCCGTCGATCGACCCCACCGACGCGTCGACGTTCACCGCGCTCGCGGACCGGACCGTCGACACCGAGGGGCTCGGCGAGGCCTGGCTGGCCTTCTACCAGAGCCCGGCGTGCGCGACGATCCGGTCCACCTGGTCGCACCAGCTCCCACGGATCGTGGCTGGGTACCGGTGGCGCAGGTGCGTCATGACGGCGGGCGACGTGTCGATCGACATCTACACGCAGTTCATCCCGCCCGAACCGCCCACGATCGTCCCCGAGCTGACAGCGGACGACTTCCCTCCCAGGAAGGTCAAGGCGGCGCCTCGACGGCGCCATGTGATCCCGAGCCTGTCGGTGGAAACCGTCTACACCGAGACGGTGGGGCGGTACATCAGCGGGCTCGTGATCAACGGCGTCAAGTCGCTCGAGTTGATAGAAGGGCATTCCGCCGCCAAGCCCGTGCTGTTGGGGATGGACTGCCCCGCCCTCGTGTTGGTCGGGGTCAAATCGAAGCGGAGCGTCTCCGACGAGCAGAGGGAGGCCGCCAAAGTTCTCTTCCGAATGCGGTTGGTCGCGTTCATTGACAAGTACTTCTCAAAAGAGGTGCGCGAGGGCGAGGGGCAGGAGGACAAGTGGGAAAGCATCAAGACGTGGGTGTTCACCGCGGCGATCGAGGTCTACCTCCGGAACGCCAAGTCGTCCAAGTGGTCGACCGTGATCAAAAAGGCGACGTACACCATGTACCCGCCCGTCATCTTCGACAACTTTTCGTACTCGGTGCGCAACACGAGCAACGAGATTCTGCGGTGCCAGTTTCGGCTCATCGACCAATACTGCGACCCGGATCACATGGTCACGTGCGACATCGACATCGACACCATCCAGGACTACTGCGGTCGGGTGGGCAAGCTCCGCAAGATGCGTGCCCCCGTGTACGTCGAGCCCGTCGGACCCGGAATCGGGCTCGCCGGAATTCGGATCGCGGGAGGCGGGCGGTTCGCCGAGCACGTTCGGCGAGAGCCCGGCGAGCTCTGGACGATCAAGTTTGCCCGCGAGGCCGTGTTTGCGGAGAACGCGTTTAGCAAGAACCGCGGCGAGGCCATCCGCGGCGGGGAGAGGAAGAGGAGCCGGTAGGCGGTATATGTACTAAAAGCGAGAGAATCGGGGGTCGGGCCGCCTCGAATCCACCTTGCGGTTCTTGGCGAAATCAATCTCGTTCATCTCCCGAAACATCATGAGCCAGTGAGCGGCCTGCGGGGTCTGGACCCGCCCCGCAATCAGCGCCATCGTCGTGATCTGCTTGCGCGTGCGCGCGGTGAATTGGTGATGGCGTCGGTCGTCCCACGCCCAGAATTCCCGCATCCGCAGCCTTCCCGAAATGTGCGCGCGGATCTCGCTCCCGGGCTTGAGGACCCAGGGCGTGTTGAGCGGGGGGATCGACGTGTGCAATTTGCTCGGTCCGATCGTGTGGACTCTGAATTGGCGGTTTCGGTGGTGGCACCATCGTTCCCCGTCCCAGTAGATGGTTGCGGGGTTGGCGGCCGACTGAAACACGGGCCGATCGTTGCAAAATTCACCGAGGTACTCGAACGTGTTGTAGGCGCCGCTCGGCTTGGAGTGCACGACCAGAATCCCCGCCCCGATGTACGGTTCCCACTCTGCCTGCGTCACGGGCATGCTCATGTTCGACCCGTTGGCGGTGTCGGGTCGCTGGTGGCGGCGATACAGATGGGGCTGGTCGGGGTGGCGGGGGCGGCGGGCGGGCATCGGGTACGCCGTCCCCCCAAACCCCCCAAACCCGGCGGGGGGCGCGGCGTACCCCGCCGACATCCGGTTTACTGCAAACGCTGGCTGTAGAAATACGAGTGGATGCCATCCGCGAGCTTTTCGAGCGACGGCGCCGTCTCAAGCCCGTCGAGCGACGGCGCCAGGAGCAGCCGGTTCTGTTGCCCAAAGATGCGCACCCCCCCGCCCCACTCGAGCCACCACTTGAACTCGTTCACGTAGTGGCCCGGGGCGTTGAGCTCGATCGTCCACAACAGCCCGTTCCCGCGCACGTCCGCGACGACCGGGATGTCAACAACCTCCCGGGCCATCTCGCGGATGTCGGCTTCGAGCGCGTCGATCTTGGGCCCGGCGGCGTCAAGTCGATCGAGCGTGGCCGCCGTGGCGTCGACCCCCGCGCGGTACCCGGAGAACGTCGACCCGTGGCCCCAAGCGTCCTCCTCGAACTCGGTGGCGTCGCCGACCACAGTGACGGCGACCGGGAGCGCTCCGTTGGTCAGCGCCTTGCCCGCGCAGACAAAGTCGACCTCGAAGTCGTCCGACGCCCCGCGCATCGCCGCCGCGTGGAGCCCCGACCCGCACCGCTGCAACCCGGACATGATCTCGTCGAGGACCACCTGGATCCGGTGCTTGCCCCGCGCGAGCTTGACCAGCTCTTCGAGGTACCTGTCGGGCCACGGGGCCCCGAGCGCCGACCCGCTCGACCCCTCGACCACCAGCGTTTTGGCGTGCGGGTGGCTCTCAAACAGCCGGTCCGAGACGGCGAGCGCCTTGGCGCAGTCCTCGGGCGTCTGTGGCCGCGGGAGCGTCGGCGTCTCGACGGTGACGATGTGGTTGGAGCGCTTGACCAGGTTGCGGGGGTCGGTCCCAAACTGCGCGGTGTGCACCCCGGATCCGTGGTACGAGTGGTCCATCGTGAACACCCCCGGCGCGCCGGTCGCGCGCGTCGACGCCCAGATAGCGGTCGACAGCGCCTCGCTCCCGGTGCACGTCCACCACACCGCGGCCGTGGCGCCGTCGACGGGGAACATGTCGATCAGCCGGCGGCTGGCCTCCTCGCGCGGGGCGTACCTGTACTGCGGGGGCAGCGAGGCCATGTCGTCGAGCCGGACGTGGTCGAGGTGGTGGTTGTCCGCAAACATCGTGCTCACCAGAACGCTGCTCAGGTCGGCCACTCGGCGGCCGTCGCTCATCGTCATGACCTCGTGGTCCCGGGCCACCACCTCGGGCTGGGTGTTGCGGATCGGGAGCCATGGGAGCAAGGTGCGCGGAGCCTTTGGGCGGAGAACGCGCCGAACGATGCGGTGCATGGCGCAGCGAATAATGGCAGTCCGCCGAAGACGGTTAATCATCAAGGGAACGGGAGTTGATTAACGCCGTCCCACCCCGGGACGACAACGACAGTCGCGGTCCGCAATGCGACACCAATACCCCGAGAAACCGGGGACGGTTCCGGTGGACTGCTCGGTGGCGTTGGCGACGACGATCATCTCGTTGGCGGCGCTCTTTGTGGTCGTGAAGTTTGTTGGCCTCTACAACCTTTTGGCGTTGGTCGTGGCCGCCGCTTTTGTTGGGTTTTGGGTTGATGAGTGCGCCGAACTTTGAATTGTGGAGGAGGCATCGCTCCGAGTGGAAGGAAGAGCGCGAGAGACGGTGTATAATACAAGGGTCTGTTTACTCTGGCCCCGTCATCTTTTCGAGCCCAACCTCGGCGGGGTCGTCCTTGTCGTCTAGCCGAAAGCCAAACAGGGCTGGGTACTCGCCTTTGTACCCCTCGATGAGCTCTTCGCCCCGCGGAATGTAGACGTGCACGTAGACCGTCGCCGCGTAGTCGCCGCCACCGACCCAAAACTCGACCAGGATGGCCTTTTTGGTAGTCGCCACGAACGCGTCGCCGTCAATGTTGCACACTCCCCGCATCCCGTCGTCGGGCTTGTGGCCGATCTTGGCCATCACTTTTCCGTCGGCCGTTTCGCGGCCCGAGAGCCCCCACCCCACGTGCTCGGCCCGCGCAGCCATGACGGTTATGGGGCTGTATTCAACTTCTCGTCATGGCGCTGGGATCAGCCGCGGTACAAGGGGGGTTAACGCAGCGACGCGCGGACCGCCACCAACGCCTTGCCCAGTAGGTTCTGGCCGGTCCACGGAATCTTTCGCTCGGCCCGATCCTTGCCCAGCCCAGTCCCCCAGATCTTGTCGGATGGCGACGCCTCGGCGATGTCGGCGTCGCCGGTCGACAACAGCTTGTCGCGCAGCCCCGGATTTTGGCCAAACTTGTCCTCGAGAATCTCGCGCACCACGTCGAACCGCACCCTGGCCCACTCACCGTCGCTGTACGGGGTCACCTTGCGCCCAAGCCGCTTGCACCCCAGCGGGGTTCGCTCGGCCAGGATCTGGGCCGCGACCGCGTGGTCCTTAAAGTGCAACGCCTTGCGGTGCATCATGGCCTGCTCGGACGACGTGTAGCGCACGCCTTGGTGCACAAAGTCGACCAGGAAGAAGTTGGAAAACTCACCATACTCGTTGGACTGGCCGTAGAAGTAGACGGTGTCCGCCATCCCGAGAAACCAAGCGAAAGTGGGCAGGACCGGTTAACAAAGTTTTGGACAAGCTGCGGGCGGCCCGCATTAATCCTGTCATGGCAGATGGCGACGCCCAGACCGTGGCAGCGTGTTAACCACCACAACCAGCCATGGTCGTGACCACCGTGGACCGCATCGTCCAACAGGCGGCGGTGCTCGACCCCGAAGCGTACCTCGTGTGGTGCGACACGATCGAAAAGCTCGGCGACACCCGCGACAACCCGTTTGGCGTCCCGGTGACCCGCTACGGCGACCACACCGTGATCACGATGGACGACTTTTACTGGCCCGACGACCCCGCGCGGGCCACCCCCGGGGGGCAGGTGTTGGCCTTCAAGGAACCCGGGGCGTACATCGAGACGTACTACATCTTTGCGGTCAACCGCACCGCCCAGGTGGCGTGGGCGTTGCACTGCGGGATGGGTGCGGGCGGCCCCGACCCCCTCTTCGACGCCGAGACCGCGGCCGCCGTGTGCGCGGCGTTCAACGGGGTCTGGCACGCCAGGAAGCGGGCCCGGGTCGCCGAGGAGAACAAGGTGGTCGATCGGTACCTGGACCAGGCGCGCACGCTGTCCCCCGAGGCGTACCTGGACTGGTGCGACGCGCGCACCGAGGACGAGCGGATGGAGTTGCGCTTTGGGGGGGGGTACAACGACCACCACATCGCGGACGTCGATCCGGTGCGCAACACCATTACCGGAGCCCGATTCAAGACGCGGTTCAAGGACACGTGTGACCTTGTCGCCGTGTTTCGCGAGGCCAAGGAAATCATCGGGGTGCGGTACTTTGACAAGGCGCACCTGTCCCAGAACACGGTTCCGGACACGCCGCTGCTCACGGGCGCGACCGCCGACGCGGTCGTCAAGGCGGCGATGGACATCGCCGTGGAAGAAAAAAAGAGTGACAGCGACGGGATTTGAACCCGCGTGGGCAAGACGCCCAGAGGAACTTGACTCCACCGCCTTAACCAAACTCGGCCACACTGTCGGCGAGCAATTAAAAAAATTTGCCTTAATAGCCACAACCACGCGCGATGCAAGTGACCGAGGTGCGGGGCGAGCACTTTTTGAAGGTGCTCACCGGCCTGTTGACACCCGAGAAGTGCAAGGAGTACATCGATCTTATTGAGGACCCGTCCACCAAGCGCGATCCCCGCGATCGCGATTGGCACGACGCCCGCCCGGACAACGGCGCAACGTACATGCGCGGGATTCGGTTCCGGCCCGACATCGCCGACGACCTCTTTGCGCGGATCCAACCCGTCCTGCCCAAGGAGTACGAGGGGCACGTCATCCTCCCCTACCTCAACCCGTGCATCCGGTTCTCGAAATACTACGAAGGGGGGCGGTTCGCGGTGCACCACGACGGCCAAAAGTTCGACTCGAGCCGCCGCGGCGAGTTTGGTGACCACGGCGACTACGACTTTGTGACGCTCTTCACGCTCAACATCACGCTCAACAAGGGGTTTGGCGGCGGCGAGACAGATTTCTTCCACGGGAGCCTCAAGTCCAGGCCGCACAAGAAGCGGGACAAGGAGCTCACGCACCGGTACCGCGTCGAGCCCGAGCCCGGAAGGGCGGCGCTCTTTTACTTTGACCAGCCGCACCGAGGCAACGTGGTGCGCGGGGTCCCGCCGCACAAGTACCTGATGCGCACCGACGTCATGGCAATCCGCAAATGAACTCTCATCGCACCTTGGTCCGCCGCAACACCTCTTCCGTCATCTCGATCGGAAACTCGCACTTCGTAAAGCGCCTGATGCACAGGACGATGCACACCACGACGGCTCGCTGGTTTTTTGGGTGGCGTGCTCGGCGAAGATCTTCCGGTCGGCCACCAGCGCCTTGCGATGGAGACGCACCTTTTCGACTCGGGCCTGGACACAGGTGGAACTCTCACCCCAAAAGCCCGGCCGTGGCCGACCCACTGCCCCAATAAATGAGACCATCACACGCTTCTCCGGGCTCGACATCGTGAACCAGGCGGGGGCACGTCGCGGTCCACCCGCGGGTCGGCGTTGGCCTCGGACACCTCGGTGTTGAGACGGTTGAGAGTGAGCGGGCACTCGCGCGGGGCCCAACGCGTCGGTAACCTCAAACCCAAATCGGACGCCGGCGGACGCACGTGTTATCCGATTAGCTGCGCTTGGGTTGAATAAACTTCCACAGCGTCACCTCGTGGCGCGGTCTGTTTCGGACGGTGAACAACACCGACCGCACCCGGGTCGGGAGCGCAAACTCGAACCCGTGGGGCCGCTTGATGGTCTGGCCGAGCTCGCGCGCGTCCATGTCCTTGGTCGCCGCGATGTCCTGGTCGAGCTGCGCCTCGAGCGCCTCGACCTCGGCGATCATTTTCCAACTCATGTCCATCACGTTGTCGTAGTGCTCCTCGGGCATCGTGTTGGCGTGCTCTTTGATCGTGGCTTTGGCGTCCGCGACCGTCTTGCACGTCGCCAGGATCTGCCAGATCCGGGTCGGGGTGATGTCCGACCGCATCCGGTGCAACATGATGTAGCTCTTCCCCTTGAACTTGCGCCGCGACCCGTCCTCGAACTGGACCACCCACCCCTCTTGCAGGTGCCCTTTGAGGTCGTCGAGCGAGCTCTTGACGGCCTCGACGTCGCCGAACCCGTCCCGGAACCCCACCGCAAACTTGGCGGCGGCGGCCACTTCGCGCAGCCGCGCGAGCGGGGGCTCGACGCGCTTCTCGGTGTGGTACGCTCCCAACAGGCGCAAGTGCGGGTCGGCGTACTTGACCACGACCCGGGTGTCGGGGCCGAGGATCTCGACCAACAGCGTCCACTCGCGGGGAAGCGCGTCGAGCTCGTGGTTCTTGGCGAGCAGGTCCGCTCCGATCTGGCTCTCCCGCGACCGAAACGACCCCCGGGTGTTGACCCGCCACCGCCCCAGCGCATCGTCCCAGTACACGATCCCGAGGCTCCCGTCGTACTTTTCGGCCACTGTGTGCACCTGCTTCCAGCGCTTGGGGGGGTGCTCGTTGTGGTTGAAGAACTTGGGGAACGGGAGGGCCACAATCCGCTTCGCGGCGGGGTCGAGGACGATCCCGCGGGCGCACAACATCGAGGGGACCCACTCGGTCTTGACCACGCTCTTGTAGTTGTACAACACGTACCCACCGTGCTCGGGGCAGCGCTTCTTGTCGACCCACCCGTCGGCCGCGTGCGTCTCCAACAGGGCCTCGAGCTGCCCGTAGTCCATCCCCGCCGCCGGGTGCTCGAACGCCATTGTTTTTGATGTGAAATGAACCCGGTTAAACATCAAGCGAATAACGTCACCCTGGCGGCCGGCCGGCGATTAATCGGCCGCACACACCCCGCGACGATGGCCGCGACCGCGGGAGCCCGGTACATTGCCAAGAACTTGGTGGATCTGCTCGGGCGCATCCAGGCCAACGACGGAACCTGGCTGGCCACCGACCTGGGACACCCCAACCACGTGGACAACACCGTCGAGCTGCCCCCCTCGATCGCGCACGAGGTGGGCGAACCCCGGGTGGCGATGGACGCCGTGGTGACCGCGCGGAGCCGCGACGCTCGGAACACGGCGTGCAAACGGTATATTAGCGAGCTGTTTGCGCTGGCGGACCACTGCGACCGCCTCGAGCCCCCCGACATTTCGTCGGTCGTCACCCAGCGGGCTGGAAGCTACTCGCTCCACATGGTGGCGTTTGGGGTGCAGCGGGCCTTTTTGGGGGGCGGCGGGATCGTCGAGATCAAGACGACGGCGCCCGGCGGCGACTGGTGCTCGATGGTCATACCCAAGGCCGGCGACGACCGCGCCGCGTACCGCCACGTGATGGCCGACAAGCGCTTCTGGATCATCAGGCATCTGTTTCCGCTGTCGGGGTTTGAGATTCACGAATAAACGCCCGTTTGCTGCGAGTGTCTCGCGTCGTTGCACACCACGCACAGGTCGCCGTTGTCGTACCCATGAGTAAAGTGGTGGATGGCGTCGAGGTCTTCCGCGCCGCACCCATCGCACGCCCAAGTTGGCAACAGGTCCATTTGGGATGGAGCAGGGGCACAATAATTGTATTATTTAGAAGCGGGAACCCGAAGAGTGAAACACCTGACGCCAAAGCGCCCTCGCGTCGTCCGCCGCAGAGGCAATCAGCTCGGCTGTGTCGGCGACAAACACACGGCGATCGAGCGCGATCAGCGCGGGCCGGAACCCCGGCGCGCTGTCTTCAATCGCGTCGCGGATGTGCTCCATCGCCAGCGTCAAATGGGCGTGGTGCGGGCGCGCAAACCCCGCGCGTACCGCCATGGCGAGCTGGACCAGGTTGGTCGCGGCGCCAGCCAAGCTCTCGAGCAGCCGTCGTCGACTGGTGGAATGCGCGCTGAATTCGCAGTTGTACAGCTCTTGGCCGTTGATGTGTTGCACGACGTCACCGTACACATCCTTGAGGTTTGCCAAATGGACGCGCAGCTCGGCGTCGGTGGCGGCGTCGAGGTCCGGGAGGTAGTCGTCGTACGGCGCGCCGGGGCACCACCGCGTGTGGTTGAGCAGGTATTGCACCCTGGCTTGGTAACCTTTGACGGCGCCGAGCAGCCCACCGCCCATTTCGGCGACGCTCTACCGGAATATGCACCACTACCTTTTCTTCTTCCGAGCGGAACGCCCCTTGTTCTTACCCCGGGGTTTGCTCGTGGGGCCTTTGTGGGCGTACTTGTTGGCGCCCGGAAGCCCGTGGTGATTGTTGTGGCTGTGCTCGGCGACGAGACGAGCGATGGGAATGTCGCGCTGCTCCTTGTGCTCGTTCCTGGCCTCGACGCGCAGCTCGGTCTTGATGGCGCGCGCTTCTTGGTGGACCGCCAGCTGCGTCGCCCTGGCCTTTTTCTCAAGCTGCTCGATCGTCCGAAGGAGCACCTGTCTACCGTCCATTTTGGTTTTTTGGCAGGACGCGACTATTTTTTTTATTAGCAGTGCGGACCCGAGGTGTGATAACGAGGAGGGGGGGGGGGGGGGTCGCCGTGTACACCGGCGGCCGCGCAATGTGATCAAGCCACTGGCGCCGCTTGGCTTGGTGTCGATCCTCAGTAAGCGCCGTCACCACCACCGCAAAGGCAAGGCAGGCCAACGCCTTCATGGCCGAGCGGCGTGAATGAGGAACTGGTTAACCAGGGGCCACAATCCCGCATGGGCCTGCTCGAGTTGCTCCGCGTTCCGGTGACCGAGCTGATTCGGCGCGAGTACACGTCGCACCAGATCCACATTTTCCTGGCGTTGGCCCGGCGGGTGACGCACCGACTGTGAGGTTATGGACCGGTTCGGGGCCGACGCGCGCGAGCAGCTCGCTCATCTCAAGAACCATCCGCTGATGCATGGGGCCAACGTGGTGGTGGGGGAGCAAGCCATCGAGCTTCACGGACTCGACAAGCAGGCGTGCATCAACACCATCACCCGGGTTGTCGCTGAGATCGGATTTGCAGGGTGGAACCTGTGGATCGAGCGCGACCCGACTAAGCTCACCACCGAGGGGGCGGTCGACCCCAACAAGTTCATTGCTTTGCACGGGTCGCTGGACAGCGTTGCGGTTCCAGCGCGGGCCGCAAACTGGATCAAGCTGTAGACGGGTCCGCCCGACGCGCCCTGCGAAATTTCTCGCGCCGCCTTGAACCAAATAATGACCGACAACACGCTCGTCATCGCGGGGTTGTGCATCGGGGCGGTGGTGGTGCTCGCGCTGATGGCGCGGTTTATGGGGGGTGAGGGGCGCAAGGTGGCCGGCGAGACCAAGGACCTGGTGCTCACGCTGACCCGCGCCGCCGCCAAGTGGAAGACGCAGGCCGAGCAGGACAACGACGTGCTCGTGCGGCTCATGCACTACACCTACGCCGACGGCTACATCAAGGCGGTCCGTCAGATCATGAACGACACCGAGGTGGAAAAGCTCGCGGGGATCGACGTGCGGGACATGGCCGACGCCGTCGACGCCAAGATGACGTCGACCATCGCCAAGATCACCAAGGCCAGCCCCAAGCTCCGGCCGAGTGGCGAGCACGTGTTGAACACAGGGTGGCTGGGGTGAGGTGTCTATTTCCACGACCGCATCAAATACACTCTACAAAAAGACGCCGTGACCGCTGAAAATTTAATCAACCGTGATTAACCGCCCGCACAACCCGCAGCCATGCCCCGCCACCGACGGTGCGACCACTGCGACAAGCTCAAGCACGACGTGATCGACGGGCACAACTACCTGGGGTGGCCGATGAAAGTGTGCGTCGAGTGCGTCCAACACCAAGAGACGTCCGTCACGGTCACGTTTTGGTTCATGGTGATCATCATCGTCCTGGTCGGCGTGTGGGAACTCTACCTATCCGCACAGATTGAGCAGGCCCGCCAACTCTTGTGCGACAGCCCCTGGAAGACGGTTGTTCGGTGCGAGGCGGGTGAGCAGGGCCCGGGTGGCTTCGAGATTCATCCGGTTCCCCGCCCGCGTTGACTTGTCCCTGAGCCACCGCGACTCGTGGCGCTGGTGGTACGTCACCCCGCTGACCTCGACCCGGTGGCCGAGCAGCGGCTTGGGGGTCTCGAGGCTCCCGGCGGCCGCCTCGCACTCGAGGAGCGCCCGCATGGCCCAGTCCCAGCTGACGCGGCCGAGCAACATGTCGGGGAACGTGGGCTTGACCACGTCGTCGTAGAACTTGACCATAAAGCAAAACAGATCCGCGCCGCGTCGATCCTGTTCCATCGAGCGCAGCTGCGTACTGTGAAGGTTGGGCGCGGGGGCGTCGGTATCGCCGTAGTTCTTGCGGTAGCTGAACGCCGCGCCGTACTGGAGGCACACGGGGAGCACCTTCTCCCAAAAGTCGGAAGTTACCAGGATGTCGCTGTTGCAGATCGCCACGACGTCCGAGGGCAGCGCCAGCGACCGCGCCACCCCGAGCACATCGTCGAGGTGCGGGACCCGGGCGTCGCGGCGGGGCAGGTCGCGGTCGTGCACGTAGACCACCTGGACCGCGGGCACCTTGTCCTGGAGGCCGGTCCACGACGCAAAGCTCGCGAGGTTCCGCCGGGCGCCCGCCGATTTCGGGGTGGTGGGGTACGCGCTGATGGCCACCACCAGCCGGGGGACGGTCGGCCCGTTCCCGGCGGGGTGGCTCGCGGCGTACTCGTGCGCCAGCCTGTACCCCCGCAACAGGTCGGGGTCGCCCTTGAACCGCACCGTCTCGGACTCGGCCCAGTACCCGAGCCCGGTCAGCGGCCGGTCGCGGTAGTAGTAGACGCGCGCGCGCTCGCCTTTGAGCTGGAGCGACCGGACCGTCATCACGATCTCGTTACCAAGCATCATCCCGGGCCGGCTAAAGTGCACAAACGACGTGAACCGGTCGGCGCACTCGACCAGCGCCCGGAGCGCCACATCGCGGCGGTAGATCTGGACCACCGGTGTGACCGGGTACTCCTCCTTCCGGTACCGCGCCAACACGTCGGCCGAGCTGTCGCCGACAAACCCCGTCGAGGTCTGGTTCGTCACGTGGTCGTAGTTGTGCGTCCGGGTCGGGGCCCGCGGGTTGGACGGTCGGATCAGTCCGGTCCACAGGAACAGGTCGGTCTCGCCGCGGTCCAACATCGGCCGGAACGTGGTGCCGTACACGTCCTTGAACTCGGGCTCAAGCACGTCGTCGTCGTGCAAGATCAACACGTACGGCGTCCGCACCTGGTACACCCCGCGGATCCACGTCTCGTTGCAGTTGTGGTCGGTCGGCGTCGCGACGACCGCGACGCGCGGGTAGGCCTGCACGATGGCGTGGAGCGCGTTGGTCACGTCCTGCGACGTCCCGCTGCTACTGATCACGATCGGGCCGTTGAACACCGCCGTCACGGACCGGACGCACTCGGCCAGCTTGCGGGGCCGGCGGTACGCGGTGATGACCACGGTGAGCGGGTGATCCGTGGGGGTTGGGGCGCCCTCGGTCACCTTGGTCCAAAACACGTCGGCGAGCGAGGCGTTCCGCCGGGGGGGTGGCCTCGCCTGCGTTGGGACTGGCTGGCGGCGTCGGTTCCGAAACATTTTGCTTTGCCCAAAAGCCGCGGCGCAATTTTTGTCGCGACGCATCACAACAAAACGATGGGGCGCGTTCAGTGGCACTTGCTCGCGTCACCCGAACGGAAGCCGTTGGTCAAGAGTCAGTTCCACTCGAGGTCCCGGCCCTTGCGCGAGATGCCCCCGCGCATGATTCAGGACTACGTCACCGACCTGACCCAACAGGTCGAGGCCGCGGCGTGGCAGCCGACGTGGTGCAAGTGCATCGGGTCCGCCCCGCGGACCACCGCGCCGTCGGTCGACGGCCGTTCGCAGGTCCAAATCTGCTACCTGCCCGACGGGGGGATGGTGTACGCCCTCGAGATGAACGGGCTGACGGCGGTGATCAAGGAGGACATCGTGAGCGGGATCGCGTGGCTCGAGTGCAACATCGGGACGGTCGGCGCCACGTGGATGGGCCGCGCGGCGCCGCTGTGGTTTCCCGCCACCAAGGCGACGGGGGACATGATGGCCCGCCACGTGGTCGCGTGCGTCGTCCACCTGGTTGACCGCGGCGTGACCAAACCCAAAAAGGATTAAATTCTGGACGCTGCAACCGTCCCGGTGGTGTAATGGCAACATATCATCCAGCCAAGGTGATGACTGCGGGTTCGATTCCTTGCCCGGGGCACAAAGCCACTTTTTTTTCGCTGGCATATCCGTCTCGGTGGTGTAATGGTATCACGTCACCCCTCTCAGGTGGAAGGTTGCGGGTTCGATTCCTTGCCCGAGGCGCCTTTTTATTGCCTGGATTTTGGGTGGGGCCGTGGGTTGGTGGTGTAGTGGAAACATGCCTGGCTCATAACCAGGAGATTGCGGGTTCGATTCCTTGCCCGACCCGCTGCTTTTTTGGCCGGTGGAAATCATCCCGAATCGTGATCCACCCCGTCGTGTCGACCGCGGTGGCAAACAGCTCGTCCATCACCTCCTCGGCGTCCTCCGCGACGGTGACCGTCGACGCGGCTTTGGGTGGCGGGGGGAAGTCGACGGGCTCGATCTCGATCATGCGCCCGCTCGACGTGCCAAACATGACAAGCGGCCCGTACGCGCAAAAGGCCCATTCGACCAGGGCGATCCGCTGCAACACGTACCCCGACATCGGCGGTTGTGGGCGGTTAACCGGCCAAATTCACTGGGGCTGGCAGTCAGGGAACATCTCCTCGCCCACCCGCGCAGGGACGTCGACCGGGATGATGTGCGCCACCGGGTCGCTCGCCTTGGTCGTGCACCACCGGGTACACTCCATCCCGAACCGGCGCTGGTTGGGCTCGTTGGACTGGCTGTAGCACCCCTGTCGGAAGTACAGCTTGGTGTTGCTCTGACTCGACTTGGAGATCACAAAGTACAACGACGCCGACCGCCGGTTCTCGTGCTCGCCGAGCCCCGGCACGTTGTGCCCGCGGTGGCACTTGACCCGGTTCATGCACAGCCGCGAGTCGGTCTGGACCTGGAGGTCGTGGTACCGGGTGGACGACTTGTAGAGCCGCACCCCGGTGAGCCGCACCTTGATCGGGTTGAAGCCCGGGTGCAGCTCTTGCATGTGCTCCTTGACAAACTCGATCGCGAACGCGTACCGTGGGTCGCCCTCGAACAGCGTCGTCACCTTGCCTTTCACCGTCCCGGTCTTGGCCCGCTTCCCCTTGGCCGTGAGCACCCCGCCCGCAAACATGTGGTTGGCGTGGTGCATCTCCATCTCGTACCCCGCCCGCGTTGCCGCCTCATCCTCCTCGAACCCCATCTCGATGTGCTTGCGCTTGATCCGGGCGAGCTTGTCCTCGCCGAACATCGACCGAAACGCCTTGGCCGTGATCGGGGCCACCGGCTTCTCCATCCCGACGTACAACTCGGGGAGCTTGAACCCGAGCGCGAGCATTCGCTCGTGGCGCGTCAGGGTGACCTTCTTTCCCTCCTTGTCGCGCTTCGTGATGATGTCGGCGCACCGGATGCTACACTTCCGGAACCGCGTGTCCCGCGACCCCTCGATGGCGAACCGGCTGCGGTTGTCCATCCCGGTCTTCCCGTCGAGCAGCATTGTCATGTCGTAGACGCGGGTGTGGTCGTACCCTTTGCTCCGGTCGTGCATCATCTTCATGCTCTTGAGCATCCGCAGCCCCGAGTCGTACACCGAGTCGTCGATCGCCTCGTCCCAAAAGCTCCCGGTGGTGTGGCTCTTGACCAGGATCACCCCCTTGGGCACCTCGCCAAACGTCACGCAAAAGTCGCGCACCGCGAACGCCCGGATCTGGCGCGCCTGCTCGGTGGTCACCAACAGGTTGGGGAAGTGCACGTGGATCCCGATCTTGGTGGTCTCCTTGGCCTTTTCGCGCGCGGCGGCCGGGCGGTTCCGCGCCATCCGCCACGTCTTGGCAAAGTCGTCGACCCCCGCCACCGCGACGTACCACGCGTCGGACGTGTCGCCGAGCTCGGGGAAGAACTGCTTGGCGATCGACTGGAGCCGCCGCGCCACCGACAGCGACACCAGGTGGTCGACGTACTCTTCGATCGGGCCGCACTGCCCGGACCGCCACCGCGCCTCCGACCCCATCTTGAAGCGGTGGGTGGCGGTGTCGATCCCGGTCTTCTTGGCCATGTGCACCGCAAACTCCAACAGCTCCTCGGTGCAGTCGGTCGGGATCTTCCAGTCCACGTCAAAGTACAGGTAGAACTCCGGGGTGGGGCGCTCCACCACGTCGAGCTCGGCCCCGCGGTACAGGTACTGGCGGTACAGGTTCAGGAACTGCTTGGCCACCGCGTTGTTGTTGTTGGGGATGCAGATGGTCCCGGTGTGTTGGAGCCGGCCGCGGTCGTGGCCGTAGCCCCCCAACAACAGGTGGCTCTCCTCGAGCCCGGCGCCGAGCAG
>Ga0180432_10005236_pt1 | contig 17400 bp, 15 predicted proteins | sample SS_ome_10_FD_132414 | JGI IMG/M metagenome (GOLD analysis project Ga0180432, IMG submission 132414) | Hypersaline lake sediment archaeal communities from the Salton Sea, California, USA - SS_1_MS_2 metaG | ecosystem: Environmental > Aquatic > Non-marine Saline and Alkaline > Hypersaline >...
CACATAGACAAGATAAAGTATTTTCAACAAATGCGATCTCAATTCTTTTGATCAAAAGCCTTGAATATGTTGATTTAAGATTTGGTGATGCGTAAATCTTTGAAGGAGCGATCATGGCGAGGTCAGTTCTTTTTCATAATCGGGTTATAATTCATCCCGGCGCGGAAGCGTATGTTGACCTAGCGGGGATGGCACAGCCGGGTGTAGACACCACCAGGATCGCGGCTGTTGTTGGCGAAGCGCCTTATGGTGAACCTGGTGTTATCCATGTGTTCGCAGACAGCGAGGCGGCGCGGCAATACTTTGGTCCTTCTGACCTTGCTGATGCCATCAAGCTACTCTTCGAACCATCCAATGATGAGCGTGTTGATGGTGGCGCTGTGCTTGTGTACGCATACAATGCGCGGCGCGTCACGCAATCAGAACGATGGTTGGTTCGTGAACTTTTGACACCGAAGTTGGTCACAATCACATTTGCTGATTTCCGTGATGACACCACAGATCCCATCACACCGGCGTATTTCGAGTTCGCAGGAACAGAGACTGAGGGTCACTGGAATAACCTGGTTGTTGAGATTGTCAGTGGTGCTGGTAAAAAGCAACAGCGTCAGATTGATACATCAGTTGAGAGAATACCAGGAACACAACGGTGTAATCTCCGGTCGGATGATGATTGGGATATCAAGCCTTATAGCACACTGGCTGGTCAAACGGCTACGGCTCGCATTGTTGCGCCAATGGCGAAGCTTCCTGCAGAAGAGTGGGGCGCTCGTGGGAATGACAATGAAGTTGAATTTGGTCGCCAACCACTTCAGCGCTCGTATGAGATGCAGACGCGCCTGAGTGGTCGGGTGGTGGTTAACAAGGACCCCTTTGGTGGTCTGCGCAAACCGACCTTCCAGATCAAGATGGACCCGACTGGCGGTGGTGTGTATTCTGTCTGGTCTGATCCGGCGAATTGGGCGATTTCTCAAGCGGTTGATACACTTCCGGTGGAAGGAACCACAGCCGGTGCTGCGACAGCAACGATTCTTGACGGAAACACCAATGCGTTGACGCTGAACTCCCAGCAAAATCGGTGGGCAATCATCACAGCGGTTCCTGGTGGTGCTCCCGCTGGTATTCAGGCTCTCTTAGGTAAGATTTACAAGATCAAATCGAACACAGCCGCCGGTGCTGGTCTGGCGCAAGTAGTGTTGAACGAACCTGGTCTTGGAATTGCTCCTGTTGTCGGTATTGAATGGAAGGTGTTCGCTGCATCGGATGTTTACCTGGAAGTTGATGGTGAAGACGGAGCGGCGAAAACGCTCAAGATCAAGATCGCGGATGGTGGTAGCGCCATTGATCTGGTGAATCTGGATCTCAGTCTTCATCCTACACTGAAAGATCTGGAAGATCGCCTGGATGGTATTGCTGGATTGGAAGCAACCATTGGTGATGGGGTGGACTCTTCACTGACCACAGACCGGTTCGATTTCGGGGCACATTCTGATCATTATGGTCCGTACATTTCGAGTGTTCTTGCTGGTGTGGAAGCGGCGGGATCTACCTCCATTGTGCTGGAAGAATCTGACAACTTCCCCACATCCGGGTTCAACTATCGGATTCTTGTTGAGCCAGGGACCAGCAAAGAGGAAGAGTTGATTGTCACCTCAAACACGGTGGGCACAGAGACTCTTGGTCTTTTGATTCCTACTACGCTGGAACATGCTGCGGGGTCCGTTGTTGAGATGCGCCAGGGTTCGAATCTCCTTCGTGGTCCGGCGGAAGAAGATGACGCTGGTCAGGTGGTTATGGATAACCTGGTCAAGACCATCGAATTTGTTGCCTCTTCGGTCGGTGCTTTCACGGCGGAACGAGCAACAGGACCAGCATCCAGCACCTTCAAAGATGAGATTGGTGCGGCGCAACCTGAAGATGATCGGGACGTGTGGAAGCGCTTCCATGGTGGCGGACCAGGAACCTCTCGTGTAACCATTCCGACAAACGTCACAGAGCCTGGTTATCCGGTTTCATATCAGGATGGGTTCGACAAGCTTTTGCGGAACCGGGATATCCGTGTTGAGGTTCCTTGTGCATCCTCTGACCAGTCCAACTGGACGAGCGGCGACATTCTCACGATGGTCAATCTCTTCCAGGAGCATCTGATCACAGCGGAAGAGAACAAAGGAGAGCGGATTGGGATCATTGGTCTCGATTTCCCGCTTGAAGCTGGAACCTACGGAGGCACAACCTTCAACAAGGGTCTCCTGGATGTGATTCGTTTGCTGAATGATTCGCGTATCAGTGTTGTTGGACAGAACACACGGGTTCAGTCGAGTCGTGGTCGAGAAGAGGTGTTGCCTTCGTGGGCGTATGCTTGTCAGGAAGCTGGAAAGTTCCTTGGTGTGGACCGTGGCGAGCCGATCACCTTTAAGTACACAAAGACCGCCGAATTGATCGTTCCTTACAACGATTGGAATCCGCTTGACCCGGTAGACCTCAAGAAAGCGCTCTTGGGTGGTCTGTTGTATGGCGAGCCTTTTGAGGGGCGATGGAGAACCGTTCGAGGATTCACCACGCACGTTTCTACGGACAATCTCGGTTACACTGATATGTCGGTGTGGGATATCCGAAACTACGAGCAACGTCGCCTCCGTGACAACCTTGAGTTGCGCTTCACAGGTCGCGGCATCGGCGTTGTGAGAGAAGGGGTTCGTTTTGTCGCTCCTGCAAACGTCGCTTCGATTCGTTCTCTTGTTGCAACTTTGCTGGAAGAAGACCGCGCAGAAGGTTACATTTTAGATTCGCAAGACGAGAGCGGGGAATGGTTGCATGCGTGGCGAGCGCTTGCCGTGAAGATCTCGGGTGATGTAGGTCGTGTCAAGGTTCAAGTGTTTCCAAAGACAGGTCTCAATTTCATCCTGATTGATTTCACATTCCAGATTCCGACACTGTCGGCATAATCGGCGTTTTCGCTGAGATAAGGCGTGATGAGGTTTTCATCGCAAATCAACAATTTACATGAAACAAAGGAGCCAAACCAATGGCAGATCCACAAGCTGTAACAGCAACCCCCGCGCCTGCAGCGGGAACTTCTGAATTCGTTCGAACCCTCCAGGATGCGGCAGACGCTATGCCGGAGAAGCCCTATATCGAGAGTCGATTTCTCGGTGGTCTCTTTGGCGATGACCTTGGTGCCGTGGGACACGTTGTGTCTGGTGCCTTCACCGTTGATACCGTGGGTGCGGCGGAAGGTGTCGATATTTCCTGTGGTTTCACACCGAAGATGGCGTTGGTCGCAAACCTGGACACTTTCGCAGCGTATGCGAAGTTCGGGACCATGCCGGGTGAGTACGGGATTAACTTGCTGGGCACACCGGCGATCACCTTCCTCGACAGCACGTTGAAGTTCGGTAACCGCGACGGCGGTGGGAATTATCCCACTCGGTATCTCCATGTTGATTCCCGCATCTGCACGGACACCGAAGATTACACCTATCTGATCATGGGTTGATTTCTGTTCTTTACAGTTGACAAGCTGTAGGGATTGAAATTATACTTCCATTAATCTTTCGGCTGTTGGTCTCAATGGCTCAGAAAGACCTCTTCTGCTGTTGCTCTGGGTCGAGTCAAATCCCACGACAACCCCTCAGTAACGCATCTATAAAATACCGAAAATTTTCCGAGGTTTGGTTGTGGTTTTCTATCTTTGGAGACTCACATCAGATTTCATTTTGCTGGAGGATTCGCTATGGCGACTCGAACTTTTTCCGGTGCAAGAGCACGATTCAAGATCAACGGTGAGAAGCTGGCTTATGCCGGTGGCGTATCCGGAGAAGAGAGCATCAAAATCGGTGCCTACGTGGGGTAACCCATGTTTGCAAACCGCGTGAATTGCTGGAAACCTAAGTCCTTTGTTGGATATGGCAATCAGCAACCAAGCTCTTGGGGAAACCTGGGAGAAGGTTCAGAGACTACCTGACGGTGGTTTCCTTAGTAGGAGGATTCAATGAATCCATCGAAGTTGTACCAAAAATTAAGTCGTCACGAGCTTCGTTCTGCGTTGCTTGGGATGGTCTTGGGAGATGCCAGTCTCCAGATGAGAGCGACAAATGCAAGATTGAATATGGCGCATAAACCCTCTGTGGAGGATTATGCTCAGTTGAAACGATATATCTTGCAGCAAGTACCAGGTGTTTGGGTGAAATACAAAGTGGTTCAACACCAGAATAGGAAACTTGGGAAGGTTTATCCTTCATTGAGGATCTGGTCTGGAGTTCACCCGTTCTTTACTAAGATGAGAAATCGGTTGTACGCACCGCATAAGCGTATTAATCGAGGTATCTTAGCGAGTCTTACGGACCTGGGATTTGCTTTGTGGTTTATGGATGATGGTCACTTGTCGCTCCATCACAATGTGCGGCGGTATGAGACAGACGAGGGAACATCCGCATCTGATAGAAGCATCTGTTCCAGGAATTACATTCTCAATACTCATTCTTTCTCACGAGAGGAGAATGAGATGATTGTAGAGTGGATGGAAGCAAGATGGAATATTAAGGCGCGGGTGAAAGAGGAGCGGAGAGGAAAGACTTTCTACGTCTTTTTGAATACAACAAATGCCAGAAGATTGGCTGACGTTGTGCGTCCTTATGTATTACCTGTTCCGTCTATGCATTACAAGATTGATTTTCGGTACACAGAGAAATCATCGGCACTCCTACGGTACAATGTTCAACCCTGGTTGGACGGTACAATGGAGGAAGGGCACGAGTGCGCGGCATCCATTCTTGTTCGACATATTCAACAGATGGATGATGATATAGTCCGAGCTTGCGGGAAACTGTAAGAAGTAGGGATTTAAACAGCCCTACGGTAACAAAAGCGATTACGAACCTGTCGATGTTCTCGACCTGTTAGAGGTTCTGGAGTATGTTCCGGTTGCTTACCGGACCAACATGAACGCGAATGTGTTCCGTGTTGTGGGTCAGTCGCTCAAGAATCTCGGCATCTTCCCGCTGGAGTCGAACATCTTGACCACAGGTGATCTGGAAGCATCCATTGAAGACTCGGTGACGGGTCGTGTGGTTGCGCTGTTCCAGGGTGTGAAGGCGCAAGCAAAGAGCTTCGATCTGGCGGCTCGTGGCATTGTGACGGAGAACATTTCGTTCGTTGCAATTCGGGTGATGGACGAGAGCCAGGTTTAACGATTGTCTCTGTTTGACGAGATAGTTAGGTCCTAACATCCCGGTGGGTGTCGGGGCTTGACTATTTCTGTCTGAAATGTTTGGTCTATTACAAGCGTTGCTTTTTTGAGTCTTACCAGAAGGTTCTGATTGTTTGGGCTGTTTTGGTCCTGAAGAGAAGGAGAAAAAGATGAGTTCGGATTTGGTTTTGAACGGTCGTGGTGTGCTGACGAGGAAAGAAGTGGCTCTTGTAAAAGAGACGCTGAACCAGGTCAACAAGGATTTTCGGGAAATTAACACCGCAGTCCCGGAGGAGATGTCGGATTATGTTCGGCGTTTGATGACGGGGGCGGAAGAGGCTCTTTCCAGTCAGGGGTTCCCATCGATCCTTCTGGTACGTGAAGAGGACTTTTTGCAGAACATCACAAAGAAACAAGGCGCTGTTGAGAGCATTATGTGTGTGGGTCTCGGTCCTGGTGTTTTGACGCCGGGTCCGCCAACAGCTACGTTGCTGGTGTGTGGTTACAGCGTTCACAAAGGAAGAGACGGACAGTTGCAAATGCGTGTCCGTGTCCCCCTTCATTCTCTGGTGTCAGAGTACAATGTCCCCATTGGTTCGAAGTTTGTTCCACTTTCGCCAAAGGGGGCTATTGATCAGCAACCGGCGGTCACGGGTGACGTGTCGTTTGTGATGACGTTGCCAGAGGGAACGAAGGATTTTGAGCGCCGCGTGTTGATACTGGACGGTATTGAGCGCCCGAATAAAGAAACCACGAAGTAAAAAATTTGTGTTTGACCCGTTGCTGCGGGTCTGAAAGAGAGGCTGGATATGACGAATCGAGGTTATCCAAACAATCCTGGTGGCGGATACAACAATCAACAACCAATGGCGGGAGCACCACAACAGCAATATCCCCCACAAAATCAGTATCCCCCACAAGGTCCTGGTCCGCAACAAGGTCAGATGCCGGGGGGACAACAACAACCCTTTAACCAGGGGGGTCGTGGTCCTGTTTCTCCTGTTTCGCGGGTTCCGTTGGAGCGGACGTTCCAGGTGAATTACTTCAGTGAGTCAGAGGGGCGTCAGTATGATGGAACCTTTGTGGTCCGCCGTCCAAACATTCGACAGCAAGCCCGGATTACAGCACGGCACAGTGAGATCCTTGGTGGTTTTTACTATGACCCGGATAATCCTGGTTTTGGTGTCCCGGTTGACATGGATATTCTCGCTGAGATGATGGCGTTTCTGGATATGACTGTGATCGAAGGTCCTGAGTGGTTTCAGTCGGATGATATGTTTGATCCTGGTCTCATCTATGCCATTTATGGGGAGGCGGTGAAAGTAGATCCCTTTCGTGTCGCTGGCTCAGCCGCAAGACAAGCACATGGTGTCCGAGAAAGTGGCGCAACAGAGAATGCTGGACCGCCTACAGGATTGGGCGGAAGCGAAAGCGATCCGCAACGTGACGCGCCCGGACACAATGACAGCATTGAGGCTATGGTGGACACATCGGTACAAACGCCCAACGACGAGTAAGGAGTGGGGTGATAGTTTTTTTGATGATTTGATGGTCGAGTTTCTGGAGGAGTTGTATCAGAAAGATGAAGAGACAGCTTCAAAGGCTCGATTGAAACATCTGGGTTCTGAGATAGGACCGACTGGCGACCCGTTGCTTGATTTCTGGGAGCGACAAATTGCACGAGGTGAGGAACCAGACCTTGATATTTGTGAGGACCCGAGAGCGGCGGCTCGTGATGCTTTGATGAAAGAGAAGGCGCGACAACATTATGAGGAGACGGGTGAGCGTATTTATCGGTCAAGACCACAGGATGTGATGTATGGCACTCGTGAGCAAGACCCCGGCGACGAGTTTGACCTTGATTATACTGAGGAGTCTGACCGCTCGTTTGTTGATGGTGCAGTGTCGCGGATACCTGTTGAGGCGTTTGATGAGTTTGTGAACGCGGCTGGTGCGATCAAAAAAGGTTAGGTCCTAACGTATCCGTTTTTCGAGGAGAAAACCAATGGCGTTTGATGATGTTTTTGATGCGGCGGATGTAAATCAAGTTCGCCAAGGTATGAAACAACTTCGCCGGGTGATGACGCAAGAGTTGACACAAACAGTCCGTGCGATGACGAGAACCTCGGCTCGTCTTGGTGGTGCGGATAATATGACCTCTCGTGCTTTGTTGCCTACACCACCGACTGCGAGAACAGGTTCTGGGTTTTCTCCTCGAATGAAGCAAACACTTCGAAAGAGCGGGACGCAACTCAAGAGCTTCATGACAACGATGGGAAGCGCTGCATATATCCGTGGTGTCTCGAAGCTACAAGGTGCCTGGGATAAGACTGGCTCAGCGATCAAGACCGCAGGCGATAATGCAAAGAACGCGGCTCGCTGGTTGAAAGATGCAGCGAAGGCGGCTCCTGGTGCTGCGCTTGCGGCGGGGTCTCGTGTTGCTGGTGCGGCTCCTGCAGCGGCGGCGGGTGCTATGGGGATTGCGGGTCGCGGTCTCGCTGGTGTTGGCAAAGGTGTTGTTAAGGCGGGTATGTTCGGTGGTGGTTCTATTCTTGGTTTTATGGTTTCTGCCTTTCGTGAGGCGATTTCGGCGTATGAACAAACACAACGAGCGCGGCTTGATGCGGCGGTTACGCTAGGACCCAATGCGAAGTTTTCTAGTCGTGGTGCCGTGTATGGATACAATGCGGCGGAGGCGGCGCGGGTACAAGCACAAGGTGCAAAAGCTGGAATTACGGGGGCTGGATCGGCGGAGGCATCTTTTCGGTTGATGCGAACGTTGGGTCAACAAGGTCTTCAAATGGGCGGTGGCATTATGGCGATGGGCGGCGGTTTTGGTCGCCAGCGCGGTGGTGTCGGAAACATGATGAAGACTCTTGAAAAGAGTATGGCTCTTGCGATGGAGACGGGTCTTCAACGTGCTCGTTTGCCAGAGTATCTCGGTGCAATTCAGGGGTTGACCGAAGAACAGATTCGGGTGACGCCGGACAAATCTCAATGGGCCGACTTTGCCAAGGAATTGGCGTTTATGCAAGCTCGTGGCGGTGGTCAATTCAAGGGTAAGTTTGCAGGGGCGGCGCTGACACAAGCTCATCAGGCTATCAAGGGAGCAAGTGGACCTGGACAAGCCCTGATGATGCGAGCATTTGGTTTTGGAAGCGGAACGAGTCTCATTGATGTTCTAAAGAGACAGGAATTAGGTGCGTCCGGCGGCAACATCATGGCTGTGATGCAACAGTTGCAGTCTGAGTATGGTGCTGGAAAAGGGGGCGGTCTTTCGGCGGCGGGTAAGCTTGCTTTTAAGGGAACCGGCATGGGTAGTATTCACATGGCGGAGAAGTTCAGCAAGATTTATTTACAGCGCCAGAAGGGGACGATTACAGCATCGGAGGCGCGAGACAAGATCAAGAAGATAACGGATGAAGACCAGTTGAAAAAGATGCCTTCTATCCAGCAACAGGCATATAAGAACATGGCAAAGTTTGGTGATGTGGTTCGTCGGTTGGCGAGCCGTTTTGACTCCTTTGCGAAGCTTGGTCAAGAGAACTATCACATCATGCAGAGCATTGATGAGATCCAGAAATCAATGATTACACTGGTTCGACCGATCTTTGAGGGTTTAAAACCGTTCATCAAAGAGTTGCCTGCACTTGTAAAATCACTTGTACCGGCTGTTTTTGGGATATTCAAACAGGTTGGGATTGGCTTGAAGGTAATCGGGGCGTATTTTAAAGGCGGACCTATGGGGGGTTTCAAAGAGGCGTACAAGATGTATGAGAAGTTGACAGAGAGAAAGACATTCCGCTTCAAGAAAGGGATGGGGGCGCAGTGGGGGAAAGATGTGCGTAGCGATCCTTTGATTAAGGTTCTAAATTTTCTGGGTATCACGAAGCAAGGCGGTGTGTCTGCGTCTGCGTTCCGAAAGAAACCGGCAGATGCGAATAAAACTCCCGCTGGAGTGAAGGGTGCTGTTGCTCGTGGTGACCTTTCCCCAATGAAATCTGGTGGGTTCACATTTTATGTGCCCCCTGCAAAGGTATCTATGAGTTTCCATAACCACAATCCGATGAACAAAATGACGGTGAAGAAAAAGAAAGAAGCTAGTACAAAGAAACGAGTTAGGGCAAATAGTGGTCAATAAGGGGGCGGATAGATGACGGACGGCGCTGATTTTCTGAACCTGGGATATGGGACGCACATCCATCAGCAACATGCTACCTGTAACATCTTTGCAGCGGTGCAGACGCCTCATCCGTTACATGCTGGTGATTTGGGTCACGGAAAGTATGATCTGACTCCTGATGTGGTTCAGACGAGCTTTGAGGAGTCCTTTCAAGGACAGACGTGTTCATTCACACTGGTTCCGAATCGACCATACCGAGAGATCTTATTTCCTGGTGACTGGATTAGCCTTTATTTCTCGACAAACAGTGAGAACCCGCCTGGTTTTGGTGTCCTTGGTCGTGAGAGCCGCCCGAACAACAATCATCGGGTCATGATCGGGATTATTGATGCTGTTCGTCAGCAAGTTACGGTGGACGAGAGCACAGGGAACACACAGGTTCGTATCTCTGTTAGTTGCTCTGGGATCAACAAGGCGTTTGATAAGACCTCGATTTACTACAATGAGCATTTAGGTCCACAGACGTTGTTTGGTGCCATGATGCCGGGTCTCTCTACGCTGACAAAGAATGTTCCGTTGATTGGAACACCGGCAACGTTACCTCGCATCATAGGATTGACGTATCTCGGATTTGGCGGACAGTTTCTTTTGCCGGACTCTTACCCCTCTCCCCAAGGAACAAACCGCCAGTACGTTCTCCAAAGTTTTCTCAAGAGGTCAATTGACCTTGAGAAGCAACTCGGATTTCTGTCTGTCCGTTTGGGTCAGCCGAACGCACCACAAAGAAAGGGTCTCGGTCAACGTTTGTTTGAGCGACAACAGGAACTAGTGACACCGAATAGTATTGCGACGTTGATTGACTTCTTTGGTCGTGTTGAAGATTTTTATGTGGACGGTCGAACACAGAACAGCGCTGCGTCAGATCTCACAGGTTCTGTCTGGAATCTGATGCTGGAGAACAGCAACCCGATCATGAATGAGTGTTTTTTAACCATGCTTCCGGCTCAGGTTGAAGAGCTTCATTCTGATAAAGATGAGTGGGGTCAGAGTCCTGCTTATTATCCGGCTCTTGTTGTTCGGGAGCGTCCCTTTTCGTGGGTTGATGAGACGTTTGAGGTTGCCGCTTTTAAGGGCAAGAAGAGAAGGAGCAAGATTCGGTTCGGGGATGTGTTCTTTTCCAGTGTAGATGAACCGGTAGTTGTTCCACAGTTGCAGTTGCCAGATAAGGCGACGAGCTACTTGCGATTGAAAGGATATGATGACCTGAAAAAAGGGTCGGATCAACAACTGCAGGCGCTGTCGAAAACATTAAATATTCCAGTTGATCAGTTGAAGGGTGCGCAAGACGAGGCGTATCAAACGAAGCGGTCCCTTTTGGATGTGTTGGTGGAAAATAACCACCTCACACAACGGGAGGCGGACAATTTTAAGAAGACGATTCAGAATCCAAAAACGAGAGCGGATTTCCAAGGTAAACGGTTTCTTGACCGGGTGAGAATTCGACCTGTGGATATCAAAAACGAGACGTTGGGAACGTCTGATAATGACCTATACAATATGCATATGATTACACAGAATGTATCGGCGGTCTCTCATCAGCAATATGTGTTTGTACAGGACGGTCTTGTTCCGATTTACCTGGTGGAGTCGATGCGTCGTTATGGCTTGCGGTTGCGTGATATGTCAACAAAGTTTGCGTATCTCGGGGGCGCACAGATTAGTGGAAGAGCGGCGCAAGATTTTTTGGTTCGTTGCTTGTTGGCTCAAGATCTCTGGTATCAACATCAGCCGTTCTATCTTGCTGGTACGATAGAGACACCCGGTCTCCCGGAGGCTCATGTGGGGATGGCTCTGGACGTAGGTGGGAGTCGCCAAGAGTCATTCTATATTGAAGGTGTGGCGCATGAGTGGACTCATCCAGGTCGCCTTACCACGACCTTTACAGTCACACGTGGACAGCCTTCATCTCCGAAGAAGAAGTTCAAGTATGCACCTCCTGACTCTGTCAAGGTGTTCAAACCAATAGCAGGTGTCGGGGGTCTGCAGTCTGTTTCTCGTGAGCTTGCAGATGACCAACCGATGGTGGAGAAGCCGTTCCTAGATAAGAACAATGATACAGAGATGGCTGGCGTTTTGGGTATGTCACTGGATGCGTATAATATCGCAAAGACGCAGTCACAAAAACAGAAGTCCGGAGGTGTGTTGTTGTATCTCCGAGATGTTGGGTTCTTGACACAGGAACGCTATTTGGAGTTAGAAGGAGCCAGCAAACAGAAGGTCAAGGTTCCGGCGGATATCAAATCGAAGTTGGATCGCAAGATCGCTGGTCAACCTCCGTGGGTGGTTCAACCGGAATTGCACGGTGAGATGTGGGATGCCATTCGTAGGACGATAGGACCATCAGAGAAGGATATTCATAAGGCGGCGTTGATGAAGGCGCATGGATTTGGAAAGGATGGGAAGTAGGGAGGCGAGATGTTAGGACCTAACCGCGAAGCTCATCCAGCTTATCTTCGAGATCTTCGATCATACCGTCGATATCGTCAAGGCGGTCGCCGACCGAGAGACCGAAAGGTGGTTTTGTGGTTCCAGCTTCGAGAGCGGAAGCTTCCTTGTTCAGGTAATCGATTTCCATTTGTACATCTTCGCGAGCTTGAAAATCTTCTCTTTGCCAGAACATTGTTTTTTCTCCCTTTTGAGATTTTTGATTTTTGCGGTCACAAAATAGTGAGGGCAAGACTTTTTTCTGACTCTGATCTTTTTTTGGAATCTGAGAAATCAGATCCTGAACCTTTGCTGGAAGGTGGTCGTGATGGCGCTTCTTGATGACAATGGTGACCCGATTCAATTTGCAATTGAAGGGTATCAGCTACAATCAGACGGATTGACACACATGGGCGGTCCTTGTTTGGGGATCGTTCTTTCGGTGCAACATTCGGATGATAAAGAGAACTCGTGGTATGAGATGCTGACAGCGGATCAGGATAGCGCGAAACAGGCGTCTTATCTGGAAGCGTCTGTGTTGTTGATCCGTGGCGAGACCCATATGAATATCGTGGTTGATCACTGCATAATCATGCAAGGAAAGAGTAGCAACCAGGGACCGACCAAGGATGAGCCTTCTGATTATTCCGAAGATGTTCCCAATGGTTGCTCCACCAAGGTTGTCGAAGATTTTTATGCCGACCGGCGTGGTTTTGGTATTGATAATCTTGACGGTGATTGGGTCATCGTAAATTTCATTGGTGGTCTCCTTACGCAAGCCATTATTACGAACTTCTTTCCGTCACCCTTCAATAAGCGAGACTCCGCCACGAAGGAGCAAGGTCGCCGCTATTTGCTGCGTCGGAACAATAGTGAGGTCCAGATAGACAAGGACGGGAATTTTCACATCACGCACCGGGTGGGTCAGTACATCCAGATGCGAGACAAGAAGATTGTGATCAAGCATCGCGAAGGTCAGATGTTTTTGTTGGATGATGACGGGTCTGTCTATATTGCGGACAAAGACGGCAAGAACATTATGATAGATGAAGACCGGATCTCAATGACCAATGGTAACGTTGTTGTTGAGTTGAACGGCGAGAAGGTCCTGGTTGAGTCCTTTAATGATGAGGTCCGGGTCAAAGCTTTTCGTGTTAACTTGTTGGGTGCTCAAGTCATAGCTTCCGCTGGCGGCGCGGGTGATTCTCTTTTAAAGAAAACGTTTGTTTCCTTTTTGGAAACTTTTCTATCAGCCGCTGCAACCGCTGCGGCGGTAGCTTCCGCTGTTAATGACGGTGGAAAGACGGCTTTTACAACTTTTTCGACCGCTTTGAAGCAAATGACGAAAGCAAATGATCTGGCGGGGGGAAACGATACTAAGGTTTTGTCTGGTGAATAGGTCACTGGACTGAAAGAAGGAGAAAGCTATGTCAAAATTGACAATCAGATCGAAGATGCCTGGAAGTTATTCACCAATGGCTCTGGAAGTTCTCGTGGACGGTGTGAGAATCAAGGGGGTCCAGAGTTTGAAGCTGGAGATTGGTGATAAGAAGATCCCGACAGCGGCGATCACCTTTGTTCCGAAAGAGATCGAAGTGGACCACAAGGCGCTGATTGATTTTGTAGTTCGCTTGAAGGACCAATCAACTCCGGAACAGGTGGAAGATATCGAAAAGGGCAAGCCGGTCACCTATGACGAGAGTCAGATTAAGGGGACCGGAAATGATAACCAGTACGGTGATGAGGACAAGGGTCCGTTTATCAAAGAGGATTGATTGCCGTGACCATGAAGATTAATCCAGGTTGTGAGATACCCCCGGTAAAGATACCACCGGAAATTGGGGATTTCTTTACAAAATTGGCGACGGAGGTCACAAGGAAAGCTTTGTTGCCAGAATCGGCAAGAAAAATCGAAAGGGATATCCAGGCGCAGAAAGACAAGCTTGCGGATGCGACCGCAATCAAAGAGCGGATTGATCGTTACGATGCGTTGGCGAAGAAGTTCACGGAGATCTCTTGTCCGTTACCGAAGATCCCAGACCCAGAGGCGAAAGCTTCTTTTTGATTGATCCATAGGAGTTGTTATGGCTCGACAGTCCACAGAAATACCGAAAACAGATGCGTTGCGAAATTTGCAGTTGGCTACGGCGAAACCGTCAAACGAGCCGAATGCATCTTCTTTGTACGCTTTCTATGTCGTTGATTTAGACGGTATAGGTGTCGTTAAACAGTTCGGTTTTGATATTCCACCCCAGACGACTGAGATGGACGAAGATGCGGCGGCGGACGCTGTCGCACTGCAAGAGGGTGGTGTGTGGACTGACGAGCGTGGTCAGTACTTCAAGATGGTGACTCTGGGGGGTACGTTTGGTTTTCGTCCTACACGTTCGAAGGTAGGGACCGGGCGCACGGCAAACATACAAAGGTCGATTAATCAGGCTCAAAATGCGGCTGATGTTGTAGCGGGTCGTGGTCAAGCCATCTCTTTGCCTCCGAAAGAGCGAACGGGTTACGACCGATATCGAGACCTTCACAATCTGATTCGCTTCTATTGGGACCAAAAGAAACTGAGGTCTCGCGCCGCTCGTTACATTTTTGTATATGCTGATTGGAAGATGGGGGAAGTCTACCTGGCTCAACCGATGCGTTTTAGACGGTCCAGGAATGCACCGGCGGATCGTTACCAGATCAAGTACAACCTTACACTTCGCTTGCTGGCTCCTATGGGTGTGACCGCTGTCCCCAAGGATTTCTTGATCAAGCCAGACAGCAAATCTGGGTTGGACTACTGGTTGAAGCGTCTCAAGGCGGTTGGCGATGCGCTGGAGGCATCTGTCAGTGTCATTACGCAGTCTGTTCGCTTTGTGCAGAACTTGGGTAGAGATATTGTTAATGCGGTGCTGGAACCGATAAATGACACGATTAGCGCTATCCGGGATGTGGTGAGCACCGTCAAGGCGTTGGTTGAGTTCCCGCTTGAGGTTTTGAGATCGGTTCATCGAACTTGTCTTGAGGTTGCCTCTTTGCTGGATGAGGTTGACCGTAACATTTTGGCTCAAACATCTGGTGCAAGGCGGCGTGGTCCTAGTGTCTTTGAGCAAATCGCACGACAGTACAAACAGACCGCGTGGGCTATTGCGGAAGCTTTCATCGGGATTACGGTTCTTGGTGCTCGCGAAGATGTGAACGCTACAGCCTCGAATATGCGTAAGAAGTACAAAGAGAAGTGGGCGAGAAGAGACACATCCACAATATGGAATGACGGTGGTTACGGCGCTCTCCAGACGGATATTCCCAAGGACCCTTGGACACAAGGGGACCGTGGTTCGAACACCGCTGTGGGATCGAAATCGATTCCGAAGGGGGCAAAGACGATCACGTTACCGGCTCGCACATCGATCAAGGCGCTCTCTGTTTTACATCTGGGTTATGCGGGTCGCTGGAAAGAGATTGTGTTGTTGAATCGCTTGTCTCCTCCCTATATCAGTTCACAGGGGGACGGTGTTACGGTTTTGAGACCCGGCGACCCGATCAAGATTCCGACAGACCCACAAAATGATGATGTGGATGTGAATCAGGTATTCTCGACACAGGATGACTATGAGCGCCTTGATGCGTACAAGTACGGGCGTGACCTGTTGGTTGATCCTGAGTCGCATGATTTCGTTGTAGATGACGGTGGTGATCTTGCGGTCGTGGAGGGTCTGGAAAATCTCAAGCAAGCGATGTTGATTAAGATCTGGACAAGACCGGGTGAATTGAAGCTGCATCCCTGGTTTGGATTCGGTGCAAGACCGGGTGAGGGAATTGCGATTGATCTCGCTGCGAGGTATCATCTACAACTGCGAGATACGGTTATGTCTGATACGCGAGTTGAGAAGATTAACTCGCTGTCAGTTGAGATAGATGGGGATACTCTAAGAGCGAACGTGAATATGACGCCAAAGGAACAGGAAGACAGTATTGATTTGATGGCGCGTGCGCCGGTTCGCTAGTTTGAAATAGTTAGGTCCTAACGTTTGACCTTGGAGATATACAGATGCCATTACCAGAGTTTGCGCCAAGGACATTTGAAGAGATCCTTCAGGATATGTACAACTATATCATGATAGTTGCTCCTGAATTGACTGATTGGAACATTGGTAGCCGTATTCGAACAATCAGTGAAGCTTCGTCTCTGGAAGATGATGAGCAATATCATCAAATGGTGGCGTTGCTGGACCTCTGGAACTTGTTGAATGTTCGCGGGGTGGACTTGGATGAGCGCCTTGCAGAATGGAATATTGCGCGGCGGGGTCCGCTTGCTTCTAGCGGTTCCGTGATTGTTTCCAATACGCAGTTGATCACGTCCTTCCTTAGTGCGTCTTTCCTTGCGGCGGATACAGCCGTGTCGCTGTATTCAACACAAGGATTTCCTACCACATATCCCTTTACAATACGACTTGGTGAGGACCTCACGACGGTTGAGGATGTGAACGTCACAAATAACAATCAAGCGACTGGAGTTTTGACGCTCGCCGCTGGTCTTGTGAACAATCATTCGATTAACGAGCGTGTGTCGTTGGTTGATGGTGGTGTCTACAATATCACGGAAGGTCAGCGTGTTCGGGTTCCTGCAACAGATGTGACCCCAGAGAGAACAGCTACAGTACTGGAGGCGTCTGTTGTTGCGGCTGGAAACTATGATAGTCCGGCGATTCCGGCTCAGATGGATTCTCCAGGTCTTGCTGGAAATGTCGCGGCGGGTGCCGTTACGGAGTTTGTTGGTTCCCCTCCTTTTGATGGGGCGGCTGTTCGGAATGATGCTCCATTTTCCGGTGGGCGAGACACAGAGAGTGATCAACAGTTCCTTTCCAGGGGGCGAAACAAGAATAGGTCTCTGACGCGGGGCACACCGCTTTCTCTGGAACAGTTGACGACCGGCATTGAGTACACAGACACCAGTGACCGAACGTGGCGGATCATTTCTGCGAAGCTCAAAGAGTTCCGGCGACCGAATCAACCAGAAGACTACAACTTGCTTTACATTTGGCCTGGTTCCTTTGATTTCATCCTTAGTAGCAACACAACGGTGGAGTCTGTTACAACCGCCGCAGAGGATGGACAGAAGTTTTTCCAACTGGCGAACACGGCTATTGTTCCCAATTCTCTAATCTTGCAACGGAAACCTGCAGGAGGGACCACATGGGAGACTCTGGTTCTGGGAACTGATTATTACCTCAATGAGGGGAAGGGTGAGATCGAGATCGCTGACCCTGGTCTTGCACAAGGGGACCAGATTCAAGCGGCTCAGTACGGGTTTTATATCGAGCTTATTCGGTATGTTCAGAATATCATCAATGGGATCGTCACGGACCCGATTACGTATCCTGGTATTTCTTCGGCTGGCGTTAAAGTGTTGGTTACCTATCCTCGACCTCTTCCAGCGGAACCGATTCAAGTTTCGATTCAGGTCGAACCTGGTTACACAGAAGCGGATGTTTCTGTTTTGGTGGTTGATGCGATCACGCAGTATCTTACTGATTTACAGATCGGTGATGATGTTGTGGTTGCTGAAATTATCGAGCGGTCCATGGCTGTTCGTGGTATGTATAATATCCAGGTA
>Ga0180432_10005237_pt1 | contig 17397 bp, 22 predicted proteins | sample SS_ome_10_FD_132414 | JGI IMG/M metagenome (GOLD analysis project Ga0180432, IMG submission 132414) | Hypersaline lake sediment archaeal communities from the Salton Sea, California, USA - SS_1_MS_2 metaG | ecosystem: Environmental > Aquatic > Non-marine Saline and Alkaline > Hypersaline >...
CAAGGGCACCAAGCACAAGGGCATCATCTGCGACCGCTGCGGCGTCAAGGTGACCCACTCGCGGGTGCGGCGGAAGCGCATGGGGCACATCAACCTGGCGGCCCCGGTGGTGCACATCTGGTTCTTCAAGGCCATGCCCTCCCGGCTGGGGGCCCTGCTGGACGTCAAGACCAGCTCGCTGGAGAAGGTCATCTACTTCCAGGACTACCTGGTGGTGGACCCCGGGGACACCCCGCTGAAGGAGGGGCAGCTGCTCACCGAGGAGGAGTACCGCTCCGCCCACGAGAAGTACGGCAGCAGCTTCACGGCCCTGATGGGGGCCGAGGCGGTCAAGGAGATGCTCAACCGCCTGGATCTGGAGAGCCTCTCCCGGCAGCTCCGGGACGAGCTGCTCAAGACCAACAGCAAACAGAAGCAGCGGGATCTGGCCAAGCGGCTGAAGATCGTGGAGGCGGTCAAGGCCTCGGACAACAACCCGGCCTGGATGGTGCTGGAGGTCATCCCGGTGATCCCGCCGGACCTGCGGCCGCTGGTGCTGCTGGAGAGCGGCAACTTCGCCACCAGCGACCTGAACGACCTCTACCGGCGGATCATCAACCGCAACAACCGGCTGAAGAAGCTGGTGGACCTCAACGCCCCGGAGGTGATCATCCAGAACGAGAAGCGGATGCTGCAGCAGGCGGTGGACGCGTTGCTGGACAACGGCCGCTGCCGCCGCCCGGTGCTGGGCTCGAGCAACCGTCCGCTCAAGAGCGTCACCGACATGATCAAGGGCAAGCAGGGCCGCTTCCGGGAGAACCTGCTGGGCAAGCGGGTGGACTACTCGGCCCGCTCGGTGATCGTGGTGGGCCCGGAACTGAAGCTGAACCAGTGCGGCCTGCCCAAGGCCATCGCCCTGGAGCTGTACCAGCCCTTCATCATCCGCAAGCTCAAGCAGCGCGGCCTGGCCGACACCATCAAGAGCGCCAAGAAGATGCTGGAGCGCCGCGACCAGGAGATCTGGGACATCCTGGAGGAGGTCATCCACCAGCACCCCGTGCTGCTCAACCGGGCCCCCACGCTGCACCGCATGGGCATCCAGGCCTTCGAGCCGGTGCTGGTGGAGGGCAACGCCATCAAGATCCACCCGCTGGTCTGCAAGGGCTTCAACGCCGACTTCGACGGGGACCAGATGGCGGTGCACCTGCCGCTGTCCATCGAGGCCCAGGCCGAGGCCCACGTGCTGATGATGAGCACCAACAACATCTTCAGCCCGGCCAACGGCTCGCCGATCATGTCGCCCTCGCAGGACATCGTGCTGGGGATCTCCTATCTCTGCAGCGATCACGTCAGCCCGCAGGTGGAGGAGAAGGACATGCCGGCCTTCACCTCGTCCTTCGAGGCCATGCTGGCCCGGTCGCTGGGCAAGGTGGGGCTGCACGACAAGATCCGGGTCCGCATGCCGCGGACCAGGGTGGTCGAGGGACAGAAGGAGCCGATCAAGGATGTGCCGCCGGACGGCCGGGTGGTCACCACCGTGGGCCGGCTGTTGTTCAACGACATCCTGCCGGAGGGCATGCCCTTCTACAACTACTCGCTCACCCAGAAGGGCACCGCCCGGGTGATCGCCGACTGCCACCGGCTGCTGGGGCGGGCGGCCACCATCGACCTGCTGGACCAGATCAAGGAGACGGGCTTCAAGTACTCGACGCTGGCCGGCCTGTCGATCGGGGTCACGGACCTGCGGGTGCCCAACGCCAAGCCCAAGATCATCGCGGCGGCCCAGAAGGCGGTGGACCGCATCGAGAAGAGCTTCCAGCGGGGCGCCCTGACCGAGATGGAGCGCTACAACCAGCTCATCGACGTGTGGATCCACGCCCGCGAGCGGGTCACCGAGGAGATGATCCGCGAGCTGCGGAGCGACCGCCGGGACGAGCGGGGCGCCGAGGTCCCGGTGGAGAGCGATCGGGGCCGGCCCTACCTCAACCCTATTTTCCTGATGACCGACTCGGGGGCCCGCGGCAGCGTGGACCAGATCCGCCAGTTGGCCGGCATGCGGGCCCTGATGGCCAAGCCCTCCGGCGAGATCATCGAGACGCCCATCAAGGCCAACTTCCGCGAGGGTCTCAACGTGCTGGAGTATTTCAGCTCCACCCACGGGGCCCGCAAGGGACTGGCCGACACCGCCCTGAAGACCGCCGACTCCGGGTACCTGACCCGCAAGCTGGCCGACGTCGCCCACAACGTGATCATCAACCAGGGCGATTGCGGCACCATCAAGGGCATCACCAAGGGGGCCACCTACAAGGGCGAGGAGGTCGACGTGCCCCTGCGGGACAGCATCATCGGCCGGGTGGCCCGGGACCGCATCCGCGATCCGCTCACCGACGACCTCATTGTCGACGAGAACGAGGTCATCTCTCCGGAGACGGCGGAGCGGATCGAGGGCCTGGGCCTGGACAAGATCCGGGTCCGCAGCCCGCTGACCTGCGAGAGTGCCCTGGGGGTGTGCGCCCGCTGTTACGGGTGGGACATGTCCACCAGCCAGCTCGTGGAAGAGGGTATGGCCGTCGGCATCCTGGGCGCCCAGTCCATCGGCGAGCCGGGCACCCAGCTCACCATGCGGACCTTCCACACCGGCGGGGTGGCCCACCGGGCGGCCGTCGAGAACGAGCTGCTCAACAGCCAGGCGGGCACCGTGGCCTACATCGAGCTGGTCCCTGTCGAGGTGCCGGTCGAAGGCGACGAGAGCAAGACCAAACGCGTGGTCCTGAAGCGCAACGGCGAGATCGGCATCCTGGACGACAAGGGCCGCGTGCTGGAGCAGTGGCGGGTGCCCTACGGGGCCGAGGTGCTGGTCGCGGAGGGACAGAAGGTGGCGGCCCGGACCGCCCTGGTCACCTGGGACGCCCACCTGACGCCGATTCTGGCCGAGGTCGGCGGTTTCGTCCGCTTCCAGGACATTTCCGAGGGCGAGACGGTCCGGGCCGAGCAGGAGCGGGCCGGCGCCAAGCTGGTGGTCATCGAGCACAAGGGCGAGAAACACCCGCAGATCATCCTGGAGGACCGCGAGGGCCGCGTGCTGGACTACCACTACCTGCCGGCCAAGGCCCGCATCGAGGTGGAGGAGGGCCAGTCCATCAAGCCGGGCATGCTCCTGGCCCGCCAGCCGCGGGAGATGACCGGCACGCAGGACATCACCGGTGGTCTGCCGCGGGTCACCGAGATCTTCGAGGCCCGCAAGCCCAAGGAGCCGGCGGTCATGGCCGAGATCTCCGGGCAGGTGGAGATCCGGGCGGACAAGCGGCGGGGCAAGATGACCATCATCGTCCGCAACGAGGCGGGCGTCGAGAAGGAGCACCACGTGCCCCAGGACAAGCAGCTCCTGGTCCACGCCGGTGACCGGGTCGAGGCCGGCGATCCCATCATCGAGGGGCCGCTGGTGCCGCACGACATCCTGCGGATCAAGGGCGAGGAGGCCCTGCACGAGTACCTGCTGCGCGAGATCCAGTTGGTCTACCGCAGCCAGAACGTGACCATCAACGACAAGCACATCGAGATCATCCTGGGGCAGATGCTCCGCAAGGTGAAGGTGGAGACGCCGGGCGACTCCGGCTTCCTGCCGGGCGAGGTGGTGGACAAGTTCGTCTTCCGGGCGGAGAACGAGCGGCTGGCCCGGAGCGTGCGCATCGCCGACCCGGGGGACACGGAGTTCAAGGAGGGCGAAGTCGTTCTGAAGACCCGGCTGGCGGAGGTCAACGAGGAGATCGACGAGCAGGGCGGGGAGCCGGCTCGGGGCAAGCGTCCGCGGCCGGCGACGGCCACGACCATGCTGCTGGGCATCACCAAGGCCAGCCTGTCGAGCGAGTCGTTCATCTCCGCGGCTTCGTTCCAGGAGACGACCAAGGTGCTGACCGAGGCGTCGCTGAGCAGCAAGGTGGACCGCCTGCGGGGCCTGAAGGAGAACGTGATCCTGGGGCACCTGATCCCCGCGGGGACGGCCTTCAAGCCGTATCTCAAGATGGGGGTGCGGCAGGTGGGCGAGCCCATTCCGGTCCCGGAGGAGCGGCCGGCCGAGCAGATTCCGCTGCCCGACGACGCCCAGACGGCCGAGCTGCTGGCCGGCGAGGTGCCCCAGAGCGTTGGTGTTTCGGAATCCGGCGGGGAGTCAGCGCCGTCGGGTTTGAGCGAGCCGCAGGGCGAGCCGCCGGCGGCGTTGTAGGTGGCGGAACCGCGCGGCAGCGCGGAGCCGAAGCGCCGGCCGCCGTGCGGGCCGGTCAGCGGTGGACAGCGACGGGATGCCCTCCGGCATCCGAAAGAGGAGTGCAATGCCGACCATCAACCAACTGGTACGGAACCCTCGCAAGAGGGTGGTGAAGAAATCGAAGGTCCGCGACCTGGACCAGTGCCCCCATCGCCGCGGGGTGTGCCTGATCGTCAAGACCCAGACGCCCAAGAAGCCCAACTCGGCGCTGAGGAAGGTGGCCCGTGTGCGCCTGACCAACGGCAAGGAGATCTCGGCCTACATCCCGGGTGTGGACCACAACCTCCAGGAGCACTCCATCGTTCTGGTGCGTGGCGGCCGGGTCCGCGATCTGCCGGGTGTGCGCTACCACATCGTTCGCGGGGCCCTGGACTGCAGCGGCGTGGAGACGGACAAGGAGGGGCATCCCCGCAACCGGGGGCGCAGCAAGTACGGCGTGAAGCGTCGCAAGTAGCCGCCGGGGCGAGGTCCGTCCCGCGGGTTCCGGGGGCGGCAAGGGGTCCGCGGGCTTGCCGACGAGGCCCGGGGCTGGTATAGTGCGGGGCTTGGTGACCGGCGGCGTGTCGCCGCCCGCCGTGGACAACGGAATTGCAGAGATATGGCCCGTAAGAAGTTCACGAAATCGGCCGAACAGCTCAAGCCGGACGCCCGCTACCAGAGCAAGCTGGTGGCCAAGTTCATCAACTGCCTGATGCTGGACGGGAAGAAATCGACGGCCACCCGGGTGTTCTACGACGCGATGGACATCGTGGCCAAACGCGTCAAGGACGGCCCGCCGCTGGAGGTCTTCGAGAAGGCCATCCAGAACATCAAGCCGAACATCGAGGTGCGCTCCCGGCGGGTGGGCGGCTCGAACTACCAGGTGCCCATGCCCGTCAACCGCAGGCGGCAGCAGTCGCTGGCCTTCCGCTGGGTGCTGCAGTCCGTCCGCGGCAAGAGCGGGCGGTCGCTGTGCGACTACCTGGCCCAGGAGATCTGTGACGCCTACCGTGGCGAGGGGGCGGCGGTGACCACGCGCGAGAACGTGCACCGCATGGCCGAGGCCAACAAGGCCTTCGCCCACTTCGCCTGGTAACAGCACGCCACGCCGACGCGTGCCCGCCCCTTGGCGCCCCGCCCAAAGGGCGGGCACGCGTTTTTTTCGGGGGCCCCGGCGGCCCCGGCCCGCGGGCGGGCCGACGGCACGGGGGACGAGGTGGTGACCCCACCGCGACGGCTGACCGATCCATGAGCAGCGAGCTAGAGAAGATCCGCAACATCGGGATCGCGGCGCACATCGATGCCGGCAAGACCACCACGACCGAACGCATCCTGTTCTACACCGGGGCGACCCACGCCCCCGGCGAGGTGGACCTGGCGACGACGAAGACCGACTACGACCGCCAGGAGCAGGAGCGGGGGATCACCATCTACTCCGCGGCGGTGAGCTGTCCCTGGCAGGGCTACACCATCAACCTGATCGACACGCCGGGCCACGTGGACTTCACCGCCGAGGTCGAGCGTTGCCTGCGGGTGCTGGACGGCGCGGTGGTGGTCTTCGACGGCAAGGAGGGGGTGGAGCCGCAGTCGGAGACCGTCTGGCGGCAGGCGGACCGGTACCGCATCCCGCGGGTCTGCTTCATCAACAAGATGGACAAGGTAGGGGCGGACTTCGCCGCCTCGTTCGCCTCGCTGACCGACCGGCTGGGGGCCAACCCGGTGGCCGTGCAGATCCCCATCGGGGCCGAGAACCGCTTCGAGGGCGTGATCGACCTGATGGAGATGCAGGCCGTCTACTTCGAGCCCGCCTCCAAGGGCAGCAAGGTCCGCCGGGAACCCATCCCCGGGCCGCTCCAGGAGTCCGCCCGGCAGTGGCGGCACCGGCTCGAGGAGGCGGCGGCCGAGGCCAGTGACGCGGTGATGGAGAAGTTCCTCGAAGAGCAGCCGCTCACCGGCGCCGACCTCCGCGGTGCCCTGCGGGCGGGAACCCTGGCCAGCCGCCTGCAGCCGGTGCTGTGCGGCTCCTCGCTGAAGTTCGCGGGCGTGCAGCCGCTGCTGGACGCGGTGTGCGACTACCTGCCGTCGCCCCTGGACGTGCCCCCGGTTCGCGTGCCGCTGGTCGGCAAGGGCCGGGCCGGCAAGGAGGTCGAACTGACGCCCGAGGCCTCGAAGCCGCTGGCCGCCCTGGTGTTCAAGATCGTGGCCGAGAAGCCGGTCGATCTCTACTTCCTGCGGATCTACCAGGGCCGGCTGCGGTCCAACTCCCGCCTGCTCAACTCGGCCACCAACGTCAAGGAGAACATCTCCCGCCTGTTCCGCATGTTCGCCCGCCGGCGAGACCAGCTCGACGCCGCCGAGCCCGGCGACATCGTGGCCGTCATCGGCCCGAAGACCGCCCTGACCGGGCACACGCTCTGCGACCCCCAGCACCCCGTGCTGCTGGAGCCCATCGAGTTCCCCCAAACGGTCATCAGCAGGTCGGTGGAGCCCAAGAGCGCCCGCGACCGCGATAAGCTGCTGGCGGCGCTGGAGGGGCTGGCCCGCCAGGACCCCACCTTCACCACCCGGGCGGACGCGGACACCGGCCAGACCCTGATCTTCGGGATGGGCGAGCTGCACCTGGAGGTCCTGGTCCGGCGGCTCCGCGAGGACCTGGGCGTGGACGTGACCGTCGGCAAGCCGCGGGCCTCGTACCGCGAGACGGTGACCTCCGCCGCGGAGGCGGAGGGCAGCTTCATCCGGCAGGTGGGGGGGCGGAACCACTACGGGGTGGTGCGGCTGCGGGTCCAATCGCTGCCGCTGGGGGAGGTGCCCGGCGACACGGTGTTCGAGAACCGGGTTTCGGCCGAGCTGCTGGACCCGCGCTTCGTGCCTTTCGTGGAAGCGGGGGTGCGGGACGCGTCGGCCAGCGGGCCGCGGGGCGGCTACCCGGTGGTGGGTTGGCGGGTGGCTCTGATCGGGGCCCGGCAGCACGACGCGGACAGCTCGGAGCTGGCCTTCGAGACCGCCGCGACGCTGGCGTTCAACGAGGCGGTGACGGCCGCCGGGCCGGCGCTGCTCGAGCCCATCCTCACCGTCCAGATCCATACCCCGGACGAGTACTTCGGCGTGATCACCGGCGACCTCAACAGCCGCCGGGCGGTCATCACCGACACCAGGATCGAGGGTCTCAGCCGGGTGATCGACGCGCAGGTGCCGGTCTCCGAGACCTTCGGCTATGTCACCCGGCTGCGGAGCATGTCGCAGGGCCGGGCCAGCGCCAGCATGACACCCTCGCACTACGCCGTGGTGCCCGAGGCCATCGCCGAGAGCTTGGTCGGGGTGCGGTGATGCAATCCACGTGCCGCGAACCGGTTCCGGGATGCAGTGTTGCTGTATTTCAGCTCCCCCGGCGACGGGAGCGGCGTTTTTTTGTTGGCTCAAGCGGTTGACATAATCGCGGAAGCAACTAGATTTGCTGGTCTGCCGTTTTCGTCCGAAGACGGCGAAGGTTGGTGTTAAGAGGCTTGTTGCGGCGTGGCAGCGAACGAGAGAATCCGCATTCGCATGGAAGCGTACGACCCCGGCGCCCTGGATTCATCCGCCCGGGAAATAGTGGAGCACGCCAAACGTACCAGCGCCCGGGTGTCGGGACCGATTCCGCTTCCCACTCGAGTCGAGCGTTACACCGTCTTGCGCGGTCCGCACATCGACAAGAAGTCACGGGAGCAGTTCGAGATCCGCACTCACAAGCGCATCATTGACATCTTTGAGCCCACGGCCCGCACGGTTGAGGCGTTGAACCGGCTGATCGTGCCTGCCGGGGTGTTTGTCAAGATCAAGGCGTAGGGCGGTGCGGTCGGCCGGCATGCCGTCGCCGGGCGATGGGCTCACACGAGGCACCCTCGAAACACGACATCAGGGTCGAGCGAGCCTGATCGCTCGACATGCAGTCAGCAAAGGCGAGCTTGCCCCCGCTGCAAGCGAAGGTGAGTAGTGTTTGCCATGAAGCCGGCACTGCTGGGCAGAAAAATCGGGATGACCCGGGTGTTGGACGAGTCGGGTACCGCGGTGCCGGTCACGGTGATCCAGGCGGGGCCCTGCACCGTCTTGCAGGTCAAGACCGCCGAGCGGGACGGGTACCACGCGGTGCAGCTCGGTTTCGAGGACGTCAAGCCGCACCGGTCGACGAAGCCGCTGATCGGTCATGCGGCCCAGGCCCGGACCGGCCCGAAGCGGGTTCACCGCGAGGTGCGCTGCGTGGACGCGGCCGAGGTGTCCCTGGGCGACGTGGTGACCGTGGAGCTCTTCGAGGAGGGGGCGGTCCAGTACGTGGACGTCACCGGCGTGTCCAAGGGTCGGGGGTACGCGGGGGTGATGAAGCGACACGGCTTCGGGGGCCAGCGGGCCTCGCACGGCGTGGAGCGGAAGCACCGCAGCCCGGGCAGCATCGGGGGCAGTGCTCCGCTGGGCCTGGGCCGCAGCGTCCGCAAGGGCAAGCGCATGGCCGGCCATTACGGCCACGCCCGCTGCTCGGTGCGGAACCAGCGGCTGGTGGCGGTCGACAAGGAACACAGCCTGCTGTTGGTCCGGGGCAGCGTCCCGGGCCCCAACGGGGGGCTGTTGTACGTGCGGCAGTCTGTGCTCGGTTGAGCGGAACCATGCTTGAGCTACCGGTTTACAAGATGAGTGGCGACCAGACCGGGACGGTGCAGATCGACCCGGAGGTGCTGGGCGAGCGTGTTCGGCCCGCCCTGCTCAAGCAGGCGGTGGTGATGTACCTGGCCAATCGCCGGCAGAACACCTCGGCCACGCGGAACCGCGGGCGGGTCGCCGGTTCCACGCGGAAGATCTACCGCCAGAAGGGGACCGGCAACGCCCGGATGGGTACCATCCGCACCAACATCCGCCGGGGCGGCGGCGTGGCCTTCGCCAAGGGCCGCCAGGTCTACAGCCGCGAGATGCCCAAGAAGATGCGCCGCCTGGCCCGCAACAACGCCATCCTGGCCAAGATTCTCGACCAGGACGCCATGGTCATCGAGGACCTGGCCCTGGAGACGCCCCGGACCAAGGCCATGGTCGGCGTGCTGAACGCGGTGGGGGCCTCCGGCGGCTGCGTGGTGGCCCTGGAGCGGAGGGACGAGAACCTGCTGCTCAGCGGGCGGAACCTGCCCAAGACGGAGGTCCGCGTGGTGGGGGACCTGAACGCCTACGACATTCTGCGTCGCCGCAAGCTGGTGTTCAGCCGGCCGGCATTTGACGCTCTGGTGGCCGACCCGGTGACCCTGCGTCCGGTGCCGGACGCGGACAGTGAGTGATTCTGGTCATGGACATCTACCACATCGTCAAGCGGCCGCTGGTCACCGAGAAGGGGACGCATCAGAGCCAGTTGTCCTTCGAGGCCACCCGAACGGAGCCCGCCCGCGGCGGGGCCTACGCCTTCGAGGTGCACCCGGAGGCGACCAAGACGATGATCCGCCAGGCGGTGGAGAAGATCTACAACGTGAAGGTCCTGTCGGTGCGGACGTCGAACCGGCGGGGCAAGCCGCGGCGGGTGCGGTTCAAGACGGGCACGACGGCGGGCTGGAAGAAGGCGGTGGTGGTGCTGCGTGCGGACCACCACATCGACCTGTTCTAGGAGCGGGGCGGCGCGGGCGCGAGAGCGGGCGCCGGAGGAACCATGGGAATCAGGATTTACAAGCCGACCTCGCCCGGACGTCGCCAGTCTTCGGTGAACGACTTCCGCGAGATCACGGACAAGCGGAAGCGGCCCGAGAAGTCGTTGCTCGAGCGGCTGGTTCGCAAGGGCGGCCGGAACCACCACGGGGTGATCACCGCCCCCCACCGGGGCGGGGGTGCCCGGCGGCTGTACCGCAAGATCGACTTCAAGCGGCGCAAAGACGACTGTCCGGCCACGGTGGTGGCCATCGAATACGACCCCAACCGGACCTGCCACATCGCCCTGCTTCGCTACGAGGACGGGGAGAAGCGGTACATCCTGGCCCCGGCGGGCCTCAAGGCGGGCGACCGTGTGGAGAGCGGCCCGGACGTGGAGCCCAAGGCGGGCAACACGCTGCCGTTGCGCCGGGTGCCGGTGGGCATGGACGTGCACAACATCGAGCTGAACGCCGGCCAGGGTGGCAAGCTGGTGCGCAGCGCCGGCACCTCCGCCCGGCTGTTGGCTCGGGAAGGCGACTGGGCCACGCTGGTGATGCCCTCGGGCGAGATGCGGCAGGTTCGCGTCGAGTGCCGGGCGACCATCGGTCACGTGGGCAACCCCGAGCACCAGGGCGTCAAGCTGGGCAAGGCCGGGCGGAAGCGTCACATGGGGCGGCGGCCCAAGACGCGGGCCAAGGCCATGAACCCGGTGGCCCACCCCATGGGGGGCGGCGAGGGCCGGAGCAACGGCGGCCGGCACCCCTGCAGCTTCAAGGGGACGCCCGCCAAGGGCGGGCACACGCGGAACCCGCGGAAGGTCTCCAACCGCCGGATTCTGCGTCGCCGCAAGAGCAAGCGTTACGGGCAGCTCGTTTTGCCCAAGAGATAGGTAAGATAGCCCGTGAAGGGGCGCCATCGGTGGCATGTGCCGGCCGATGGTCTTCTGTTGTCCCGGCTGGAGCCGTGCGAGGGCGAGATGGCACGTTCCGCGAAGAAGGGTCCCTATGTGGACGAGAAGCTGTTTCGCAAGGTCCTCCAGGCCAAGGAGACAGGTTCCTCCGCTCCGATCCGTACCTGGTGTCGGCGGTGCACCATCGTCCCGGAGTTCGTGGGGCACAAGTTCGAAGTCCACAACGGGAAGGTCTTCCACGAGGTGTTGGTCACCGAGGACAAGGTGGGGCACAAGCTCGGCGAGTTCAGCCCGACCCGGACCTTCCGAGGTCACGGCGGAGGCAGGCGTTAGTGCCGAGGGCGGCGGCCCGCCGGCATTGTGGGATCGGTCATGAGTGAGGCGTTGGATACAGAGCGGAGGTGGAGGGCGTTGCACCGCTACGCCCGGATCAGCCCCTTCAAGGCCCGGCTGGTGATGGACCTGATTCGGGGCTTGCCGTGCGACGCGGCTCTGGATGCCCTGCGATTCAACCACCGTCGGGCGTCGGGCATGATCGCCGACGTGCTGAAGTCGGCCATGGCCAACGCGGACGAGGGCGAGGCGGACATGGGCCGGCTGTATGTGGCCGCGGCCCGGGTGGACGGCGGCCCTTATTTCCGCCGCTGGCGGCCCAAGGACCGCGGGCGGGCCCACCCCATCGCCAAGCGGACCAGTCATCTGGTGGTCGAGGTGGCCGAGGCTTAAACCGCTCCGGGGGCCGTGAGGGCCCGGGGGCGCAACGGGAGGCAGACGTGGGTCAGAAGGTTCATCCGCTGGGTTTCCGCATCGGGGTGACCGAGCCGTGGCGCTCCCGCTGGTATGCACCCAAGGCGGCGTACGGCGAGTTCCTGGTCGAGGACCAGCGTATTCGTGACTACGTGGACCGGCGGCTGAACCGCCAGCCGCCCTACGCGGCGGTGTCCCGGGTGGAGATCGAGCGTACCCGCAACGACGTCAAGGTGTTCCTGCACACCGCCCGGCCCGGGCTGGTGATCGGCCTGCGGGGGGCGGAGGTGGAGAAGCTGCGGGAGGCGCTCGAGGAGCTGATCGACCGCAAGATCAACCTGAACATCGTGGAGGTCAAGTCGCCCGACACGGACGCCCAGCTGGTGGCCGAGGCCATCGCCGAGCAGCTCAAGAAGCGGGTCGGTTTCCGCCGGGTGCTCAAGCAGCGTTGCGAGACGGCCATGGCCACCGGACTCAAGGGTGTGAAGGTCATGGTCAAGGGGCGTCTGGGGGGGGCGGAGATGTCGCGGAAGGAGACCCAGTTGCGGGGCTCCATCCCCCTGCACACCCTCCAGGCCCACGTGGAGTACGGCTACGCGGTCAGCCGCACCACCTACGGCGTGATCGGGGTGAAGGTCTGGCTCTACAAGGGCCGCTACGGCGAGGAAGTGGATCTGGTGGATGTCCCCCGGGAGGGGCGTCGGGGCGGTCGCCGGGGCAAGCGAGGCTAGGCCGGCGGGAACGGAGTTGCAGTCATGGCACTGATGCCCAAACGGGTCAGGTTTCGCAAGTCCCAGCGGGGCAGGATCCGCGGGAACGCCCAGCGGGGCAACGTGGTCTCGTTTGGGGATTTCGGCCTGCAGGTGCTGGCCGGCGGGTGGATCACCGGACGGCAGATCGAGGCCGGCCGGGTGGCGGCGACGCACTTCCTGCACCGCGAGGGCAAGGTCTACGTGCGGATCTTCCCGCACAAGCCCGTTTCGGCCAAGCCGCTGGAGACGCGGATGGGCAAGGGCAAGGGTGAACCCGATCGCTGGGTGGCCTGCGTGCGGCCCGGGACCATCCTGTACGAGATCGGCGGTGTCGAGGAAGACGTGGCCCGGCAGGCCATGCTGAGGGTGGCCCACAAGATGCCCTACCGATGCCGGTTTGTTGCCCGGCGGCACGGCATCTAGGGAAACGGTGTCGGGCGGGTTGGCTTGAGGAAGCGGCCATGAAGATCAAAGAGCTGCGCGAGATGAGGAGTGACGCCCTGCACACCGAGCTGGACCGGCTCCGCCGGCACCTGTTCGATCTGCGGGCTCAGGCGGTCACGGAGAAGCTCGCCAACCCCAACCAGCTGACCCAGGCCAAGCGGGACATCGCCCGGGTCTTCACGGTGCTCAAGGAGCGTGGGGAGACGGGGATCGAGGAACGGCAATACCACCTGGAGGCCCTGGCCACACACCGGCGGGGCGGCTAGCGGGGCAGGCGAGGCCGGGCGGCGAGGCCCGGGCGGAGACGGCGGCGGCGATGGACGAAAAGGCAGACACCAAGAGCGGAAGACGGGGCCTGCGGATCTCGCGGGTGGGCCTGGTGACCTCCGACGCCGCGGACAAGACCGTCCGGGTGGTGGTGGACTACAGCACCCGGCACCCCCTGTACGGCAAGTACATCCGCCGGCGCACGGTGTTGCACGTGCATGACGAGAGCAACGAGGCTCGGGTGGGCGACCGCGTCGAGGTGCGGGCCTGCCGCCCGTTGTCCAAGACCAAGCGCTGGCGGCTGGTGCGGGTGCTGGAGCGGAGCGCCGTGCCGGCCCGGTAGGAGTTGTTGGGCGGACCCAAGTCCGCAAGCGAGGCCCGAACGTGATCCAGATGCAGACGATGGTGGACGTGGCCGACAACACCGGCGCCAAACAGGCGCAGGTGATCACCGTCCTCGGTGGCAGCACGGGTCGCCGGGGCAAGCGGCGTCTGAAACGGGCGGGCGTGGGTGACCAGGTCGTGGTGACGGTGAAGAAGGCCCTGCCCAACAGCGAGTTCAGCGGGGGGGCCACCCGCAAGGATCGGTCCACCCGGCGGAAGGCCAAGGCGGTGGTGGTGCGCACCTGCCGGGCGACTCGCCGCCCGGACGGCAGCTACGTCCGCTTCGACAGCAACGCCGTGGTTCTGCTGGATGCGAATAACGAGCCGCGGGGAACGCGGATCTTCGGCGCGGTGGCCCGCGAGCTGCGGGAGCGGGGCTACATGAAGATCATCTCCCTGGCGGATGAAGTGGTTTGACCCGAGTTTTTGGCGGTATGGCGATGGCGTCTCACGTTCGCAAGGACGATGTTGTCGAGGTGATCAGCGGGGACCACAAGGGTCAGCGGGGCAAGGTGCTCCGCGTCGACCCGGCGCGGGGTCTGGTGGTGGTGGAGGGCGTGAACATGGTCTACCGGCACGTGCGCCCCAGCCGGCGCAACCCGCAGGGCGGCCGGATTCGCAAGGAGGCCCCGCTGCATATTTCCAACGTGCTTCCTTTTGACAGCAAGGCGGGCCGGGGCTCCCGCGTTCGCTTCGAGGTCGAGCGGGACGCCGCGGGGAAGCTGATCAGCAAGAGACGGGTGACGGTTCGCAGCGGGACGGTGCTGAATGTGGTGTCCCGGGCGCAGCCGGAGGAGTGAGACCGCGGCCCCCGGGCGGCGGCGACGCAGGTAGACGATGACCAGCCTGTACGAACGATGCAAACAGGAGGTCTATCCCGCTCTGGGCACGGAGCTGGGTAGGTCCAACCCCATGGCCATTCCCCGCCTGGAGAAGGTGGTGGTCTCCATGGGGCTGGGCAAGTCCCTCCAGGAGAAGAAGCGCCTCCCGGCGGCGGTGGCCGATCTGGCCCTGATCACCGGGCAGAAGCCCATGATCTGCAAGGCCCGCAAGAGCGTGTCCAACTTCAAGCTCCGCGAGGGCTACGAGGTCGGGGCCAAGGTGACCCTGCGGGGCGTGCGGATGTTCGAGTTCCTCGAGCGGTTCATCTGCGTGACCATCCCGCGGTTTCGCGATTTCCGCGGGCTGAGCCCGGCGGGCTTCGACGGGCGGGGCAACTACTCTCTGGGCCTGGCGGATCAGACCGTGTTCCCGGAGATCAATCTGGACAGGATGGAGTTCAGCCAGGGCATGAACATCACCTTCGTGACCACGGCTGGCAACGACAGCGAGGGGCGCCGGCTGCTGACGCTGCTGGGCATGCCCTTCCGTCGCGAGGAAGGGCAGGGCTCCTGATGGCCACGAAAGCATGGGTCTGGAAGGCCAAGCAGCCGCCGAAGTTCGCGTCGCGGGTGGTTCGGCGTTGCGAGTTGTGCGGGCGGTCCCGCGGGGTGTACCAGAAGTTCCGGATCTGCCGGATCTGCTTCCGGACTCTGGCGTGTGAAGGGAAGATTCCCGGCGTTCGCAAGGCGAGCTGGTAACGGCGGCCGGGGGCTGTCGAGCCGGCCGAGCAGAGGGCAGGGTAACGCTGATGTGGAGCGATCCGATCGCGGACATGCTCACCCGGGTTCGCAACGGGGTGCGTGAGCGCAAGCGGCAGGTCAAGATCCCCTCCTCGAAGGTGAAGGAGGGCATCGCCCGGGTGCTGAAGGAAGAGGGCTACGTCGCCGACTTCGACGTGGTTCCGGACACCAAGCAGGGCATTCTGCGGGTGGATCTGAAGTACGGCCCCCGGGGCGAGGATCTGATTCACTCGCTCAAGCGGGAGTCCCGGGTGAGCCGGCGGGTGTACGTGGGCGCCGACGAGTTGCCCCGGGTGCTGGACGGGCTGGGGATCGCCATCGTGTCCACCAGCCAGGGCATCCTCAGCGACCGGGTGTGCCGGGAGAAGCGGATCGGTGGCGAGTTGATCTGCACCGTGTACTAGCTGCCCGCCGGGCGAAGGGCCGGCGAGGCGGGCGTGGCGACCGGACGATGGTCCGGAGAAGTGGTTTCGATGTCGCGGATAGGCTACAAACCGATCAGCATCCCGGACGGGGTGAAGGTGGGGATTTCCGGGCGGCGGGTGGAGGTCACGGGTCCCATGACCAAGGAGCCGCTGGTCTGGTCGCTGCCCGAGAGGATCACCGCCGCGCTGGATGAGGCCGGCAAGGCGGTGACGGTCACCCGCAGCGACGATCGGAAGGAGTCGCGGGCGCTGCACGGCCTGAGCCGTTCCCTGATTCAGAACATGGTGACGGGCGCCGGCGTGGGGTACCGCAAGCGCATGCAGATCTACGGCACCGGCTACGGCTGCAACCTCAAGGGTGAGGTGCTGGAGATCAACTGCGGGTTCATGGGGCGCGGCACCAAGGAGAAGCCCCAGTTCAGCATTCCGGTGCCCCGGGGGCTGGAGATCAAGGTGGAGACCGCGGCGGCCCGCGGCAACAGCGAGCCGGCGACGTTCCTGGTGACCAGCGCGGACAAGCAGTTGATCGGGGACTTCTGTGCCCGGGTCCGTTCGATCCGTCCGCCGGAGCCCTACAAGGGCAAGGGCATCCGGTACGAGGGCGAGGCGGTGCAGCGCAAGGCGGGCAAGGCCTTCGCGGGCGGCGGTGGCTAACAGGGGCTCGGCCGTTTCGGCCGGTGGATGAAGCAGCATGGTGATCACGAAGCTCAAGGCGATCCGGCGGCGGCGGCGCAAGCAGCGCGTGCGCAAGCGTGTCCAGGGCACGGCCCAGCGGCCGCGGCTCACCGTGACGCGGAGCCTCAAGCACATCTATGCCCAGATCATCGACGACGAGGCCGGGGTGACGGTGTGCGAGGCCAGCACGAGGAACAAGACCCTGCGAGGAGACGTCGATTCCGGCGGCAACATCGCGGGGGCCCGGGCGGTGGGCAAGGCGCTGGCCGAGCGGGCCCGGGACAAGGGTGTGCAGCAGGTGCGTTTCGATCGCAACGGCTACAAGTTCCACGGCCGGGTCAAGGGGCTGGCCGACGCCGCCCGGGAAGCGGGGCTGGAATTCTGAGTTGACCGCCGGGCAGGAGCGGTGGCGGCCCCCCGACGCCACCCGGGCCGGGCGGGAGCCGAAGTCGGGGGCGAACCAAGCGGCCCGCACTGCGGGGCCGACAGGACCTGGAAACCATGACGCGAGCGCCAACGCGACCCCAAGAGGAATCACCCTACGACGAGGTGGTGGTCCACATCTACCGTTGTGCCACGGTGGTCAAGGGCGGGCGCCGCTTCAGCTTCGCCTCCCTGATCGTGGTGGGCGACCGCAAGGGCAGCGTGGGCGTCGGTTACGGCAAGGCGACCGAGGTGCCGTCGGCGGTGGACAAGGCCCGCAAGACGGCCATCCGGGCGATGAAGAAGATCCCCCTGGCCGAGAACACCCTGCCGCACCGGATCGTGGGGCGGTACGGGTCCAGCCGGGTGGTGCTGTTGCCGGCCAGCCCGGGAACCGGGGTGATCGCCGGGGGCAGCGTGCGGGCGGTGCTCGAGCTGGGCGGGGTGCACGACGTGCTGACCAAGGCCTACGGCTCGACCAGCCCCAAGAACCTGGTGCGGGCGACCTTCCAGGGTCTGACCTCACTGTTCAATCCCGCGGACGTCGAGCGTCTCCGGGGTGTGAAACTGGCAGGATAGGCGATGAACATTGCTGAGATCACCAAGCTGGCGGGTGCCCACCGGCGCCGCAAGCGGATCGGCCGGGGCCAGGGCAGCGGCAACGGCAAGACCGCCGGGCGGGGGCACAAGGGCGGCGGGTCGCGGGCCGGCTGGAAGCGGCGCGGCTTCGCGGAGGGCGGCCAGATGCCGCTGTTCCGCCGGCTGCCCAAGCGGGGGTTCAGCAACGTCCAGTTCGAGACGCGATACCACATCGTCAACGTCGGTGCGCTGGAGGAGCGCTTCGACGCCGGCACCCGGGTGACGGGTCAGGCGATGGTGGAGGCCGGGC
>Ga0180432_10005238_pt1 | contig 17393 bp, 14 predicted proteins | sample SS_ome_10_FD_132414 | JGI IMG/M metagenome (GOLD analysis project Ga0180432, IMG submission 132414) | Hypersaline lake sediment archaeal communities from the Salton Sea, California, USA - SS_1_MS_2 metaG | ecosystem: Environmental > Aquatic > Non-marine Saline and Alkaline > Hypersaline >...
CGGTCTTGTTCGTGAGCCACAACATGACCGCGGTCCAGGGGCTGTGCTCGCGCGCGCTCCTGCTCGAGGCCGGGCGCATCCATGCGAGCGGGCCGGTCGACGAGATCGTGACCGCGTACGAGGCGCTCATGGAGACCAGGGCCTCGCAGGACCTGTCCGCGCGCACCGACCGGCGCGGGGACGGCCGGCTGCGGTTCGTGTCCTTTTGCCAGTGCAACGCCGCCGGACAGCCCAGCCCGCACGTGTGCTGCGGCGAGGACTGCAGCCTGGAGCTTTCGTACGCCTCCGCGGACGGCAGGCCCCTGCGCGACGTGCACGTGGCCGTGGCCGTGCGCGGCAGGTTCGGCCAGCCGGTTACGCACCTGTCGACCACAGTCAAGGGGTTCGAGTTCGAGGAGGTCCCCGGCCGCGGGCGCATCGTGTGCAGGCTCAAGCGCCTGCCTCTGCGGCCGGGCCGGTATCCGCTCGTCTTCTTCTCGCGCGTGGGCGGGCGCATCGCGGACTGGGTGGTGCACGCGGCCGTGCTGCACGTGGAGGCGGGCGACTTCTTCGGCATGGGCAGGCTTCCCCCGGACACTCAGGGGCCGCTGCTCCTGGACCATGCCTGGGAGGTGCAAGGCGACGCGGAGCGCGCCTGACCCCGCTCGTCCGGTAGGGTAGAGAGGAGCGACCCCTTGTCCAACGACGCGCGTAACGTCCCGGTGCTCATGCTCCTGTTCAACCGGCCGCACCTCACCGAGCGGACGTTCGAGGCGGTGCGCGCGGCCCGGCCTGCGCGGCTGTACCTGGCCGCGGACGGGCCCCGGCCCAGGGTCCGCGGCGAGGCCGAGCGGTGCGCGCGCGCGCGGGCGGTCGCCGACCGGGTGGACTGGCCCTGCGAGGTGCGCACGCGCTTCCGCGACGAGAACCTGGGCCTGCGGCGGGCCGTGCCGGACGCGATCGCCTGGCTCTTCGACGAAGAGGAGGCGGGCGTCATCCTGGAGGACGACTGCCTGGCCGGCCCGGGCTTCTTCCGGTTCTGCGCAGAGCTTCTGGACCGGTACGCGACCGACGAGCGGGTGATGATGGTCTCGGGCAACAACTTCCTGGACCGGCCGCCGCAGACCCGGGCGAGCTACTACTTCTCGCGCCTCTTCCGCATTTGGGGCTGGGCCACGTGGCGGCGCGCCTGGGCGCGGTACGACCCGGACATGCGCCGCTGGCCCGAGGTGCGGGGCACGGACTTCCTGCTCAAGATTCTGCCCGACCGCCGATGGGTGGTCGAGACCGCCGACGCACTGGACCGGGTGCATGCCGGGCAGCTGGAGAGCTGGGCGTGGCGGTGGGTGTTCTCGTGCTGGACGCATAAGGGGCTGTCCGCGGTGCCGGTGCGCAACCTGGTCATGAACATCGGGTTCGGCCCGGAGGCCACGCACACCACGGCCGTGGACCCGCGCAAGGTGCGCCCCGCCGAGGAGATGGGCTTTCCCCTCACGCATCCGGACGCCGTGGCGCCCGACGCGGAGGCGGACCAGCGGGAGATCCTGGCCCTGGGCATCCGCGAACGATGGCGCGCGGCCGCGCGCTTGCGACGGGCGGTGCGCAGGGCCTTGCCGAGGCCGGTGGTCGGCGCGTTGCGTTGGGTCCGCGCGCGCCTGCATGCAGCCCAACGATCCAAGCCAGAACGCTCGCATCCCCACGGCGCGGCGTCCCAGGCGCGGCGGGCCGCGTGTTACCAGTTCTGCCGCGACCGGTACGTGCGCGCCACGGACGTGGTGCTCAACCTAGGCGGCGGCCTGGAAGAGGGCTTGCGGATGTTGGGCGGCAAGGCGCAGGCGCTGCACGGCGTGGAGGTCGACGAACGCGCGTTGGCGCGCGCGCAGCGCGTCTTCGAGGGGCACCCCCTCGTCAAGTCCCTGTCCCTGTACGACGGCAGGCACCTTCCGTTCCCGGACAAGTCCGTGGACGGCGTCGTCTGCGTGGAGGCGCTCGAACGCGTCGAGGACTACGAGGCGTTCCTGCGCGAGCTCGCGCGCGTGGCGCGTCGCTTCGTGTTCCTGTCCACGCCCAGACGTCGGCCTGAGCGTGCCCTGCCGGACGGACGGCCGAAGGACCGGCCGCACCTGCGCGAGTGGTCGTACGCAGAGCTCGAGGAGATTCTCTCCAACCTGGACCTGCCGCGCACATGGCATTTCCTGGACGGCGAAGAGAACGGGCCCTTTCGATGGGCGCAGGCACAGGGCCCGGACACCCGGGCTCTGGTGTTCGTGCTCAGACCATCGGAGCAAGGCGCACCTCGCTCGGTCCGTGGCGAAGCCTGAGGAGCGCACTCATGCGAGCCAAAGGCCCGGGCGCGCCGAAGACGCGGGTTCCAGCTGCCCGTTTGCGCACGTGCCCGGCTGGACATGCGCGCGCGGTTGCGGAGAATGGGGGTCGTTGTTGGACGGCGCGGCCTTGCTTGGCTGCGTGGCTGCGGGCGGGGGTGACCCCGCCAGGATCCTGACCCAACGACATATCCCGGCTTGAAGGGACCCGAGATGAAAGGCGCGCAGAACCCGAACGAGTTCGTCCTGGCCCTGGACTTCGACGGCGTGGTCGTGGACAGCCAGGCCGAGTGCCTGGTGGCCGGCCACAACGCGTTCGTCGCGCATACGGGCCAAGGAAAGCGCGTGAGCCGCGTCGAGGACCTGGCCCCCGGCCGCGCGCAGGCCCTGCGCGACCTGCGGCCGCTGGTGCGTTCGGGCGAGGACTACGTGTACCTTGCCCTCGCGCTCACCGAGCACGAGCCCCCGCGCACCCAGGCCGAGTACGACGCGTACAAGCGGGCGCGCGCGGACCTGCAGGCTACCTTCTACGACCGGTTCTATTCCGAGCGCAGGCGGTTCTGCGACGAGCGGCGAGACGCGTGGCTTGCGCTCAACCCCCTGTTCCCGGGCATGGAGGCGCTCCTGCGCGAGTATCCCGCGCCCGAGCGCCTGTTCGTGCTGACCACCAAGGAGGTGCATTACGTGCGCATCATCCTGGAGGCCCGGGAGGTGCACCTGCCCCCCGGCCACGCGCACCAGGCCACGGACGACTGTCCCAAGGACGCGCTGCTCTGCGGGCTCGTGGACGAGCACGGGTTCGCCAAGGACGAGGTCCTGTTCGTGGACGACCACCTGCCCACGGTGCGGGCCGTGGCGCGCACGGGCGTGCAGAGTGTGCTCGCGGGCTGGGGGTACAACGACGCGGCCGCGCATAAGCAAGCCGCTGCCGCCGGCATCCCCGTGTGGGGGCGGGACGAATTCCTGCGCGAGGCGCGCCGCCGCGCGGGCATGCCCGCCGGGCCCGATCCTCTGGAAGGAGGAGACACGTGAGCCGCGTGCGGCCGGGCGGCCAGAGGCGGCCAGCCGCGCCGGAGACGCAACCGCGGCTGCGCGCGGGCCGCCTGTGCGAACGATTTGCCAAGAGGTGGCTCTCATGCAGGTGATGGCCCTCGGCATGCTGCAGACCGTGGCCGCATGGCTCGGGCTCGGGCTCGCCCTGGCGGGAGTGGGCCTCGCCGTGGCGCGGCTCGCGGGTCGGCGGGTGCGGGGGCCTGCGGAGCTTGCGGACGCGTTCTGGACCGGCTGGGCGGTGGTGGCCGCGTTCCTGCTGGCCTGGCACCTGGTCGCGCCCGTGGACGAGCTCGCGCTCGGGGTGGTGGCGCTCGGCGGGCTCGCGGCCCTGTGGGCCTGGGGCCGGCCCGCGCTGGGCGCGGCGGCGAAGCAAGCGCGCGGTGCCTGGGCCTGGACCGCGGCCGGTCTGCTCCTTATCCTCTGGCTGGCCAACCGCGCCATGGGGCCCATGGACTGGTGCTTTGACGCGGGGCTGTATCACGTGGGCGCTGTACGCTGGGCCGAGGCCCATCCCGTGGTCCCGGGCCTGGGGAACCTGCACTTCCGGCTGGGCTTCCACAGCGTGCACTTCCTGTTCCTGGCCCTGGTCGACCGCGGGCCCTGGGAGGCGGGCGGCCAGCATCTGGTGAACGGCCTATTGCTGGCGATGCTGCTTGCGCAGGGGCTTGTCAGTCTGCACCGCACACTCGGACGAGGCCGGGCCCGGGCGCACGATATCCTGCGCCTGGGGCTGCTCGCGCCGGTCGTGCACCGCGCGTTCATCCACGGGGCCACGGACGATCCGGACTTGGCCGTGTTCGTGCTCGGCGTGGTGGTCAGCGTCTCTCTGTGCCGGATGCTCTTCGCGCGCACACAGGCGCAGCCGCCCGAGTTCGGGGCCCTGCGCGTGGCGCTGTTGGCTGCGGCGGGCACGGCGGTCAAGCTCAGCTTCGCGCCGTTCGGACTCGCGGCCGTGGTCGTGGCGCTCTGGGCCGCGCGACGCAGCGGGGCGCGGCTTCGCACCGCGGGCCTGGTGGCGGTGCTGGCCGCGGGCGTGGTGCTCGTGCCCTGGGTGGCGGGCAATGTGCTCCTGACCGGCTACCCCCTGTACCCGTCGACCGTGGGCGGGCCGGCGGTGGACTGGCGCATGCCGGCCGACGAGGTGCGCGCCGAGGCGCGCTGGATCCGAAGCTGGGCGCGCGAGCACGGCAGGCCGCCCGACGAGGTGCTCGGCGACTGGGCGTGGCTGGCGGCCTGGGCGCGGCGCACGGCGCGCAGGTTCGACGTGGCCGGCCCCCTGGCCCTGGGCGGGCTGGCCGTCGCGCTTGCGCTCATGCGCCGCCGGCCGACCGAAGGAGGCCACGGACGAGAGGCTTTGCTCGCCGCGCCCGGGGCCGCGGCCGTGGCGGTCACGTTCCTGGTGGCCCCGGACCCGCGGTTCGCGGGCGCCGGGTTGTGGGTCATGGCCGCGTGCGCCGTGGTGGCCGCCTGGCGGCGATGGCGGGGCACAGGCGCGACGCGGGTCCTTGCCGCCGGGCTCCTGGCGGCCGCGGTCCTGGTGGCCGCACGCGACGCGGTGCGCCACGGCCCGCTCGTGCCGCCCGGCCCGGAACGCGGGTTCCATCCCCTGCCCGAGGCGGAGCTTCGCACCGTGGTCACGCGTGCGGGCCTGGCCGTGCACACGCCCGTGAAGGGCGCGCAGTGCTGGGACGGGCCCCTGTTGTGCACGCCGCAGCCGGACCCCGGGCTCGCCTTGCGTCAGAAGGGCGACCTGTCCGCCGGATTTCGCATGTTGGGAGAGGAGCAATGACATGGCGACCATCGCGCTCGTGAATCCGTTCGAGGGTGGGCATCACGCCATGCATCTGCGCCTCTTCGGCTGCGCGCTCCTGGACCTGGGCCACGACGTGCTGCTTGCGTGCGCCCAGCCCGAGGATGTGCGCGAGCGCGTGCTCGCGCGCACAGGCGCGGCGCCCGAGCGCGTGCACACCTGCACGCACCGCCTGCCCGCCGCGGCGCCCGTGCCGTGGAAGCGGCTGCGCGACAACGTGCAGACCGTGCGGCTGTGGCGCGCGGCCGCGCGCGACCTGGACAGCGCGCGGTCGGGGACCGGCGCGACCGTGGACCTCGTGTTCTTCCCGTGGCTGGACGCGTACGCGGGGTACTCGCGCCGGGTGGTGCATCGGCCCGTGCTGACGCTCTTCCGGCGGCCGTGGGCGGGCCTGTACTTCCATCCGCGCTGGCTGCGACTGCCTCCTGATCGGCAGCCGAGGCGGCGGCGCAACTGGGCGCTTCCCTTCCGCTCGCCGAGGTGCCGCGCGGTGGCCGTGCTCGACGAGGGCGTGTCCGAGGCGTTCGAGGCGGGCGCGAGGCGGCCGATCGTGGCGTTCCCGGACGCGGCGGACCTGGCCGCGCCCGACCCGGACTATGCGCCTGCGCGCGAGGTGCGCGAGCGCGCGGCGGGGCGGCCGGTCGTGGGGCTCGTGGGCGCGCTCGCCCGGCGCAAGGGCGTGGCCACGCTGCTCGACGCCGCGGACCGGCCCGGGGCCGAGGACCTCTTCTTCCTGTGCGCGGGGCGGCTTCTTGAGCACACCTTTGCCGCGGACGAGTGGGCGCGGGTGCTGCGCCAGGCCGCGGCCCCGCCGGGGAACCTGTTCCTGTCCCTGGGGCACATCCCGGACGAGCCGCAGTTCAACGCGCTCGTCGCCGCCTGCGACATCGTGGCCGCGGTGTACGAGGACTTTCCCCACAGCAGCAACCTGCTGGCCAAGGCCGCGCACTTCCGCAGGCCCGTGATCGTGAGCCGCGGGCACTGCATGGCCGAGCGCGCGGACCGCTACCGGCTGGGCCTGGCGGTGCCCGAGGGCGACCCAGACGCCCTGATCCGCGCCGTGCGCACGCTCCTGGACCCGCACGGGCCGTACGCGGATCGGAGTGCGTTCGGGTTCGAGGCGTATGCGCGCGACCATTCCGAGGACGCGCTGCGCGGGGCGTTTGCCAGGCTGCTCGCGCACGCCCTTCCGCGCGAGGGCGCGCAGCCGCGAGGCGACGCGTCATGAGGCCGGTGGCCTTGAGGGCGGAGGGCTACGCGTTGTCGGCCGAGGTGTGCGTACAAGCGTCCCTCCCCCTAGCCCCCTCCCGTAGGGAGGGGGGACGCTCCCTCTCCCCTCGGGAGAGGGTTGGGGTGAGGGGCGGTACGCGCGCCCTCATTCGCCCCTACCACGGCGGCCGCCTGTGCGGCGAGGGCAACTTCTCCCTCCCCCTAGCCCCCTTCCGGAGGGGGGACGCTCGGGCGCGAGGTGCGACGCTCCCTCTCCCCTCGGGAGAGGGATGGAGTGAGGGGGGCGTTGTACGAGCGGACCTGATGAGCGGCACGCTTGTGGTGACGGACAGATGAACCGAGGAGCATGCGCATGTCGCCGACCGCGCGCGGACCGCGAGTGCTGATCGCCGGGGCCCTGGGCCACATCGGCTCGCGCCTCATCCGCGCGCTGCCCGCGCTCGTGCCCGGCGCCGAGGTGTGGATGGTGGACAACCTGTCCGCGGGCGGGCACCATTGCCTGTTCAACCTGCCCGCCGAGGGGCGGTACCGGTTCCGCAACGCGGACGTGCTGCGCATGGACGCGGGCGCGCTCCTGCGCGAGGCGCGGCCCGAGGTCGTGGTCAACCTCGTGGCCATCACGAACGCGCCCGCGAGCTTCCGTCAGCGCCGGCGCGTGCAGCGAGTGAACCTGAGCGTGGTCGAGCGCCTGGCCGCGGCCTGCGCAGAGCAAAACGTCCCCCTGGTCCACATCTCCACGACCAGCGTGTACGGCGCCGCGCAGGGCATGGTGGACGAGACCGTGCCTACAGAGGACCTGCATCCCGAGAGCCCGTATGCGCAGAGCAAGCTCCAGGAGGAGGCCCACCTCAGAGAGCTCGGCGAGCGCGCCGGGCTCTCCTTCGCGGTGTGCCGGTTCTGCACGACGTGCGGGCCGTCGCCGGGCATGCACTTCCACACCGCGGCGAACAAGTTCTGCTGGCAGGCGGTTATGGGCGAGCCGATCACGGTGTGGCGCACCGCGCTGCACCAGGTGCGCCCATACGTCACGCTCACCGACGCCGTGGGGGCGCTCGGGTTTCTGATCCGCGAGCGGGTCTACGACCGGCGCGTGTACAACGTGGCCACCGCGAACCTGACCGTGAGCGAGGTGCTCGAGCAGATCCGCGCGCAGGGGCTCGACACGCGCGTGAAGCTCGTGGACGCCCAGATCATGAACCGGTGCTCGTACGAGGTGTCCACCGCGCGGATCGAGGGCCTGGGCTTTCGCATCCGGGGCAGCGTCCCCCAAGCCCTGGCCGAGACGATCGACCTCTTGCGCGCGGCGGGCGGCCGCCCGCCCCCGCAGGCGAAGGGCCGGACGAAGGAGACCTGATGCCCGGGGCCGTGGAGTTCGTCACGAACTTCGACAGCCAGTATCTCTTTCACGGCCTGGCGCTGGCGTGGTCGCTGCACCGCGTGGCGCCCGAGGCGAGGCTCACGCTCGTGGGCATGGACGAGCGATGCGTGGACCTGTTGCACGAGGTCGCCCCGCCCACCAGCCGCGTCGTGTCCATCCGCGCATTGGAGACCCCGCAGCTTCGGGCCGTCAAGCCCGTGCGCAACGCGGGCGAGTACTGCTGGACGTGCAAGCCCACGCTCATCCGCCACGTGCTCGACGCCGCGCCCGAGGCCGAGGCGGCGACGTACCTGGACAGCGACCTCTTCTTCTACGCGCATCCGTCGCTCATGCTCGACGAGCTGCGCGCGGGGTCGGTGCTCATCACCGCGCATCGGTTCCCGTCCCGCCAGGAGTGGATGACCGGCCGCAACGGCCGGTTCAATGCGGGGTGGCTCAGCTTCCGGCGCGACCGGGACGCGCTGCGCGTCCTGGACTGGTGGCACGCGAAGTGCATCGAGTGGTGCTATGCGGTGCACGAGCCGCACCGGTACGGCGACCAGAAGTACCTCGACGACTGGCCCGAGCGGTTCGCGGGCGTGCGCGTGCTCCAGCGGGCGGAGGTGTACCTCGCGCCGTGGAACGTGGGCGCCCACGCGCTGGAGGCGCGCGACGGCGGGGTGTGGGTCGACGGCCGGGCGCCGCTGTGCGCATTCCACTTCCAGGGCCTGAAGGTCCACGCGCCGGACCGGTTCACCCTGGCCGTGGACGAGCGCCTGCGCGCCGAGGCACGGGCCCTCGTGTTCGCGCCGTACCTGGAGGCACTACAGGCGGCCATGGGCCGGGTGTGGGCCGTGGACCCGCAGTTCTCCGCGGGGTTCGCGCCCAGGCGGCGGGGCGGGGTGGAGGCGCTCAAGCGCCTGAAGCGCCGGGTGCTGGGCAAGGACAACCTGGTCCGCTACGGGTCGCCCGCGCGTGCACAGCGAGGCGCGGGCCCGTGAAGCTCTCCATCGTGACCGCCACGTACAACAATGCGGACTCAATCGCGGCCACGATCGCGAGCGTGCGCGACGCCCGGGGCCCGGAGCGCGAGCACTGGGTGATTGACAACGCGTCCACGGACGGCACGCTCGAACAGGTCGACCGGTGCGCGAGCCCGTACGTGCGCGTCGTGTCCGAGCCGGACCGGGGCATCTACCACGCGTTCAACAAGGGCCTGGCGCGCGCCACCGGGGACGTGGTGGCGTTCCTGAGCGCCGGGGACCGGTACCTGCCCGGCGCGCTCGAGCGCGTCGCGGACGCGCTTGCGCAGGACCCGCAGCCCGCGGTGGTGCACGGCAACATCGAGGTCGCGGGCCCGCGCGGCCCGCGAGTCGTGCGCCCGCGCGCGGGATTCTTGTCCTTCGGAGGCGCGCGGCTTCTGCACCCGGCCACGTTCATGCGGCGGTGCGTGTTCGACGCGGTGGGCCCGTTCGACGAGCGGTACGCGATCTGCGGGGATCTGGACCTGTTCCTGCGCGCGCAGAGGCGGTTTGCGTTCCAGTACCTGGACGCGGCGCTCACGCACTTCGCGCTCGGGGGCGTGAGCACCCGCCGCCGGTTCCGCGCCACAGCGGAGGTGCTCGCCATCCTGCGCCGCCACGGCACGGGTCTGGGCACGCTCGGGGCCGTGGCCCTGGCCGAGACCGCGCGCAACCTGGCCGGGACCGCGCTCGGGCCGGTCCGCCGTCTGCGTCGGTGACCGCCCCCGCCCGTCGGTGCGAGCGAGCGCTTGTTCGCTTTTCATTCAGCCCTGGACGAGACCTGCGCCCGCTGGTATACTAGAGAATTCTGGCCCGAGATTTGCAGCGAGGCGCTCGGGACGCGCAGGCGATGCGCGGTGCGGGGCGTTGTTTCCCGGGCTGTCGGACTGGCCGTGGACCGCGAAGGCGGTCTGCCCGGACAGGTCAACGAAGAGTACGTTGCGAGGGAGCGAGACGAGCATGGCGCGCAAGACGGCGCTGCAACAGATGCGCAATATCGGGATCATGGCCCACATCGACGCGGGCAAGACCACGCTCACCGAGCGGATCCTGTACTACACCGGCCGCAGCCATCGCATGGGCGAGGTGCACGACGGCGCGGCGGTCATGGACTGGACCAGCCAGGAGCGCGAGCGGGGCATCACCATCACGAGCGCCGCGACCACGTGCGCGTGGCGGGAGCACGAAGTGAACATCATCGACACGCCGGGGCACGTGGACTTCACCGTGGAGGTGGAGCGCAGCCTGCGCGTGCTCGACGGGGTGATCGCGCTCTTCTGCGCGGTGGGCGGCGTGGAGCCGCAGTCGGAGACCGTGTGGCGCCAGGCCGAGAAGTACGACGTGCCGCGCATCGCGTTCGTGAACAAGATGGACCGCATCGGCGCGGACTTCCCCGGCGTGGTCGAAGAGATCCAGCGCGAGCTGGGCGCGAACGCCGTGCCCCTGGCCCTGCCCATCGGCGCGGAGGACGCGTTCCGCGGGCTCATCGACCTGGTGCGCGGGTGCGCGGTGTACTGGGAGGCCTCGGACCTGGGGCTGACCGTGCGCGAGGAGCCGGTGCCCGACGAGCTCGTTGACGAGGCCGACCGCGCGCGGCGCCACCTCATCGAGAAGGCGGCCGAGGTCGACGAGGCGCTGCTCGAAAAGTTCTGCGCGGACGAGCCCATCGAAGAGGCGCAGCTGCGCGCCGCCCTGCGCCAGGCCACGCACAAGCACCTGTTGTGCCCGGTCCTGTGCGGGAGCGCGTTCCGCAACATGGGGGTGCAGCGGCTCTTGGACGCGGTGGTCGACTACCTGCCCAGCCCCGTGGACCTGCCGCCGGTCAGCGGCCGGTGCCTGGAGGACCGGCCCGCACAGCGCGCCCCTAGCGACGAGGGTCCCCTGGCCGCGCTCGCGTTCAAGGTCACCGCGGACCGGCACGTGGGCAAGCTCGTGTGGGTGCGGGTCTACTCGGGCACGCTCCAGGCGGGCAGCCGGGTCCTCAACGTCACCCGCAGCAAACCCCAGCGCGCGGGCCGGCTCGTGAAGATGCACGCCAACCGCCGCGAGCAGGTCGACGCCCTGTACACCGGCGAGATCGGCGCGGTGGTGGGGCTCTCGGATACGTCCACCGGGGACACGCTCACCTGCGAGGAAGAGCCGATCCTGCTCGAGGCCATCGAGTTCCCCGCGCCGGTCATAAGTGTGGCGGTGCGCCCGCACAGCCGCGCGGACCGCGAGAAGCTGCAGGCCGCGCTCATCCGCCTGGCCGAGGAGGACCCCACGTTCGTGGTCAACACGGACCCGGAGACGGGCAGCACGGTGCTCAGCGGCATGGGCGAGCTGCACCTGGAGATCCTGCTCGACCGGCTCGACCGCGACTACGGGGTCAAGGTCCGCTCCGGCGCGCCGGAGGTCGCCTATCGCGAGACCCTCACCGCGCCGGTGCGGGTCGAGGAGCGCCTGCGCAGGCAAACCGGCGGCCGGGGCCAGTACGCGCACGTCATTATGGCTCTGGAGCCCCTGGAGCCGGGCCAGGGGTTCGAGTTCGAAAACGAAGTCGCCGGCGGGCGCATCCCCCGCGAGTACATCCCGGCCGTGGAGCGCGGCGTGCTCGAGGCCATGGGCAAGGGCGTGTGGTCCGGGTTCCCGGTCGTGGACCTGCGGGTGCGGCTGCTCGACGGCAGCCACCACGAGGTGGACAGCTCCGAGCGCGCGTTCCACAGCTGCGCGAACGCGGCCTTCCGCCGCGGGTTCCTGGACGGAGGGCCGGAGCTTTTGGAGCCGGTCATGAGCGTGAACGTGGTCGCGCCCGAGGGGCACGCCGGCGCGGTCACCGGCAGCCTGTGCGCCAAGCGCGGGCGCATCGTGGGCATGGACGCGCAGGGCAACGCCCAGATCGTGCGCGCGCTGTGTCCGCTGGCCGAGCTCTTCGGGTACACGAGCGAGCTGCGCAACCTGACCCAGGGCCGGGCGTCGTTCACCATGCACTTCGAGCACTACGAGGCCGTGCCCCTGGCCGTGGCTGAGGAAGTGATCGAGCGCCGCCGCCGCGAGCAAGCCGAGCGCTGACCCTTCTACTCCAGGTTCGCGTGCGCGCCGCGCAGCGCGTCCGGGTCGTCGAGCCCCTTGCGCTCGGCGATCATGAGCGCCACCGCGTCGCCGAGCACCAGGAGCGCCTGCTCGAACAGGCTGGTCATGATCTGCGCGCTGGGCGTCTCGCCGGGCCGGCGCAGCCGCGTGGGCGCCGGGATGCGCACGAACAGGTGCGCGACCGGAGCGAGGCTGCTGTGCGGGTTCGAGCCGATGTGCGCCACGCGCGCGCCCAGGTCCCGCGCCTTGCGCGCCAGGACCACGGGCACCAGGCTCTCGCCCGAGCCGGACCCCGCGACGAGCAGGTCGCGGTCCGTGATCGCGGGCTCGGCCGTCTCGCCCACGCACCAGGCGCGCACGCCCAGGTGATTGAGCCGCTTGGCAAACGCCTGGAGCGACAGAAGCACCCGTCCCACCCCCACCACGAACACCTGGTCCGCGGCCAGGACCGCGTCCACGAGCGCGTCGACCTGGGCGGGGTCCACCGCGTCGAGCGCGGCCTCCATCTCCCGCAGGATGAGCCGAGTGCAGGCGCGGTACTCGCGGGGCATGACGTTCCTCCTGTGCATGCGGGAAGCGGTCAGTCGCGCACCCACCGGCGCCAGTAGGCCACGGACGCGGCCAGGTGGTCGAGGTGCGCGTTCTCCTGCGGGTGAAAGGCCGGGGTGCGGATCTCGAACGCGAGCAGGACCTCCCCCTCGCCCGAGTCTTCGACCGCCGCCACCACCTCGTCGGCGCGGACCGTGCCGCGCGCGTTGTGTTCGTCGGTGAAGGGCCAGTGCCGGCTCGCGTGCCGGTCGGTCTGCTGGCAGTCGATCACGTCGCACCGCGCGCCGTACCGGCGGATCCAGGCCAGGGGATCGGCCTCCTGGGGCGCGCCCCCCAGGTACCGGTGGCCCAGGTCCAGGCACACGCGCAGGGGCGCGGGCCAGTGCGCGCCGGCCGCGAGCACCCGGTCGTTCTCCGCGAAGGTGGCGCACGACTCGCGCGGGGTGCTGGTGGCCTCGTACACGAGCGCGCCCAGGCCCTGGTCGGCTGCGTAGGCGGACAGGCGCGCGTACGCGTCCAGGGCCTGGGCGAGCACGGCCTCGCGGCGCTGCGGGTCCTCGTGGTCGCGCACGCTCAGAATCGCGAAGCACGTGCCGAAGCTCGCGCCGCCCAGGTACGCGGTCTGGCGGATCGCGCGGCGGTAGAAGTCCTCGGCCCTGTGGCGCACCGCACGGTCCGGATGGCCCAGGTAGTGGCGGTGGCCGTGGTGCCCGCCGAAGCTTGCGCGGATGGCGATCCCGCGGCGGGCGCACGCGTCCAGGGTCTGGTCGCACAGGCGCCGCTGCAGGCCCCAGGGCCACAGGGGGTCGATGAGGTCGATGCTGAACATGACGTGACGCACGCCCAGGTCCGCGCAGATGCGGGTCCATTCCCCGGGCTCGTCATACCGGTTCGTGAAGCAGTTGGCATTGAACCCGAGCACGATCTTGGCCATGCGGGGGCCACTCCTCGAATCACAGTCCTGCGGGTGCGGCGGCTGAACGTGCGCGCGACGCGCCTGCGATCACTCGGTCCCGTCCTGGACGCAGCGGACCACGACCTTGAGCCCCTCGCGCCGTTCGGCGATGTCGAAGCCCTGGTGGATACGGTCGAGGTCGACCCGGTCGGTGATAAGCTGATCGGGATCGATGTCGCGCCGCGCGAGCAGCCGCAGGGCCTCGCGGTTGCCCTCCGGCAGGCTGGACGAGGCGCCGGCCAGGAAGAACTCGTTGTAGTGGAGCCGGTTCGCGTCCAGGGCGATCACATGGTCGTCGCGCGGCAGCCCGCCGAACAGGTTCACCCGTCCCCGCGGGGCCACGAGCCGGGTGGCGGTCTCCTGGGCCTCGCGCGAGGGCGCGCACACGAACACCACGTCCGCGCCCCGGCCGTCGGTCTCTTCGCGGACCACGGCGTCGAGGTCCTCCTCGGACCGGGCCACGATGCGGTCGATGGCGAACCGCGCGGCCGCAACCTCCAGCCGGGGCCGGGACCGCTGGCTCACGATCACGCGGCGCGCGCCGCGCAGGCGCGCAAGCCGGCTGTGGATCGCCCCGGCGGGTCCGCTGCCGAGCACCAGCACCACGTCGCCCTCGTGCACCGGGCTGTTCTCCTGGGCGTTGAGGCAGCAGGCCAGGATCTCGGACAGGCTCGCCTGCTCGAACGAGAGCCCCCCCGGGATCGGGTTGACGAATCCGAGCCGGAAGATGTTCTCCGGCACGGCCAGGAACTCGGCGAACCCACCGTCCACCCTGTACCCGAGCGACGGATAGGGGTCCAGGCATACGTTCGGGTGCCCGGCGCGGCACATCCGGCATCGACCGCATCCGTGGCCCGGGGCCACGCACACGCGGTCGCCCTCGCGCACGCCCTGGGCGCCCCGGCCGACCGCGTCCACCACGCCCGCGATCTCGTGGCCGACCACGACCGGGTACTTGGCCCGGTGGTCGCCCTTGCGGAAGATGCGCAGGTCCGTGCCGCAGATCGCGCACGCCTGCACCCGCACGCGCACCGAGCCCGGGGGCGCCTCCGGCACGGGGCGCTCCTCCAGGCGCAGGTCCCCGGGTCCGTACACCACCGCTGCAAGCATCCGCCTTCTCCGTACGCCGGGCCCTAGAGCCGGATAAGCACCTTGCCGTAGGCCAGCGTCCCGTCGATCATCCGGTCGATCATCTCCTCCGCCTCGTCCAGGGGCACCTCGTGGGTGATGAGCGCCTCGAGCGCAATGGGCGCGCGGGCCAGGAAGCCGCGCAGGGTCTCCGTGTCCTCGCGCAGGTCGTATCCCCAGCACCCGCGCACCGTGAGCTCCTTGCGCAGGAGCCGCTCCCAGGTCTCGTGCGCCAGCACCGTGTCCCCGGGATCGCGGCCGATGACCGTGATGGCGGCGCAGTCGCACACCAGGTCCACGGCCCGGGCCAAGGCCGCGGCCGCGCCCGCGGCCTCGATGGCGTGGGCAAAGGGCCCGGCCTCTTGCAAGACCTCGTCGTCGGGAGCGAAGACCGTCTCGAACCCCACGGCCCGGGCGAGCGCACGGCGGTCCTCGCGCGGGTCGATCACCGTCGTCTGCGCGCCGAAGACGTGCAGCCACGCGGCCGCAAAGAGGCCGATGGGCCCGGCGCCGAACACCGCGGCCCGCTCGCCCGCGCGCACCCGGGCGCGGCGCACGGTGTGCAGGCCCACGGCCAGGGGCTCGACGAGCGCCCCGAGGCGCAGGTCCAGGTCCTCGGGCAGGGACAGCAAGTTCGCCTCGGGCACCAGGGCAAGCTCGGCGAATCCGCCGTCATTGCGCGACCCGAGGAACTGGTAGGCCCGGCAGTGGAACGGGCCCCACCTGCGGCACCCCTCGCACACGCCGCACGGGATGATGGGCAGCACGGCCACGCGGTCGCCCTGCTGGGAGCGGGCGCTGTCCGGGGCCGGGGTTTCCACCTCCCCAGAGAACTCGTGGCCCAGGATCATGGGGTGGCGGTAGCTTCCCGTGCGCGCGAACCGCGGCAGGTCCGAGCCGCACACCCCGGCATAGCGCACCCGCACGCGCGCCCAGCCGGGTTGCGGTTCGGGGTCGGGCCAGTCGTCCTCGACCCGGTAGTCGCCGGGTCCGTGCAGCACCAGGGCACGCATACGCGCGCTTTCCTCGTCGAAGGTATCAGGAACGGGCAGTCTAGGCCGCCTGCGCGCGGCGGTCAAGCATTCTCTTTGATCGAGACTGTTCGTTTATGCGCGGCCGTGAACCCGGATTTTGCGCGAAACCCGGTTGCAGGCGCCCGCCCGCCAAGTACAATGACCGCCCTTCAGGGGGCCGATATGCTCATCGAGGCGCGCCAGCAAGCCATCTACGAGGTTCTGCGCCGGCGTGGGAGCGCGCGCACCACCGAGCTGAGCGACGAGCTGGGCATCAGCCAGATGACCATCCGCCGGGACCTCAACGCCCTGGCGCGCCGGGGCCTCGTGCGCCGCCTGCACGGCGGGGCCGCGCTCACGGGTCCGCCCAACGCGCTGACAAGCACAGGGGCGGGCGCGGTGGCCGAGCTCCCGCGCAAGATGGCCATCGCCCGCGAGGCATTCGCGTTCCTGGTCCCGGACCAGGTCCTGTACCTGGACGGGAGCACCACGTGCCGGGAGCTCGCCAAGCTCTTGCCCAACGACCTGGGCCTGCGGGTGGTGACCGACAGCCTGGACACCGTGCTCGAGCTGCACGCGCGCGCCGGGGTGGAGGTCACCCTGCTCGGGGGGGTTCTCCAGCGCAAGGACCGGGTCGGCAACACGTTCGCCGGGTCCCTGGCCCTGGAGAACGCGGCCAAGATCGGTGTGGACCTGTGCTTCTCCTCGGCGTGCGCGTTCGCCGAAGACCACATCGGCAACCCGGACATGGCGGGGGTGGAGGTGCGCAGGTCGATGCTGCGCAACGCCCGGCGCCGATTCCTGCTCGCCGACAGCACCAAGTACGGCAAGCGCGGATACATCGAGCTGTGCACCTGGCGCGAGGTCGACGTGCTCGTGACCGACGAGGGGCTCACCGCCCAGCGCCTCGAGGGCGTGGCCGCGCAGGATGTGGAGATTCTGATCGCGGCCCTCGGCGTCAGCGCGCCGCAGACCCCGTGACGAGGACACCCCGATGAGCAAGACGCTCTACGGCAAGCGCTGGCCCGAGGACTTCCGTAGGCGCTTCTTCGTGGGCATGCACACCGTGGACACCGACCAGAACGCCACGGTGCCGGACCTGTTGCGCGACATGGACGGCCGCCAGATCGTGCGCCGCATCGCGGACGCGGGCGGGGACGCTGTCTACTTCTACTTCTCCTGCCACAACGGCAACGCCTTCTACCCGACCGAGGTCGCGCACGGGCACATGCACTCCGGACTCGAGGGCCGCGACGTGTTCGGCGAGGCCGCGGACGAGGCGCAGAAGCTCCAGGTCGCGCTCATCGGGGTGTACGAGTTCGCCAACCTGCGGCAGACGAACTTCGGCCCGCGCGAGTGGCGCCACTACTACCCCAAGCCAGGCCCGCGCAACGCGGGCAAGCCATGCTGGAACACCGGGTACGCGGATCTGGTGGAGGGGCAGATCGACGAGGTGGCCCGCCGCTACCCCCTGGCCGGGATGTACGTGGACATGCTCGACCATCCGGACCTCGTGTGCTGCGAAGGGTGCGCCAAGCGGTTCAAGCAGGACGTGGGCGTGGCCCCGCCGCGCGTGCGCGACGCGCACCATCCCCTGTACCAGGTCTTCCGGCTGTGGACGTTCCGCGATCAGGCTCGATATCTACGCCGCCTGCGCGAGATCCTCCAGCGCCACCAACCCGGCGCCACGATGGTGAACAACTATCACGGGTTCACCTGCGGGGACCTGTACGAGGACGCCGAGGCCACCGACTACCTGTCCACCGATCCGGCCGTGGGGTTCGGGTCCAAGCTGGGTACGGTCACCCACAGCGCGCGCATGGCCCTGTTCGCGTCGTTGAGCCGCGGCAAGATCCCCTACGAGATCCTGCACGACCCCATCTGCGTGGGGCACATCAACG
>Ga0180432_10005240_pt1 | contig 17386 bp, 15 predicted proteins | sample SS_ome_10_FD_132414 | JGI IMG/M metagenome (GOLD analysis project Ga0180432, IMG submission 132414) | Hypersaline lake sediment archaeal communities from the Salton Sea, California, USA - SS_1_MS_2 metaG | ecosystem: Environmental > Aquatic > Non-marine Saline and Alkaline > Hypersaline >...
CTGTGCCGGACTCTCTCCGCCACCCACCGTCGAACAGCTCCAAGCCCCCTCATCCGAGCACAGACCGGCGTACTGCCGATACGTCTGCGGTGCATCGCACTTGGCCAAACCCAACGACTCGGGCCTGTGAGCAGGTCTGCTCATCTGGACAGACTGGGCACCTATCCCGTCCAAGGAGGTGGGACCGATGGATATCTGGTCGATGCTGAGGACTGTGGCGCTGATTGTCTTCCTGTACATGACCTCTCTGTTCATCTTAGCCTTGATCAGGAAGAGGAACGATATCGCCGACGTGGGGTGGGGTCTGGGATTCGTCCTCGTGGCGCTCTGTGCTCTGATCTTGAGCGGCAGCATCACCCCGCGGAAGGTCCTGGTCCTGGTGTTGGTCGTGCTGTGGGGCCTGCGCCTGGCGATCCACGTCGGCCAGCGCAACCGCGGGAAGCAGGAGGACTACCGCTACAAGCAGTGGAGAGAAGACTGGGGCAACCGGTGGATCATCCGTAGCTATCTGCAGGTCTTCCTGTTGCAGGGCTTGTTCATGGTGATGATTGCGTTTCCCATAGTGATCATCATGACCCAGGATCAGGGACCACTGGGAATCCTCGATTGGATCGGCGTTGCGGTATGGGCCATCGGCTTCTTCTTCGAAGCGGTGGGGGACTACCAGTTGACGCTCTTCATCCGCGACCCGACGAACCGCGGTAAGCTGATGAAGAGCGGGCTGTGGCAGTACACGCGTCACCCCAACTACTTCGGAGAGGTTACTCAGTGGTGGGGAGTATTCCTGATCGCACTCTCGGTGCCCGACGGCTGGATGGGCATCATCGGCCCGCTGACCATTACCTTCCTGATCCTGAGAGTCTCGGGGATCCCCATGTTGGAGAAGCGCTCCGCGACCAAGCCGGGGTGGGAAGAGTACAAGCGCCGCACCAACGCCTTCTTCCCCTGGTTCCCTAAGAAAGCCTGACCTTGGGTGGAGGTCGGCCATCGGCGAAGGGGGATTGTCATGTCGATCAGAGTCGTCACGGACAGTACCTGTGATCTGCCCGAGTCTCTCGTGGACGATCGCGGCATTCACGTGGTGCCCATGTACATTCACGTGGACGGTCGAAGCTACCTGGATGGAGTGGAGCTTTCTCGAGAGGCGTTCTATGCAGGGCTGCCCGACTACCAGCAGCCTCCGACGACGGCCGTTCCCGCGATAGACGCCTTCGCTCGGGCGTACGACCGCCTGGCGGACGAAGGCGCTACCGGCGTCGTCTCCATCCACATCTCCGAGTCGCTGAGCAATGTGGTCAACATCGCCCGACTGGCCGCGGAGAAGACCACCGCCCTTCCCGTCGAGGTGATCGATTCCGGCCAACTTACCCTCGGGCTGGGTCTGGAGGTACTGCGGGCGGCCGAAGTTGCCCGCGCCGGTGCCACTCTGGAGGAAACTGCCGCCGCGGTCCGCGAGCTCATCCCGCGCACCTACACCTTCGCCGCGTTGAACACGGTTGAGTTCTTGAGGCGCAGTGGCCGTCTGACCCAGTTCCAGTCCGGGCTGGCCACGCTGCTCAAGATCCTGCCTTTGCTCAAGATGAACAAGGGCGTGGCCGAGATGGAGAAGGTGCGCACTCGCGAGAAGGCGATTCGTCGCCTGCTGGAGCTGGTGACCGAGCTGGGGCCCCTGGAGCAGCTCGCTCTCGTGCACACCAACGCACCCGATGAGGCCGCCAGATTGCACGACCGGGCACGGCACCTGGTCCCGCCGCACACGGTGCCCATCTATGCGCAGGTGACCTCGGTCATCGGCGCGCACATTGGGCCCGGAGCCGTCGGCTTCGTGGCCGTAGCGCAAGCGTGAGCCCGCATTCATAGAGCCATTCACCACGCGCAGAGAGGATGACCATGATCCCCGATCAATGGTACGTCGTTCTCGACTCCGGGCAGGTGAAGGACAGGCCCATCGGCGCGACACGTCTGGGCGAACGCTTGGTGTTCTGGCGCGACAGCCAGCGCCGAGTCCACTGCGCGCGTGACAAGTGCGTCCATCGCGGTGTGGCCCTCAGCGAGGGCCAGGTGTTGGGCGACCACCTGCAGTGTCCCTTCCACGGACTGGAGTACGATGCCTCAGGCCGCTGCGTTGTCATTCCGGCCAACGGCCGCGGCTCTCCGGTACCGAGACGGTTCCGCGTGCAGGGCTACCCTACGCACGAGGAGCGCGGATTCATATGGATCTGGTGGGGCGAGCGGCCTCCGCCGGACCTAGGGCCACCCCGCTTCTTCGACGATATCGACGATGGCTTCACCTACGGCCAGGTTGTCGACCCCTGGGAGACGCACTATTCGCGCGCCATCGAGAACCAGTTGGACGTGATGCACTTACCCTTCGTACATCATAACACGATCGGTCGCGGCGGGCGAACGCTGGTCGACGGGCCGGTGGTGCGCTGGCTGGACGACGACCGGCTCCGCGTCTACGTGTTCAACCGCGTCGACGACGGCACACCACCGCGTAGGCCGGAAGAGCTGGACCTCTCGCGTAGCGTGGTGCATCTGGATCTGATCCTCCCCAATCTGTGGCAGAATCACCTTGCCAGGCAGCAACGGATAGTGATCGCTTTCGTGCCCGTCGACGCCGATCACACGCTGCTCTACCTGCGCTCCTACCAGAGCTTCGTCCGTCTGCCCATATTGCGCGAACTGGTCAATCGGTTGGCCATGCCTTTCAACACGCTCATCGCGCACCAGGATCGCCGCGTGGTGCAGACCCAGATGCCCAAAGCCAGCGGCCTGACCATAGGGGAGAAGCTGGTACAGGGTGACCGCCCCATCGTGGAGTATCGCCGCCGTCGCCGGCAGTTGATCGAGGCTGCGCAACAGAAAGCTGCGAGCGAGGAGGAGCACGATCGATAAGGGAATGAGGCGCAAGCTGGCACTGATCTTCGGCTTCGTCTTCATCGAGCTGCTGGGCTACAGCCTGGTCTTGCCCTTGCTGCCATACTATGCCGAGACCTTCGGGGCATCACTGACCCTGGTGGGGCTACTGGGGACGGTGAACGCCTTCTGCCAGTTGCTCGCCGCCCCCGTCGTGGGTCGCCTTTCGGACCGTTACGGGCGGCGGCCGCTGCTCCTTTTCAGCATCGGCGGCACGGTGGTGAGCTTCCTGATCCTGGGGCTGGCTCAATCGCTGGGTATGATCTTCCTCAGCCGCGCTCTGGACGGTCTGTTCGGCGGCAACGTGGCTCTGGCACGCGCGTACATCGCAGACGTCACCGACGAGCAAAGCCGCGCTCGATCACTGGGCATCATCGGAGCGGCGTTCGGATTGGGATTCATCTTTGGCCCGGCCATGGGGGGCCTTCTGAGCGCATACGGCTACAGCGTTCCGGCCCTGGCTGCAGCAGGGCTATCTGCGCTGAACCTTGTCGCGGTCGCCCTTTGGCTGCCCGAATCGTTGACCCCGTCGGTCAGGGAGCGGATCCGCGCAACGCCGCGGGTAGCGTTAACCTTTCCCGGGCTGTGGGAGGCCCTCCGCGATCCATGCTGCGCTCACCTCCTCGAGATCCGCTTCGTCTATGGCCTGGCCTTCACCCTGTTCCAGGCCAACTTCGCGCTCTGGGCCAAGACTCGCCTGGGCCTGACTGCGCAAAGTACCAGTTACGTACTGACCTACGTCGGTGTGTTGGCCGTTCTGGTACAGGGTCTTGCTATCGGCCGGCTGACGGCGCGATTCCGCGAGCCGAGCCTGATTCTCGGGGGCACTATCTCGCTGGCGCTGGGGATGCTGGCCTGGGCGGCAACGCCCAGCGTCCTCTGGCTGCTGCCCGTCCTGGCGGTCCTTGCCCTCTCGGGCGGTGTGCTCAACGTCGTGCTGACCAGCCAGCTCACCAAATCTGTGCCCCCGGAGAGGGTGGGAGGAGTCCTGGGCCTGGCGACGTCGTTGTACACGCTTGCCCAGATCGTCTCGCCCGGAGTGGGCGGCTTCGTCCTGGAACGAGTGTCCAGTTGGGCGCCTGGCGCCCTCGGCGGAGTATTGATGATCTTGACAGTCTGGTTGACTCTCCGACATCTGGCGAGAGAGAGGGAAAAGGAAAGCGCGCGAGCGGGCGGCCCACCCGCAATGTCCGGCCTCGGGCCAAACGAGTGATTGGACCCTTCAGTCGATTCAGTCCCAGGAGGCGAATCATGAGCTTTCTAGAAATCCTGCAGGCAATTGGAGCAGTCGGGACCATCATCACCGGCATCATCTCGCTGGTGCGCCCCATGGCCGTGACCGGCTTCACCGGGATCAAGCCAGATGGGCCGCGAGGAATCTCGGAAATCCGCGCCGTCTTGGGCGGCCTGTTCATCGGCGCGGGCGCGGCGGCGCTCTTCGTGCCGGACCCCGGAGCGGCCAAGGCGCTGGGCTTCGCCTACCTGGGTACGGCGATCGCGCGGCTCTTCTCCATCGTCGTGGACAAGGCGCGCGACAGGTCCAATATCATCAGCGTCGTCTGGGAGATCGTCTTCGGCGTGGTGCTGGTCTTGTAGACTGGAACGGTCAGTCGAACCTAGCGCCTGGGAATCTGATCTCGGCACCCGGGAACGAGCGGTCTGTGCCGCCATTGGTCGGCTCATTCCTCGGGGCAACCGATGGCGGGCCGGTGTTGCGCGCAATCATGAACTGTTAGAAGGAGGCTTCGCATGAAGCTGGCCAAGGTGGTGGCCTGGCTGGCCACCGTTATCATGGGAGCTACCCTGCTCTATGGCTTCACTCAGGGCGATCTCTCCGCGGATGGGAGCGTGCTCCTATCCATTCCGTGGGGCATCGTCTCCCTCGTCGATGTCTACGTGGGCTTCACGCTCTTCTCGGGGTGGGTCGTTTTTCGCGAGAGGTCACTGCCCCTCGCCATCGTCTGGGTGATCCTCATCATGGTTCTGGGGTTCTTCATCGCCGGCGTGTACACTCTGATCGCCCTGTACACGTGTGACGGGGAGTGGCGCCGATTCTGGATGGGAAGCAGAGTCGAGGGCGCGTAGCATGAGCCAGAGCAAGTTTCGGGAGCTCGTGGACGAGTTCCGCACCGTCGTGCTGGGGAAGAGCAACCTCGCCGACACCGTGATACCGACCGTTGCCTTCCTGATCGTGAACGGCACCCTGGGCCTGGACTATGCGATGTGGTCGTCGCTGCTCATCGCGGCCGTCATCGCGGTACTGCGCCTCTTGCGTCGCCAACCCGTGCGCTATGCCCTGGGCGGCGCCGCCAGCGTGCTCTTCGCCATCGTGCTCTCCCGGCTCCTCGGTAGAGCAGAGGGCTACTTCCTACCCACGGTCGTCAACGGCGCTGTCGTCTTCGTGATCACTCTTGGCAGCGTACTGGTGCGGCGCCCCCTGGTGGCCTGGACCAGCTACCTCGCCCGTCGCTGGCCCCTCAAGTGGTACTGGCATCCCAGGGTACGCCCGGCCTACAGCGAAGTGACCCTGGCCTGGGCAGTGGTCTTCGGCCTTCGCCTGTGGCTGCAGGTAGTGCTCTACCGCGCCGACGACCCCGAGCGCTTCGCCACCTTCTCTCTCATCGGCGGCTGGCCCACCACCGTAGTGCTGCTGGTGTTGAGCTACCTGTACGGCACCTGGCGGCTCAAGCAGTTGGCGGGGCCGAGCGTGGAGGAGTTCGAGGCCGGCACTCCTCCGCCATGGCAGGGTCAGCGGCGTGGGTTCTGAACGGCGGGGGTTCTGATCGGCTGCGTCTTCTGTACTCATCACTACTGGAGGAGGAGAGAAATGAAGCTGAAACAGATCTTGAATTGGCTGGGGCTCGTGGTCGTGCTTGCCGTGAACGGGTTGGCCAACACTCTGCCGCTGAACAACCAAACTACGGGTGAGATATCCGACAAGATCCCCGTGCTCTTCACGCCGGCGGGCTACGTCTTCTCCATCTGGGGTCTGATCTACCTCGCGCTGCTCGCCTTCGCCGCATACCAGAGCCGCTCGGGGGCTTCCGCGGAGGAGCTGCACGAACGCATCGGCTACTGGTTCTTCGCCAGTTGTGTCTTCAACAGCGCCTGGATCTTCGCCTGGCACTACGACCAGGTGGCCTTGAGCCTGCTCTGCATGTTGGGCCTGCTGGCCTCGCTTCTGGCAGTATACCTGCGCCTGGACATCGGGAAACGCAGCGTCTCGGCGGGCGAGGAGCGCTGGGTTCACCTGCCGTTCAGCATCTACCTGGGCTGGATCTCCGTCGCGACCGTGGCGAACGTGTCGGCGTTGCTGTACACGCTGGGGTGGAGCGGCGGGCCTCTGGCTCCCGAGGCGTGGACCGCGATCATGGTCATCGTGGCGGGCGTGTTGGGCATTGCCATGACCCTGCTCCGTAACGAGATAGCCTACCCGCTGGTGATCGTCTGGGCCTCGGTGGGCATCGCCGTGGCGCGCGGTTTCGGATCATCGGTAGGCATGGTTGCTATCGCCAGCGCCGTGGTGGTCGCCGTCGTATTGATCGCCGCGTGGCTGCGCCGTCGCTCCGGGGCCGCCGGGGCCTAGTCGCCGAGGGTTTCGTGGTCCGGGGGACGAAGCGTGGTTCGCTGTCCGCCCAATGGCTCTTGATACACATAGGCCCATCCGGGCAGAATGTCGCTTGCGACAGGCGCGGGTCAAAGGGATCAGAACGATTCTGCTGACGGACGATAGCCGCCAGGCTGCGTGGAAAGCGAGGGGCGGCAGGGAGTCGCCACGCGACTGTCGCGCCGGCCGGTGACCCGCGACGTCCTGACGGCTCGCCGTTGGCGCCAGGGAGACCGGCATGGCGTCACAACTGATCCTGCCAACGATCTTCTGGCTCATCGGGTTCTACCTGATGTGGAGCATACCATCGTTCGCCGAGAAGGACCAGGTCGGCGATGGCTCGGCCCCCGACGGATGGCCCAGCGTATCGGTTATTGTGCCGGCGAGAAACGAGGAGCAGAGGATACCCCGCCTCCTGCGCTCGCTGGCCGACCAGACGCGTGGGCCAGACGAGATCATCGTCGTCGATGATTGCTCGTCCGACCACACCGCGCGCGTGGCGCGGAGCATGGGCGCCGCCGTCCTGCGAGGGAAGGTGTTGCCCTCTGGCTGGACGGGCAAGCCGTGGGCCTGCTGGCAGGGGGTGCAACACGCGACCGGAAGGATCCTCGTCTTCCTGGATGCTGATACCTGGCTGGAGCAGGACGGGCTTGCTCGTATCGTCGAGGAGCACAGAAGGAAAGGCGGCCTTCTCGGTGTACAGCCCTATCACGTCACCTGCAAGCCGTACGAGCAGCTCTCGGCCTTCTTCAACATGATCTTGATGGCATCGACAAACGCCTTCACCCCCCACGGGGAATCACTACCGCCGGTCGTCGCCTTTGGAGCGTGCCTGGTGTGTAGCAGGGAGGACTATCTGGCCGTGGGAGGACATCAGCACGAGGCGGTTCGAGGAGTCGTGCTGGAGGACATCGCCCTGGCCCGCATCTTCCGCGCCCAAGGCTTCCCGGTGAGCGCCCGTGGTGGACGCGGGGCAGTATCCTTCAGGATGTATCCACAAGGGCTAGCGCAACTGATCGAAGGTTGGAGCAAAAGCTTCGCCTCGGGCGCCTTCTCCATCCGCTTCGCCTTCCTGGTCCTCAACGTAGCCTGGGTGGCCGGCTTCTTCTCCGCGAGCATCGCCCCGCTGGAGGCATTCCTGGCGCCGGGCAGTTCGCACATAGTCGTAGCTGCGCTCTTCCACTGCCTCTATGCCCTGCAGATGTGGTGGGTTCTCAGGAGGATCGGTCGCTTCCGGAAGTGGGCAATCGTGTTCTTCCCGGTGCCTCTGTTCTTCTTCGGCATTGTGATGCTTCGTTCTGTGATACTCATACACGTTCTGCGCAGAGTCACCTGGCGGGGAAGATCCATCGAGACGACCGGCCGTGGAGCCGCGAGATGAGGATAGTCACCCTGGGTATCTTCTGGACGCTGCTCATTGATTTGCTCGCCTGGGTCATAATCCACTTCGCCCTCGCCTACCTGTCCTTGCGCGTTCCGCACCACCTGCTGAACCACCGGCGCTGGCTCTTCAGAACGCGGCCCTGGGAGCTGGAAGGAGAGCTGTACGACAAGCTCTTCCGCGTGAGAAGCTGGAAGTCGAAGCTGCCTTCGGGCGGCAAGGTCGTAGGTAGTGGCTTCTCCATGGACCGTATCGAATCGATGGAACACGAGTATCTGAACAGATGGGTGCTCGAGACCTGTCGTTCGGAACTCTACCACCTGGTATCCATCTTCCCATCCCTCCTGTTCTTTCTGTGGAATCCCCCGGCTGCCGGTTTCGGGATGATCCTCTATTCGCTGATCTTCAACCTGCCGCTGGTGATAGTTCAGAGGCACAACCGGCCACGCTTTCTGGCCGCTATCGCAGAGACAGAACAAGAACTGCCCTCCGCCGCGCCCCTTGGTTCGGGATAGGGCCAGCTTCTCCCCAGTGCGGGGGATGGGGCGGCAGCAGTAGACGAGCTGGCCGGCCGCGCCGCAAAGGCGACCGCCTGGCCCTTCCTTTGCGTCCTTTGCGGCTTTGCGTGAGGAATGATCTTCCCCCCGCGCGCACGCGTCCGATTTGACAACCCACCCCCTCTGAGTTATACTCGAAATAACAACGTGGGGCTGTAGCTCAGTTGGGAGAGCGTATCAATCGCACTGATAAGGCCAGGGGTTCGAGTCCCCTCAGCTCCACTCCATAGGATGAAAGGCTACGAACGGGAGCAGTAGGCCATCCCCGCAGAGAGCCGGACGAGAGACCAGGTGGGAGTCCGGTGAGTGTGCCATCGGGGAGCACAGCGCAGGCCAAACTCGCCCGGGAGTCATGGCGGTGAAACACCAGTAGTCGCCATCGGCCGGCACCCGTTAGAGTGCCGTAGAGCGGGCAGATCGCGCGCTGCACCTGGGGCTGTAGCTCAGTTGGGAGAGCGTCTGAATGGCATTCAGAAGGCCAGGGGTTCGAGTCCCCTCAGCTCCACTCCGACCCGATTCGTGGGAAGCGCGTCTTCTCGATCTGTCAAGCAGGGTGGTACCGCGGAGCAGCCCTTCGTCCCTGAGACGAGGGGCGTTTTGCGTGGTCGCGACGAATGATCGGGTGGCGACGAATCGCCGGCCCGCGTGGTTCCAACTCCGGTGGTACAAGGAGGTTCGAGATGGCTAGGACAAGAGCGGAGCGTTACGTCCCTCAGACCGTAGAGAATAAGTGGCAGAAGCGCTGGGAAGAGGATGAGCTGTATCGCTCTGAGATCGATGAGAGCAAGCCCAAGCACTACGCCCTGACCATGCTTCCTTACCCCAGTGGCGACCTTCACATAGGGCATTGGTATGCCATGGCGCCATCGGACGCGCACGCCAGATACATGCGCATGCGTGGCTACAATGTCCTGTTCCCGATGGGATTCGATGCTTTCGGGCTTCCGGCCGAGAACGCGGCCATCAAGAAGGGCATCCATCCCCACGAATGGACCATGGGCAACGTGGAGAACATGAGGAAGCAGTTGCGCTCCATGGGGGCGATGTTCGACTGGGAGAGGGAGGCTGTCTCCTGTCTGCCGGGCTACTACAAGTGGAGCCAGTGGTTCTTCCTGAAGGCCTACGAGATGGGGCTCGCCTACCGGGCCTTTGCGCCGGTGGACTTCTGCCCCAAGTGCAACACGACCTTGGCCAGGGAGCAGGTATGGGGGGAGGATCGGCACTGCGAGCGTTGCGGCACCCCGGTGATCAAGAAGGAGCTTAACCAGTGGTTCTATCGGATCACCGACTACGCCGAGGAGTTACTGGACTTCTCATCGATCGACTGGCCCGATCGCGTCGTCACCATGCAGAAGAACTGGATCGGCAAGAGTACCGGCGCCGAGGTGACCTTCAAGTCAGAACGTGGCGACGACATAGTCGTCTTCACAACCCGTCCCGACACTCTCTGGGGAGCGACCTTCATGGTCCTGGCACCCGAGCATCCGCTGGTGGACGCGCTGACCACGCCCGACTATCGCGGGGTGGTGACAGAGTATCAGCAGCAGGCCCAGCGGCGCTCTGAGATCGAGCGTCTGGCGGTCGAGAAGGACAAGACGGGTGTCTTCATCGGTGCGTACGCCATCAACCCCGTCAACGACGAGCGTATTCCCATCTACGTCGCCGACTACGTCATGATGACCTACGGCACAGGAGCCATCATGGCCGTGCCCTCTCACGATGAGCGCGACTTCGCCTTCGCCCTGAAGCACGGGCTTCCCATCGTGCCGGTGATCGAGCGCACCGATGGCAGAGCCAAGAGCTTCGTGCCCAAGGGCGCCGTGCGCGAGGGCTTCGCCGAGGCGTTGGCCTCGGGAGGATTCTCCTTCACGCAGGAAGACGGTGGCCTATGCGTCACCCTGGACGCAGCCCAGATAGATCGATACACCAGTGTGGCCAGGGAGCACCTGCAGCCCGGCAACTGGATCGCGGTGGTCGGTACGGGCTGGCTGTTCTTGTTCGAGGACGCCGTGCTGGAGTTCGATTCGGTGCAGGCCGACGAGGATATCATGTCGCGCTGCAGGAGTCTGGAGCCGGATGTGGCGGAGTGCCACACCGTGATGGAGCTGCTATCCCGAACGCCTTTCTATGCGGACGTGCTCTTCCATGCCGAGCATGGCACCATGATCAACTCTGGACGGTTCAGCGGGACTCCAGGCGAGGAGGCGGTCCGGCAAGTAACCAAATGGCTGGAAGGCAAAGGCTCCGGCAAGTTCTCGGTGAACTATCGATTACACGATTGGCTCGTCAGTCGCCAGAGGTACTGGGGCACGCCCATTCCCATCGTCTACTGCCCCAAGTGTGGCACCGTGCCTCTGCCGTACGAAGACTTGCCTTTGATCCTGCCGGAAGATGCTACGTTCATGCCTACCGGGGAGTCTCCGCTGAAGTATCACGACGAGTTCCGCTACACAACGTGTCCCAAGTGCGGCGGTCCGGCCGAGCGAGAGACCGACACACTGGATACTTTCATCTGCTCGTCCTGGTATCAGTATGCCTATCTGAGCCCCTACTACGAGGGTGACCAACCCTTCGACCCCAAGGAGGGGGACTACTGGTCGCCGGTCGACATCTATACGGGCGGGATCGAACACGCCACCATGCATCTGCTCTACACGCGTTTCTACACCAAGGTGCTGCGGGACATCGGAGTGGTGGATTTCGATGAGCCTGTGCTGAAGCTGCGCAATCAGGGGATCATCCTGGGCGAAGACAATGAGAAGATGTCCAAGTCCCGAGGGAACGTGATTGCACCAGACACCCTGGTAGAACGCTATGGGTCCGATGCCGTTCGAGCGTATCTCATGTTTGGCTGGCGCTGGTCGGCCGGTGGGCCATGGGACAGTCACGGCATCGAGGGGGTATCGCGCTTCTTGGAACGCGTGTGGCACTGCGTTCTGGCAGAGCCCAGGCATGAATCGCCGGAGGAGGCTTCCGGCGACGAGGTCGCTGCCCTCCGTCGCAAAGTGCACCAGTCGATCCGTAAGGCCACAGAGGACATGGAGTCCTTCAGCTTCAACACCTACGTCGCTAACGCGATGGAGCTGAACAACGCTATGCTCAAGGCCAAGGAGACCTCATTGTACGGCACGGCGGCCTGGATCGAGGCTGTGGAGACTCTGCTGCTGCTACTCGCCCCGGCGTGTCCCCACATCGCTGAAGAGCTTTGGGATCGGACGGACCGCCCCTACAGCATCCACACGCAGAGCTGGCCGCAATGGGACCCCGAACTGGTGGAGGAGGAAACCTTCACGCTGATCGTTCAGATCAACGGGAGGGTCCGCGACCGGATAGAGGTTCCGATGGACATCAAGGAGCAGCGAGCCAAGGATCTGGCGCTGGCGAGCAAAGGCGCCATGCGCCACACGGAGGGGAAGGAGATAGTCAAGGTCGTCTACGTCCCTGGACGCCTGGTCAGCATCGTGGCCAGATAGCACTGCGACTCGTGCGAGGGGTGCGGGCAACATCGGTCCACTGCTCCCCTCGTCTGCGTTACTGGCCCCGTGACTTGGACTTGACAAACTTCAAGCTCTGGTTATACAATTCCCTCAGATGTCGAGCTCCATCAACTCCATCAATAGAGGTGTATCATGCATGTGAGATGGTGTCTCGGACGGCTATTCCGCGCTCTGCTGTCTGCTGTCATACTCACTTCCTTGCTGGGATGCCTGCGTCCGGCCGGCGAGGAACTGACAGAGCTGAGCTACCAGGCCCCCGTGAAGCTGACGATCAAGCCCGGCGAGGATATCCCGGGAACTGGCATACGCTATGTCGGGGTGAGCGGCGACGAGTCGGCGGAGATGCTCATCAACGGACAGCAAGCCCTCAAGCGCAAGGGTGACTCTGTTGATTGGCAGGGTTCGCCGGTGTCGGGTGTCGAAGTCGATCTCAGCCTCAGGGTGGTCTGGTTCGACAGCGAGACGCTGCACATCGCCGGTACCTCCAAGATCAAGATCGACGCGCCCAAGGTAGAGGCCGTGAACGTTCCTTCATCCGCGCTGATGACCTACCACGCTCCCGTGGTGTACGGCATGACGCCGGAAGCTCTGATCCCCGGCTCACTGTACAGCTACGTCGGTCCAGCCGACGAAGGGGCTGAACTCAGTGGGATTGAGGGCTACCCCTATCGGAAGAGCGGGGACTCCATTGTCTGGAATGGGAAGCTCCGCGATGGAGTCTATCTCAAACTGAATGTTCGCGTCGTGCAGTACGATGACAAAGGTCTTCGCGTCGCCGGCATCGCTACCCTTCTCATCGGCCAGTAAGACCGCACTGCTTGACCGACCGGGCCAGAACCACCGGTCGCGGCGGGATCGAGCTCAGGGAGAGTTGGCCGAGCCAAGGTCGGCAACCTAGGGTTGGCGGTGCCGAGCGGTGTTCAGGTGCCCAGGGAATACCCAGGATAGGAGAGGAACCCGTGCCCAAAAAAGAAGTAGTCTCGACTGAACAAGCCCCTGCTGCGATTGGCCCCTACTCGCAGGCGACCATGTCGAAGGACTTCGTGTTCACAGCGGGGCAGATAGGCATCGACCCCAGCACAGGGAAGCTGGTAGATGGGGGAGTCAAGGCGCAGACGCGCCAGGCGCTGAAGAACCTGTCGGCCATCCTCTCGGCCGCAGGCAGTTCCACCGAACACGTGCTCAAGACCACCGTGTTCTTGTCGGATATGCGGACCTACTCCGAGGTCAATGCGATCTACGCGGAGTTCTTCTCCGGTGCTTGCCCGGCCCGCTCCGCCGTGCAGGTCGCGGCGCTGCCGCTGGGCGCTTCGGTGGAAATCGAGGCAATCGCAGTGCGAGAGTCCTGATCCGCTCCCCATAAGCAGACCCGATCGCCCTGACTGGCTCATCTGTCGGCAGTTACCTGCCACACGTGTGAGGTCTACTGTGCCGCGAGATGTAAGGTCGGTCTGCTCGGGAGGGGCGTTGGTTGATCGACGTGGATATGCGATCAACTGAGGTGAGACCCTTGGCAGCTTGCCATTTGGGTCGAGTTCCCGTATAATAGTCGAGTGCCGTTGTACACCCATCGTGACGAGGGAAGGTGAATGCAGGAAATCATCGATCGCTGGCCTAGTTCGCAGAGTATGGAGACTGGGGGTGAAGGAAGCACCAACCCAATGGCGGGGCTACTGAGCCAGAGTTCTACGGCATACGCTCCCCCCCGGAGGGGCGACGTCCTGGACGGAACCATCGTGAGCGTGTCCGCATCCGAGATACTCGTCGATGTGGGATGCAAGACGGAAGGCATCGTATCCGGTCGCGATATGACCGGGATGGATCCGGCGACGCTTCAGAGCTTGCATGAGGGAGACCCGGTGTTGGCCTACGTTGTCAAGGCAGGGGATCAGGATGGGAATCTCGTTCTCTCCCTGAAGCGGGCGCAACTGGAGAAGGATTGGCGAGCAGCCGAGGCCATCTTCAAAGCCGGTCAGGCGTTCGATGCGTCCGTGTCGGGATTCAACAAGGGTGGTCTCATCGTCCACATAGGCAAGGTGCGCGGCTTCGTGCCGGGTTCCCAGCTTGCTCGACCCCCTAGGAGGCGCACCACCGATGCCGCCGAGTCGGATGAGAACAGCCCTTTCGCCGGCTTGGTGGGGGTACAGTCTCGCTTCAAGATCATCGAGTTGGATCGCAGACGCAACCGCCTTATCCTCTCCGAGAGGGCGGCGATGCGCGGCCGTCGCCAGGGCAGGAAGGATCAGCTCTTGGCCGAGCTGAAGCAAGGCGAGGTTCGCCGAGGCGTCGTGAGCAGTGTATGTGACTTCGGGGTGTTCGTTGATCTCGGTGGGGGTGATGGCCTGGTGCACTTGTCTGAACTCTCTTGGAGCCGAATCACGCACCCCAGCGAGCTTCTCAGCGTCGGCGCCGAGGTCGATGTGCAGGTACTGGGGGTCGATCAGGAGCGAAAGCGCATTGCCCTCAGTATCAAGCGGTTGCAGCCAGAACCGTGGAGCACGGTCGAGGATGACTACGAAGTGGATCAACTCGTTGAGGGCACTGTGACCAAACTTACGGACTTCGGTGCCTTTGCGCGGCTTGCTACCGGCGTAGAAGGACTCATCCACATCTCCGAACTATCGGATCGGCGAATCGGGCATCCGAGTGAAGTAGTACAGGAGGGTGATGTCCTTTCCCTTCGGGTGATCCGGGTCGATGGAGCGCGGCGACGAATTGGGTTGAGCCTGCGCCAGGCGCCGGGCGCGGCAGAGGTCGCAGACCAGGAGGATCTGCACGGCGTCGCAGATGATCCCACAGACGAGATGATAGCCTCCCCGGAAGGCCCTGAGGCTATCCTGTCGCCCAACGATGCCGAAAGCGACTGACTCCGTTTGCCCTTGCAAGACTCGACATTGTCTCGTTGACCTGTCTCGGGGCGAGAAGTATGCGCGGATCCCGTTGACAGGATCTGTCCCTGTTGCTGCCTCGCGAACACTCTTCCGGAACGTTCCACTCATGCGTGCGCCCTGTGCCATCGACTCGCGTGAGCGCTCAGACTAGGGTCTCTGATCTACTACATAGCCTGGAGCAAATCGAACGGGGAGGTAACGATTCCAATGGGAAGAAGCATAGTCCGAAAGATCTTGGAAGAGCATCTCGTAGAGGGGGAGTATCAGCCTGGTCAGGAGATCGGCATCAGGATAGACCAGACCCTGACTCAAGATGCTACCGGCACGATGGCCTATCTGCAGTTCGAGGCCATGGGGATTCCACGGGTCAAGACAGAGCTGTCGGTCAGCTACGTGGATCACAACACGGTCCAGATAGGATTCGAGAACGCCGACGATCACAAGTACCTTCAGACGGTTGCCGCCAGATACGGTATCGTCTACTCTCGCGCCGGAAACGGCATCTGCCATCAGGTGCACCTGGAACGTTTCGGGAGGCCCGGCAGGACCTTGCTCGGCTCCGATTCCCACACACCGACGGGTGGCGGCATCGGCATGATCGCCATAGGTGCTGGCGGGCTTGACGTTGCCGTGGCTATGGCTGGCGGCCCGTTCTACGTCACTTGCCCCAGGGTCATCAAGATCAACCTGCTGGGCAGGCTACGACCGTGGGTCGCGGCCAAAGATGTCGTGCTCAAGATGCTCGAGCTGTTCACCACCAAGGGCAATGTCGGCTGCACGTTCGAGTACGGTGGCGAGGGGGCTAGCTCGTTGTCGGTCCCGGAGAGGGCGACCATCACCAACATGGGCGCCGAGTGCGGTGTCACCACGTCCGTATTCCCCAGCGACGAGACCACCCGGGCCTTCCTCAAGGCCCAGGGCCGCGAGCAGGACTGGGCTGAGATTAGAGCAGATGATGACGCGGAGTACTGGAAGGAGATCGATCTCGACTTGGGTGAGATCGTGCCCCTGGCCGCCTGTCCCCACAGTCCCGGGAACATCAAGAGCGTGCGAGAGCTGGAGGGAATGGCGGTCGACCAGGTCTGTATGGGGAGTTGCACCAATTCATCCTACAAAGATCTGATGACCGTCGCACGTCTACTGCAAGGACAGAAGGTGCACCCGAACGTGAGCCTGGTCGTTGCTCCTGGTTCTCGGCAGGTCCTGGAGAACATTGCCAGGGAGGGGGCGCTTGGCGATCTCATCTCTACAGGGGCCCGCATCGCCGAATCTGCGTGTGGGTTCTGCATTGGCAACAGCCAGTCTCCGAAGACCGATGCGGTAACCATTAGAACCAGCAATAGGAACTTCCTTGGTCGATCGGGCACCAGGAGCGCACAAGCCTATTTGACCAGCCCCGAGACCGCCGCTGCGGCGGTAATCACCGGGAAGATGACCGATCCCCGTGATCTGGAGGCAATGGGAATCGAGTATCCGAACGTCCAAATGCCCGGCAAGTTCTACATTGACGACAGCCTGTTCATCCTGCCCCCCAGAGACGTCTCGGGGATCGAGATCTACCGGGGTCCTAACATCGGCGATCCGCCCTCCAGCAGCCCGATGCCAGAGGTCATTGGTGGCCCGGTCACGATCAAGGTAGGGGACAAGATTACCACGGATCACATCATCCCGGCCGGCAGCAAGATGAAGTACCGATCCAACGTGCCCAAGTACTCCGAGTTCGTGTTCGAGATCGTTGACTCCACGTTCCACGACCGAGCAGAGAAGATCCGAGACGACGGGAAGCACAACATCATTGTGGCGGGGCTGAGCTACGGCCAGGGCTCGTCTCGGGAGCATGCCGCCCTTTGTCCGATGTACCTGGGGGTGAAGGCCGTCATTGCCAAGTCACTGGAGAGAATCCACCTGGCGAACCTGATCAACTTTGGCATAGTCCCTTTGACGTTCAAGAACGACGCCGACTACGATGCTATCGAGCAAGGAGACGAGCTCGAGATAGCGGGAATCAGGAAGGCCATCCGGAGGGTAGAGCCGCTAGTCGTCCAGAACAAGACGAAGGGCACCCGATTCGAGGTGGACTGCGAACTCTCCGACAGGCAACGAGACATCCTGCTCGCCGGAGGGACGCTGGCGTATATGAAGGACCGGTCCGACTCCAACTGAATCGCTCTAGGGGAGTGAGAAACCATGGCGCAGCGCGGTGTCAGAGAGTTCGACGGAAAGAGGATGCTTGCGAGGTATTGGTCGAGGTATGTCAGCGAGGAATTCGACTACCCTGGAAAGGTGGTCTTGGTCGAGCCACAGACAGACCTTGACCGCCTAGAGCATGAAGTTCCTTGGTTGACTCAAGAGAAGCTGGTCGTGAAACCCGATCAGCTTTTTGGCAAACGGGGCAAGCACGGCCTGATCAAGACGGACGCCACCCTCGACGATGCCAAAGAGTGGATCCGCAAACGAATGGACCGTGAGGTTACGGTTGGAGGCGTCACGGATAAGCTCACGCATTTCCTCATCGAGCCGCACGTGCCTCACGA
>Ga0180432_10005241_pt1 | contig 17379 bp, 13 predicted proteins | sample SS_ome_10_FD_132414 | JGI IMG/M metagenome (GOLD analysis project Ga0180432, IMG submission 132414) | Hypersaline lake sediment archaeal communities from the Salton Sea, California, USA - SS_1_MS_2 metaG | ecosystem: Environmental > Aquatic > Non-marine Saline and Alkaline > Hypersaline >...
ACGGTTCATGAACTCCGCCCATATGGGCGCGGCCACGACCCCTCCCGACTGCCCCTCTCCAAGGGAAAACGCCGGATCGTCGAATCCGACCCACACCGAAGCGGTCACCTCATCATTATATCCTATGAACCATGCATCGGTGAAACCGTTCGTTGTTCCCGTTTTACCCCGGGCGTTAATCGTCAATCCCGATGAGACCACGGCCCTGTACCCCGTTCCCCCCCTCTTAAGCACGCCCGCGAGCATCCGGTCGACCTCGGCCGCCGTTTCAGGGCTTATTACCCGAAGCCTGTTCTCCAGATCGTAACGGGCTCTCTTTTTCTTCATCATGCCCTCATTGTCGAGCAGGACCTCTCCTCCCGCCCGTTCAACGCGGCGGACCGCGTAGGGAAAAATCTTCTCTCCCCTGTTCGGAAAAATCGAGTAGAGGCGAGCCATCTCAAGCGGCGAAAAGCTGTAAACACCCAGCGCGCTCGAGATATAGGGCTCGAACCTGCCGTCCCGCTCCTTCTCATCGAGATCGAGCGCTTCTCCCGTAATTGAGATGGTTTTTCCAGGCCCAGTTTCAGCCATAAGCTGAACCGCGACCGAGTTCAGGCTCTTATGCAATGCGAACTCCAGCGTTACGGGACCGTAGTAGACATTGTTGTAATTGGAAGGACGCCAGATGCCGCTATCGGTCTCTATTTCAAGCGGTCTGTCAGTGAACACCGTATCCGCCGAATACCCATCTTCAATCGCCCCGGCATAAACGAAGGGCTTGAATGCCGAACCCGCCTGCCTGTACGCGTCCACCGCCCGGTTGAACTGGTTCCCATAGGAAAAGCCGCTTCCCCCCACCATGGCGAGGATATTACCGCTGTGCGCATCGACGGCAATCAGTGCACCTTCCGGATTCCCGGATTCGCCTTCCTCTCCGGTGAGGAGCTCGATTCCCTCGGAAAGGGCCTGTTCCGCAATCCGCTGCATTTCGAGATCGATGGTCGAATAGACGTGCAAATCCCCTCTCTTCATCGCATCCTCGCCGAGCACCTCTTCCAGATAAACCCGTACATACTCCGTAAAGTAGCCCGCTTCGTTCTTTTCCGTGTTCCAGTAGGAAGTTGACGGCGGGTGTTTGAGGCGTGTAAAATCGCGCCAGAACTCGTCGAGCTCGTCTGAAATGTCTCGGGGAGATCCCAGCAAGCCGAACGACTCCATCCTGTTCAGTACTATGGTCTGTTTTCTCCTGCATGCCGCGGGGTGCAGGAGCGGAGAAAAGTATGACGGACCCGGCAGCAGCCCGACAAGAAGGGCCGTCTCGTATTCGTTCAAGTCGAAGATATCCTTGCTGAAATAGAAACGGGAGCCGTTTTGAATACCGTAGTTGTTGTGTCCCATGTTGACCGCGTTGAGATAGAGAGCGAGAATCTCGTCTTTCGAAAACCTTTTCTCAATCTCGAGCGTGCAGAAGAGCTCATAGAGCTTTCGCCTGATTGTCTTCCTGCTGTCCGTGAAAAGGATCTTCGCGAGCTGCTGCGTGATGGTACTGCCTCCCTGGGAAAAGGAGAGGGTTCGAATATCCGCGAGCAGCGCTCCGGCTATCCGCCGAATGTCGAATCCCCCGTGTTCGTAGAACTTCCTGTCCTCCATGAGAATGACCGTTTTTGCGAGTATCGACGGAACCGCGGCCATGCCCACGATACGCCGCCTGCCGTAGGAGAATATATCGACCACCAGGCCGCGCTTGTCATACAGGACCGTATTTCCGCTCTGCTTCAGCGCGGGTGAAAGCGATACCTGCCTGCTGTCGTACCTCTCCAGATTGGCTTTCAGTGTATCGAGCCTCCGGATGACCTCGGGTCGCGTATTAAGCCATGCCCTGTAACTCGAGTATACGAGTATACCGGCCGTGACCAGCAGTACGGCAGTTAAAATGGAGATTGTTAAGAGGAGGTATTTCATATATATTAGTGATGACTGTTGAATTTACTGCTTCCGGGATCAACGTTTCATTAAAAATATAGACAGGTATACTCATAATCGTAAAGGTCCAAACCGGTACGTGTCTATCGGTTGTTACGGGCATGTCTCAACGATGTAATACCGGTAAAAACCATAGTATCGTCACCATTACAGGTAACTGGTATGGAAATATTTTACAAAGGGATACCCGGTTCCGGAAGTATAGCGATGGGAACCGCAGTCGTTTTCCTCAAGTCGAACCTCTTCGTACCCCGTTATTCAATAGCGCGGAACGGAGAATCCATACAGAAGGAGATAGATAAGCTCGAAACGGCCCTCGAGAAGACCAAAGACCAGCTCGAGGAATTGAAAAATGAGCTCATCCAGAACCAATCCCCGCTGGAAACAGGCTACCTCGATACGACCATACTCATGCTCGATGATCCCCTTATCAGGGAACGGGTTGCCGGAAAGCTGAGTGAAAGCTTTCTGAATATTGAATGGATCTTTAATGAGGTCATTGATGAGGTCGCCGATGAGCTGGGAAAATCCGAGGACGCGTATTTCAGTGAGCGGGCCCCGGATGTCATCTCGGTCGGCAACCGTGTATTAAAAAACCTTCTCGGCAGGGAAGAGGGCTCCATGCCGAAGTTCGGGAAAAACCCGATCGTAGTGGCCCATACACTCTCTCCGCTGGAGGTCGTCTCACTCTATAAAAGAAAAGTGGCCGCTTTTATAACGGAAATCGGGGGACGGACATCCCACGTGGCGATCATGGCGAGGGACATGAGGATACCCGCGGTTGTGGGAGTAGAAGATATCACGAGAAAAGTGCAGACCGGAGACACCATGATCGTGGACGGAACCATCGGCACGCTGATCGTGAACCCCGAAGAAGATACGATTCAGCTCTACCGTTTCAAACAGGAGGACCAGCTCCACAGGGATAAAAAGCTTAAAAAAATCGAGAAGAAACCGTGCGTGCTGAAAGAGGGCATTGAAATCAATCTGCTTGCGAACATGGACCTGGAAGAGGAACTCCACCTCGTGCTCAACAGCGGCAGTATCGGCGTAGGTCTCTTTCGAACTGAATATATCTTCCTCAACAGGCTGGAAGCTCCGAACGAGGATGAGCAGTTTTCAATATATAAAAATATAGTACGGACCCTCAGGCCGCGAGAGGTCACCATCAGGGTGATCGATATCGGCGGCGACAAGAAACCCGACTACATGAAATACGTCAAGGAAACGAACCCCTTCCTCGGGCTGCGCGGAATACGCTATGCCCTCTCCTACCCTCACATCCTGAAAACCCAGATGAAGGCAATACTGAGGGCCGGGGCCTGGGGAAAGGCCCGGATCATGTTTCCCATGGTAAACGACCTGGACGAGATGCAGCGTATTCTGCTCCTGATGGAAGAATGCAAACGTGAGCTGGAAGAGAGGAAGGAAAAATACAACGCCGATATTCCGGTCGGTATCATGGTGGAAACACCCTCTTCCGTACTCCTCCTGGACAGGTTCGCGGAACAGGCCTCCTTTGTAAGCGTGGGTACGAACGACCTGATTCAGTACACGCTCGCCATCGACAGGGGCAACGGCATGGTGGCCGGGGAGTTCGATCCCATGCACCCCGCCATTCTCCGCTCTCTGAAAATGATACAAACGGTCGCCGTGAAAAACGGCATGGAAGTGAGTATATGCGGCGAGATGGCCGGAGATCCCCTCTACACGCTGCTGCTCATAGGTTTGGGATACAGAAAACTGAGTATGAGTGCCATGGGAATACCGATTGTCAAGAGCGTCATCATCGATTCATCCCTCGAAAGCGCGCGGCAGATAGCGGAAAAGGCACTGAGTTTCAACCTTAAAAGAGAAGTCGGCCGTTATGTACGTGACGAGATGATCAGTAGATTCAAATACCTCGAAGACTACTTCAGATAAATGCGCATACCTACCGTGGCCATTGTGGGCAAACCGAATGTCGGGAAATCGTCGCTTTTCAACCGGCTCATCCGGAAGAGGAAGGCGATCGTCGCCGAAGAACCGGGCGTTACCAGGGACATCAATTACGAAGACCTTGTCATCGGACAGCTTCGATGCAGGATTGCCGACTCCGCGGGATACGCTCCCGGCCGTGAAGGCATTATCGTGCGCACGCGGGAGCTGAACAGGAAACTCATCGCTGAAGCCTCGCTCATCATCTTTGTCTGCGATATAGCCGGGATTGAACGCGGCGATCACGATGTGGCTGAGGTCATACGCAAGAGCGGAAAACCGAGCATCCTTGTCGTAAACAAAGCGGACAAAAATAATTACAAGGATAATATCTACGATTTCTTTGAGCTGGGCCTTGGAGAACCAATCGCGCTTTCAGCCATGCATGGACGGAACGTGGAAATGCTTCTCGACAGGATAGGCGAATATATAGATCGCGAGAACAAGCTGGCCCCATCTGAAAGATTTCCGTGTATTCCGGTGGCGATTGTCGGCAAACCCAACGTGGGTAAATCATCCCTCCTCAACATGCTGACCGACTCGGAACGTTCACTCGTGCACTGCGAGCCCGGTACGACCAGGGACGCTGTTGACGACACCTTCGACTACGGAGGCTATACCTTCAAGCTCACGGACACGGCGGGCATTCGAAGACAGGGAAAAATGGACAATATCGAGTTCTACAGTCTTACGCGTACCCGGAAAGCCGTAAAGGATTCATCGGTCGCCCTGCTCGTACTTGAGAGCCCCAAAGGTATTACCAATCTTGACAAGAAAATCGCCTCCATCATCGCGACCGAACAGCGGGGCCTCGTAATTGTCTCCAATAAATGGGATCTCATGCCGGAGGGCAGCAGTTCCGAAGAATTTTCCCGTGATTTATTCTACTATTTTCCCCATATATCCTACGCGGAGATTGTTCCCATTTCAGCTCATACGGGTTATAATAAGAAAAAATTACTTAAAAATATTATCAAGGTGTATAATAATTATTACAGACAGATAAAAACGAATGATCTCAACCAGGTGATAACGCAGCTTTTTCTCAGGGGAAACCGTGTTAAATACGGTTATCAGAAGCATTTTGCTCCACCGGTTTTCGAGTTCTTTATCAAATCCGCTGAGAAATCGAACCAGAACTTTAAAAAATATATCGGCAACACGCTGAGAGAGGAATTCGAGTTTACCGGTGTTCCTCTGGATATCCGATTGCGGGTACGGTAGCCATGTACGGCCCAATTCTCATCTTTCTTTCTTTCATGATCGGCTCAATACCGACCGGGTATATTCTCGTAAAAACCGCCAGGAAGCATGATATCAGAGAATCGGGGAGCGGAAATATTGGCTTCACCAATGTGCTCAGAAACGAAGGCATAGTACTCGGTACGATAGTCCTTGTAGTGGATGTGGCAAAGGCCTTTGCCGCTCCCTTCTTCTTCTCCTCCATCACGTCCAATCCCCCGCTCTACCGTCTCCTTATGGGGATTGCGGTTATACTCGGCAATATCTTTACTCCCTTTCTTCGTTTCAAAGGCGGAAAAGGCGTGGCATCCGGGCTCGGCGTTGCTTTTGCCGTAAATCCTCCTGCCGCACTCATCGCACTCTGTATATTCGGCATTGTCGTTAAAATTACACGGTACATATCTCTCGGATCGCTCTCAGCCGCCGGCGGATTCGCCCTGTCGAGCGTCATACTCTATTCCGTTTCAAGTTACGGCGTGTATTCACTCATCTTCGGGCTTCTCATTTTCTTCGTCGTTACAGTCAGGCATATATCGAATATCAAAAGACTGCTGCAGGGACGGGAAAATAAAATCGGGAAGGAAAAGAAAAGTGGATGAGACCCAGTATACGATCGGTAAAGTTTCCTGTATAACGGGGGTAAAACCCTACATACTCAGGTACTGGGAAAAGGAGTTCCCATTTCTGCAGCCGCTTAAAAACAAGGCCGGCCACAGAATCTACTCGGAGCGGGACCTCTTTATCGTTAAAAAGATCAAGGAACTGGTCTATGAGAGGGGTTTCAGCATAGCAGGAGCAAAAAAAATTCTGTGGCAGACCCTGCTCGGGAAGAGAAAGAACTCCATTCGATTCATAGACGAAATAAGGGAAGACCTGTACGTGATGCTGGAACATATTAACGCGAGCCTGCGGTAACCTTTCAGAAACGCGTTTTCAGCAGCTTCCCCAATGCTTCTCCATTACCCGCCTGCTGAAGATGCGCGACCATTTCCATGTACTCCTCGAGGGACCGGAAGGGGAATGTTATCCCGAACTGCCATTTCTCGAAGTTTTCAGGTATGTGAAACCGGACCTTGGGGTCAAAGCCCACCGAATCGAGAAGCTCGCTGAACCGTTTCCCGTATGCTTCAATATGGGGATAACGGATCTGATGGACGCGTTCAAATATCTTCCGGCCCTTGTGGGGTGGGTCCATTCCGGACAGGAGAATATTTTCCACCGCCCGATCCGCGATCACCTCGAGAGCGGTTTTACCGTCCCTTTTCGCGATCTCCCGGACCATGACCAGCATGGCGTTTCGTTTCTTTGTTCCCAGCCGCACTGTTTCAGTGAACGACGCAATCCTTTCACGCTCCTCCTGAGAAAAATCCATTATCTCAAAGGCCGTGGTCACGTGCAGTTCCCCCCCGGCGACCGCGTCAAGCAGGTATGGAGGAGCAGCGGCAAATCGCAGGTATTGCTCTATGAGGGACGGGTTCGAAGGAATACCCAGCAGCAAGAGGTCCTTTTTTCCCGGTTCCAATTTCTCGTCCCTCAGCATCTTGAGGGAGATGGCCTTTTCAACCTCGTTGAATCCCCCCATTTCAGCCTTCAATTCGATGAGGGCGGTGTAAAACACGGGCTCCCGTATGAGGTCGATCACCAGGGCGCACGGCAGTACGCGGCCCTCCCTTCTGCACGCGTCAACGGTCCGTGTACCGGTCACGACATGGTACCTGTCTCCATGGCTTATGAGCACGGGAGGAGCCGTTCCCCCTCCAGTGCTGCCGGGACCGTCAGCATCTCTCAATGGAGGGTAATACTCCATAAGATATTTCCCGGATTCGTCCAGGGTGTCGACGGGCAGATGCTCGGTAAACCGGAATTTCAAGGGTTGATCCATGGAAACCGCCTGGCTGGAAGGATTAAAAAGGAGCGGACCTGCAGTAAGCCGGGTTCTGTTTAAACGGTCATCTGTCTTATGCGGCCTACCCATGAGGCTGAAGCGGGTCACTTTATGCCTGTCTATTCGGCCTTGCTCCTGGCGGGGTTTACCGGCCTCTGAAATGTCGCCATTTCAGGCGGTGAGCTCTTACCTCACCATTTCACCCTTACCCCTGAAAGGGGCGGTATACTTTCTGCTGCACTTTCCGTGGGATCACTCCCCCTGGGTATTACCCAGCGCCCTACCCTTTAGGAGCCCGGACTTTCCTCGGGACGAAACGTCCCGCGACCGATCTGCAGGTCCGCTCATTCAAGGATACCTGCCCGGAGTGTTCAAGTCAAGTGCTGCCTTTATCTTCACTCATCCCCGCGCGCATTCGGTACGGGTCAATTCACATCGCCGCCGTCAAGGACCACATTGACGATTCTGTCCGCTTCCCTGTTCTTTTCCCGGTTGACATGTGTGATACGGATATTTTTTCTCCCTGCCAGCATGCGCTTCGCCTCCTCGTACAGGGGCTTGAGCCTTGAGCTCCTGACCCTGTACGTACCGTTCAGCTGACGTACGAGCAGTTCGCTGTCCGAATGGATGATGATGTCTTCAGCCGACAACCGTTTTATATCATTGAGATACCTGAGCGCATCCAGCAATGCCGTATATTCCGCGAAATTATTCGTTTGTCTTCCCAGGACTCGCCCATGCCTGTACGGTTCCTCTCCGCCCGGATGGATGACGATAAATCCTGCTGCGGCCGTACCCGGGTTACCCCTTGAAGCTCCGTCTATGTACACCTCGAGCACCGGTTCTCCTCCACGCGGTTATATTTCCCTGTATAGTGATAAAACGTCCGAGCACGTTCGCTCTGGGTTAATGGACAGTAGGCTGGGATTAAACGACAACGATTATTAATAACGATGTCTTTTAACAGCAAAATATTTTAAACGACGATGTCTTCCGGCTGATCCGCTTCATCCATATAGAAGAGGATGCGGGAGCAGTTGGGGCAGAAAATAATTTTCTCCTCCCTGCGAACATCGTTTACAAACTGGGGCGGGAGCAGCATGTTGCATCCCATGCACACATTATTCTTTATTGAAACTATACCGATTCCTTCCTTGTTCCGTACGATCTTCTCGAACTTGTATATGAGCTCTTCATCGAGTTCATGCGTTATTTTCTTTTTCTCTTTCAGGCATCCGTCGAGCTCTTTCTTCTTGGCGGCAAGCAGCTTGTTTACCTCTTTTTCCTTTTCAGCAATGGTTTTTTTCATCTCGCCAAGCAGTGTACGCTGTTCCTCGAGATCGCCCTCGATGTTCTCGAGCTCCTGAAGCGCCTCAGACTCCGCTGCACCGATAATCTCAAGCCGCTCGTTGATCTGGGCGATTTCACTTGTCAGTGCTTCATATTCCCGCTGGGTTTTGATAAGCTCTATCTGGCTCTCATACTTTTCCTTACCGCTCTGCAGCTCTTCCTTCTCCTTTTTCAGCTCCTCCAGGAGGGTACTGTTGCGCTCACCGGTACTCTCCTTTTCCTGTATCGAACGGTCAAGCTTGTGAAAAGAACGCTTGAGCTCATTCAGCTCTCTCGGAATTTCCTCGAGCTCTTCCTCGAACCCGAATTCCCTTATGAGTATGGCTTGAAGTCCCCTGAGGTCCTCAAAGGTTTTCTGCATGGAACGGTTCTCCCGTTTTACGTATTACGATACACGCTTTTTCACGAATACGAATATATATGATTTTGCCCTCAAAGTAAAGACCAGTGAGGATGAGATACCGCCGTTTACGGAGTATGGAGCTGTCCAGGCAGGGGGCTGGACCGTGTGCAACCCGGAGGCAATTACGGAAACCGGAACGGCCGATTAACGCCTGCCGGTCAGACGGAGGGTGCCTCCGTCTCATCACAGGATTTGAAGCTGTCCGCTTCCGATGAATCACAGATCGTTTTAACAACCGCATGCTCGAGTGAGAAATACTTCATTTTCTCCATATTTCTGACCGTCTCGTCGTAACCGTTGAATTTGCGGTAAAAGTCATCAAAGCTCGTGAAAACCCCGAGCGCACCGTTTTGCCACATATGGAGGAGCGTCATGAGGTCCCTTATCCTGGCTTCCTCCCACACTTTCTCGAGAGCATCGTCGAAGACCCTCTCTATAACCTTTTCTTCTCTCTCTTCCATAACCACCCCCTGTCAAACAATAATCAAAAGGGGTCGGGGAAGCAATAGTCTTCATACACCGTACAGCTTGCCGGGATCCTTCATCCGTTCCAGCTCGGCCTTCTTTGCCATGAGCGCATCACTGTTTTCCTTCTGGTACAGCTCCCACTCCTCGGTACAGAATGAGGAGCCGCAGTTTCTGCACGTGTATACATACCGCACAGGGACTCCCAGTTTCCTGTTGACATCGATTTCCCATCCGCCGCATCGAATACAAAAAACCCGCATCCCGCCCCCTTTATTTAGACAGGTAATTGTTTACGGATTACACCGCCAAAACGGAACTACGAAAAAATCTTATATCATATCCTGATAAGTTTGTCCACAATCATTGCTTCACGTCTATTAACAGCGGTGTTTCGATACATGAAATGTATCGGTTGGCTTTTTGCTCTATTAATGCAATAATGAAGGGTATCCCTATTACTTCTCTGTTTCGGATCAACGATTCGGGTCATTACTATGGAGGAGGATAATATAATGCCTGTTGAAAAGCTGAAAAAGTTTCTGGATGCCAGGAAGGTCAAGTACGTAAGTATCAAACATTCCCTCGCGTACACGGCTCATGAGATCGCCGCTTCCACTCACATTCACGGCAAAGAGATTGCAAAAACCGTTATCGTCAAGACAGACGATAAATTTGCCATGGCCGTTCTCCCGGCAAACTACAGGGTTGCTATCGACCTTCTCAAGAAGGCCTCCGGCGCGACCCATGCTGAAATTGCCGAGGAGGAAGAATTCAAGGACCTTTTCCCCGGATGCGATCTCGGCGCAATGCCGCCCTTCGGGAACCTCTATGACATGAATGTCTATGTCGACAAGTCGCTATCCGAGGATGAGGATATTGCTTTCAACGCGGGTTCTCATACCGAGCTTATACGCATGCCCTACAAGGATTTCATAAAACTCGTAAATCCCCGCGTGGTAAATCTTACGGCGTGACCCGTTCATCGTCCGTGCCCTTGATTTAATTCGACTTTTTTTTCCGCCGCTTCGTACGGCATTACCTCCCTTCAACTGCGGATCTTCATTTTATGCCTTCTTTACTCCCCGAACTCGCAGGTATTTGTAATATGCATTATTATTAATTTAACTTCACAAAAGCTTAATTGTTTTTAACCTTTACTTATTTAGCATCTATGACTAACTTGAGCATGGCATCGTTCTGCCTCCGGGTAAAAAATCCCGGCATTTGAACAGCCACTATATCTAAACGATGTCCGTGCATAAACGAGGAATACAGCTCTCCATAGGGAGCAAGATCGGTCTCAGCTTCCTCATCGTCGTTCTCGTGGGAACCCTTATCTCCACCATCGTCGGTATACGCCTCATCGGAAACAGCGTCATAGAACAAGCCCAGAACAAGGTCCAGCATGATCTGTCGGTTGCATGGATGGCGTACAACAGCAAGCTTGAAAACATCAAGTCGATCGTACAGCTCACGTCCACGAGGTTCTTTATACGTGACGGTATTTTAGGGGAAGACTTCAGCCTCCTGCGAAGAGAGCTCGAGAAAATCAGGAAGGCCAGCGATTTCGACGTTTTCACGCTTACGGACGAGTCCGGCGTCGTCATACTCAGGACAACGGCTCCTTACACAATCGGGGACGACCAGTCCAACGACGATCTCGTAAGCCGTGCCTTGACCGGGAAACCCGCTGCATCTACACATATCGTAACGCGGGACCAGCTTATACTCGAGGGTGAGGGGCTCCAGGAACGGGCCTTCATGGAGTTCATACCCACATCCATGGCCAAGAAACGCGGGGTGCAGGTCGAAACTTCAGGTATGATGCTCAAAGCCGCATCTCCCGTAATGGACAGGGAAGGCAGGATTATCGGCGTTCTCTACGGTGGTGTGCTCATCAACAGAAATTACGATATCGTCGACCAGATCAAGGAGATCGTATACAAGGGCGAGCGGTACAGGGGCAAAGATATCGGAACCGCAACCATATTTCAGTGGGACCTTCGAATATCGACCAATGTGAGGAACAGAGAAGGCATGCGGGCGATCGGGACCCGGGTCTCGGAAACGGTATACGACCACGTGCTTGAGAACGAATCCGCCTGGTTCGACAGGGCGTTTGTTGTGAATGACTGGTATGTAACCGCCTACGAGCCTGTAAAAAATATAAACGGTGATACAATCGGCATCCTTTACGTGGGTATGCTCGAACAGCCCTATGCGGACATGAAAAAACGCGTCGTAAAATCGATGATCCTCTACTCCTTTCTGCTCAGTATCGGCGTCGCCCTTGTTGCAGCCCTCATACTCGGCAGGAGGATCAGCAGGCCGATCGTCAAGCTCGCGCATGTAAGCGAGATGATGGCGGACGGTCATTTTAATCACGAACGGGTCGCTCATACCGGAGACGAGATCGGAAAGCTCGCGGATTCGTTCAGCCGGATGTCGAAGGAACTCGCCAGAACGCTCGCCGAGAAGGACGACGCAAACAACAGGCTCAAGGACCTCAATGTCCGTTATCTCGAGCTGCTGGGATTCGCCTCACATGAGCTCATGCAGCCCGTCGGCGTTATCAAGGGATACCTCAAGCTCATGCAGTTGAGTCCCGAAGGCTCGCTGGAGAAATCCCATCAGAAGGACGCCGTGTCCGCCATGCTCAGGAATGTGAACTCAATCGTCACCATGAGCGGCATGTACCTCAACCTCGCCAGGATCGAGAACGGAGCGCTGGAAGTCAACCCTGAAAAAATCCGTATCTATCATGATATCGTGGAACCCATAATAAGGGACATGGATCAGCGCCTCAGGCAGAAAAACATGACCATCGAGGTTGACGACCGCGAACTGTTCGATACCGCTGAAGTCCATGGCGATCCGACCCTCATACGCATCGTCTTTACCAATCTCCTTACAAACGCGTGCAAGTATGGAAGAGAGAATGGAAACATACGGTGCGGCGTCCGGAAAAACGGGAGCGAGTATATCTTCAACGTGAATAATGAAGGCAATGGATTGTCTTCCGACAAGCTTCAATCGGTTTTCGAGAAATTCGTCCGTCTCGAATCCGGTGGCATGCGCCCCAGGGGCACGGGGCTCGGATTGTTCATAACACGGGAAATCGTCGAGCTTCACAGCGGTAAGATATGGGCTGAATCTGAACAGGGAAAATGGGTGAACTTTTTATTCACCCTGCCGCAACCCGGGACGGACGATATTCTCGAGAACGCAGGCATCGAATCAGGCTGACGTATACCGACTATTAAAAACGGAGTGAATTGTCACATCCCCATATACCAAGGAGAAAAAAGAATGGCTGAGAAAAAGAGGATTCTGGTTGTTGACGACGAACCGGACATGATCGAGATGCTGAAAACGGCTCTGGAAACCGCGTCTTACGACGTTATAACGGGGTCCAACGGTGAGCAGGCGGTACAAAAGGCCCAATCCGAGAAACCTGATGCCATTATACTCGATCTGATGATGCCCGTGAAAAACGGTTTTGAGGCATGCAGTGAAATAAAAAACGACCCCAAAACCGCCGCTATTCCGGTCCTTGTTCTGACTGCAATAGGACAGCATCTTTCAGATACGAAATATGCAAAGAGTATGGGGCTTCAGCTTGAATCGGAGGATTTTATCCAGAAACCCGTGGATCCCACCATTCTCCTGGAGCGAATCGAATCGCTCTTGAAGTGAAAACAAGTTTTCCGATTCGAAGCAGAGAGAACAGGTAAGTACACGTCATGCAAGGGGTCGCCCGTGGGTTGTCCTCTAATCCACGGGCCGGGACTGATGCCGCCGGTTCAGGAAGAAAATGACAGATCCTGTTCAATGATGCCTCTCATTCTATATAAAGCTTGTCGAATATCCCGGAAATCGATATTTTAAGTATGCTCCTGCCGCGTGCTTGTACCTCTTGCTGAGTGGAGAACATATACATGGCACAGTATACAGTCACTTTCTTTCCACATAAGAAATCGGTCGTTGTTGAAGAGGGAACAACCCTTCTCGATGCCGTTTCAAAAGCCCACATCACCATCAATAATCTCTGCGGCGGAGACGGTATATGCGGCCGCTGCAAGATGGTCGTGGTCGAAGGGAGTGTTAAGGGCGATGTGTCAGCAAAACTGACCCGGGAGGAGATTACAAAAGGATACGTGCTCGCGTGTATGGCGAAAATCATGAGCGACCTTATCGTCGATATTCCGGAAGAAACCCTCGCAAAAGAGAAGATCAAATCCGATAAGGACGCCGAACGGTTCAGAAGTTTCGAGGAAACCGTGTCACGGGATGATTATACTCCTTCCCCCCTTACACAGAAGATATACATCGAGCTCGACGAGCCCACGCTGGCAAATAATACTGCGGATCATGAGCGGCTCTGTGAAACGATATGCAGAAACAACAGGTTCTGCTCAATACAGATGGGGCTCAAGATCATGAAGATCCTTCCTGAAATCCTCCGCAAAAACAATTACCAGGCCACCGTCACAATCGGGATGAGGAGGGATATTGCAGAGCTCATGAACGTCGAGGGCGGAGATTCGAGCGACCGCAACTACATCATCATTGTGGACATGGGAACCACGACGGTCGTTGCACATCTCGTCAATGCGAATACGCGAAAGACCATGGGTGCAAAGGCATGCTTCAACTCGCAGGGCATATACGGGCGGGAGGTGACGAGGAGGATGATCACTGCTGAGAAGAGGAACAGCAGTGATATGCAGCAGCTCATTGTCGGGGACATCAACAGGCTGATTGAAGCCCTCGCCGATGAGAACTCTATAAACCTGAAAAACATCACTGCAGTTGTTTGTGCGGGCAACCCGGCAATGGGCCATTTCCTTCTCGGTCTCCCCACCTACAATATGCGCCGGTACCCCTTTGTCGCGACCTCCGTGGAACCGCCGCCGCTCAGGGCCGCGGAAGTCGGCATCGAAATCAATCCCCGCGGGCTTCTCTATTCCCTTCCGGGAATCAGCGCCTGGGTCGGAAGCGATATCACCGCAGGCATACTCGCGACCGAGCTCTACAAGAAGGAGGGGGTAACGCTCCTTGTCGATATCGGAACGAACGGTGAAATCGTTGTGGGAAACAAGGAGTGGCTCGTGGCCGCATCGGCTTCGGCCGGTCCCGCACTCGAAGGAGCGAGCGTTTCCTGCGGAATGCGTGCGGAACCCGGGGCCATCGAGCGGGTTTACAGCAATGAGAACGTCATCGGTTTCGATACCATAGACGGCCTCCCGCCTAAGGGAATATGCGGCTCGGGCATCATAGACCTGATAAGCGTCCTCCTCGAGGAGAAATATATCAATCGTTCGGGCGCCTTTATCAGGAATACGGATAACATTCGGGAAATAAACGGCGTCAAGAGCCTCGTTCTCTCAGAAAACGGCAAGGATGGAGGAAGCGGGCCGGTTTTCATTAACGAATCCGATATCGAGAACGTGATCACGGCAAAAGCGGCCATTTTTTCCGCGATGAAAATACTGCTCAAAAGACTCGACCTGAATTTTTCCGATTTGGATAGAATATACCTGGCAGGAGCCTTCGGTTACTATCTCAACTGCGACAACGCGATCTCCATCGGGCTCATACCCAGCATACCGCGGAACAGAATCGAATTTGTCGGCAACACGTCGATTCGAGGAGCAAAAATCGCCGCCTTTTACCAGGAAGCATACTCCGACATCATGGCAATCAGAAAGATGACGACCTATTACGACCTCATGGGCGCGGACGATTACGTGGAGGAATTCCAGAAGGCCCTCTTCCTGCCTCACACCGATATAGAACTGTTTACATCAAACGCCGGGTCCGGTAAGTGACACCTTGTACAACGGATAAACGTGCGACCCATGGTTTGAGAACCCACTTGGGCTTTAATAAACTGGGTTATACGTTATTGACTGAGGCCAAAGGAGTTGCGTGAAGGCGGAAATATCACTGAGTATTACCCGGTATAACCGGATCTTCGTTAAATCGTTTCAATATTGTTAAAATTCACCATCAACTGCATTACAATACTATAGCGTATCTGGCGGTTTTTCCTACCTGGGGGAAAAGGATGGTCAAGCAAAAACCTTCAACCGGCGGTCGCGTTGTATAAATATCCCTCCTGAAATTCCCTCTTTACTCACTTTCTTCCACACAAATGTACCCGAAACGGAACCGCTGTCGCCGGCGTCGAGGATTTTACTCAGGATCAGGCGGTCCTCTGAAAATTCGTAGCCGCGCCCCTGTCATTCTTCGCCGTCCGTTGACGGTACCAACCCTCCGAGAGATTCGGGGAAGCTTTCCGCGTCCATGAGATCGATGAGTACCCCCGGGGATCCATCCTTGGGAAGAACATACGCTTCTCGCAGGAGCGAAACCCCCGGGAACGGATCGTTGTACTCCTCGACGTGCACGGTGAATCCCTTTTCCCGCAGCGCGCTCACCCTGGCATCCCAGTTGTCCACCAGGAAAGCCATGTGCAGAAAACCCGCCCCCTTTTCGGTCTTGATCCACTTGTCCAGCCAGTACTCAGACAGGGGCTCCATCAGCTCGAACTGGTTGAAGTCCTCGTACTTGCCGATGGGAACCATGGCCGTTTTGTTGGCTTTTCCCTCGAACCTGTCGATACGGGGGTCGTCGGGATCCAGACACAGAATGTCCGCAAAGGCTTGCACGGCTTCGTCCATGTCGCTGACGATGACACCCAGGTGATGAAACTTCATGAATGCACGGTCCCGGGTCGGTTTCAGAACACCGTCGAGCCAGTTGAAGATCTTTTCACCGGATATCGAGCTTCCTCCCAACTGACAGTGCGCCTGGGCCGCTTCCTCCTGTGTAAAGAGGATGAATGCTTTCGGGCTCTGCAGGGCTTCGTACAACTGCTCCGGCTGCCCGGAAAACATGGAGTCGCTCTCGCTTTCGGTAACCAGAGTGGGACAGCTGATCCGGGTGGCCACATGTTCAAGGGTGTAGTCCCTCTGGGCTCGCATGAAATCGGCATAGTCCTTGGAATTCCACCTCCACACGGCGTTGTGGAACAGCCAATAGAGTGAAACGTCCTCTTCCATCGCCTCCTCTACCATGGCGTTGAATTGATCGGGATCGCTGTCTATCAGCCCGGTGACTTCCTCGGGGAAAATGCGATAGGCGGATTCGTACAGCTTGTAGAGACCTGAGTTGGCTATCAAGGCATCGATCCGGTCGTCGAAGGCGGCCACCCGGGGCGCCAGGTATCCGCCCATACTGATCCCCATGTAGGCGATCTTGTTTTGATCGACATCCGGCAGGGTCTCAACGTAGTCCAGAACCGCCTTACCGACAACTTCCCAATCGGGGCGGAAGTAGCGCTTCTTTTCCATGAACATCTCGCCCTGTCCGGGTCCCTCGAACACGAGACAGTGATAGCCTCTCTTGAGCGCAGCCCAGCCCGCACCGGCGAAGCTGTCTTCGGCACTCCCATCGAAGCCCGTATTGATTACCAGTATCGGAGCCTTCGTATACGCCTTTTCGGACTTGGCAAGGTAGGCCGGAAGGACGTCGTCGCCGTAGGGAATTTCGACGTATACGATATTCGGATAGAACTTGATGGCATTCCTGAAGCTTTCCCGGCTTTTCTTGCGGCAATCCCGCGCCTTGTCCCTGTCTTCGGGCGCGACCATATAGAACCCGGCCGACTGGTAGTAGGTGGTTGCCTTGAGGTACGCCTCGCCGGCGGAAACGTTGTTTCCTGCCTTTTCCCACTGTGACGCCATTTCGTTCATCCGGTTGGCCAGTTCGAGCCACTCCTCGTACCACGAGTAGATATCGCCGTCTTTGATTTTCAAGGCGGTCGTTATCACCTCGCCGATATCGGCGCTTCCCGCCCACGTCCATCCCAGGGCCCTCGCCAGTTGGGTGGAAAAGCTGGTATCCTGGAAAACCAGACCGTCGTACCACTCGGACTCATCCGTGGTTTCTCGTTGCTCGCTTCGCTCACTCCGCTCACTCCGCTCGGTTTTTTCCCGGCTTTCGGGTTGTGCCGCCGCTCCCCTGCTTCCCGTTTCCTTGCCGGCCCCCAGCAAAACCAGGCAGGCTGCCGTCACCATGAAAA
>Ga0180432_10005243_pt1 | contig 17376 bp, 12 predicted proteins | sample SS_ome_10_FD_132414 | JGI IMG/M metagenome (GOLD analysis project Ga0180432, IMG submission 132414) | Hypersaline lake sediment archaeal communities from the Salton Sea, California, USA - SS_1_MS_2 metaG | ecosystem: Environmental > Aquatic > Non-marine Saline and Alkaline > Hypersaline >...
GCACCGTGGTCCCAATAGACACAACCTATCCCGTATTGAAGTCTCCGTCCGTCAACGTGGCCGATGGCGTGATGCGGCTGGCGACGCCGGCGGGCCGGCTCGAGGTGGACTGGCGGGGGAAGGCGCCGAGTTTTTCTCCCAAATCACTATGGAAACTGGCGAACGAAAACAAAGATATTCTGCGTATATCTACCTGGATATCTGCACACCACGTGTCAACCGAAGAAGGTTTGAACAATGCTATAGACTGGTGCAAGAAAACCGGGGTCACCCGCGTTTTTCTCGGAGCGTACGATGAAGGAAGTAAAGGAGAACTGGCCAAGCGAGAAATACTGGAACGAGCCAGGGCCAGATTTGAAGCAGAAGGAATTGAAGGTGCAGGCCTGATCGTCACCAAGTGGATCGGGACTTTATCCTCACACAGCTCAATGGCCTCATGTTATACCAGCGAGGAAACGCGTAAAGAGCTTCAGAATATCTTCGAATACACAGCGTCCATCTTTGATTTAATCATGATAGACGATTGGTTTTTTACCGACTGCGAATGCGAGGATTGCCAGAGAGCTCGCGGCGATAGAAGTTGGTCCGAATATCGCTGCAATCTGATAAACGAAGTAAGCCGCGATAATATTCTAAAACCGGCAAAGGCGGTTAATCCAAATGTCAGAATCATTAACAAATTCCCCTGTTGGTATGACGATTTACACCAGAGGGGATACGATGTTCTGGGCCGAACACCCCAGTACGATTTAATCTGGGCCGGCAATGAGTCACGGGACTACGATTTCGATGTCTCCCCAATCGGGGAAGTCCAATATCAGTCATACTTCAACATGCGGTGGATCGGGAGTATCGGCGGCGGTAAAACAGGCGGTGGCTGGTTTGATGCCCTGGCCACTACGCCGAAAACGTATCTCGAACAGTCGCGTCAGACTGTTCTTGGCGATGCGAAGGAGATGATGCTTTGCAACTACAATCTATTGACAAGAGAAATAAATACCTGGGGTGGCAGGGCTTTTCAGGGTACCGGTATTGCAAATGTCGAGGCTTTGCGGAGAGAACTTCCTGGACTGTTTGAACTCGCAAAGATGGTGCGTAATAAACCTATCAAGGGCATCCTGGCAACGAAACCGGCAAACAGCGACCCGTATGATAATATAGATGCAATGGGAGGGGCTCGTAAACCGGACGCGCATGTTTATGATTTCGTCGGTATGTTAGGGCTGCCGCTGGTGCCGTCGACGGAGATTGATACCAGCGCCGACGCTGCTTTTTTCCCGTTTCAGGTATTGCAGGATCCGACATTTCCAGAAAAACTCCAGGCAATGCTTACAGAAGGGAAGCCGGTGCTGATTACTGCCGGGCTTGCAGAGCGACTGGGCAATATTGGTGAGTATGATAACCTCATGGTCTTACCGGTCGAAGGCGATACGCACAGCCTCCTGAAATTAAGCCGAGAGGAACTGAACGCGATCAGGGATAAGATGCTTGAGCCAATAGGTATAAGATTCGACGCCCCGGCCAAAGTAGGATTGTACCTGATGGGCGATGATATCGTGGTACTCGAAAACTTCAACGACGAGCCGGTGGATGTTACGATTAGTACAAGGTTTTCCAGGAAGGCGCAGGTGAAGCTTGTTCTGCCTCAAGAAGAGAGTGTAAGACATGAAGTTGCCGGCAATAAGCTTGTATTGAATATACCGCCGCGAACGCTTGTGGCAATAAACTATGGGGCGGCCGGTTTCACTCCGAAATCCATTCGCCGCACGGAACATCATTAACAACGAAACAGAAGGGAGCAACGACATGAAAGATAACAAGCCGGGGGCCAACAGTCTTACTCGCCGCGAAGCAATCAACATCGGACTCGGAACACTCCTCGGCTCGACGGTGGCGGCGACCGGTACGCGGGCGGCGGACGGCACTCAGGCGGTGGACCCGACCGGACGAGAACGTCTGGCCATTTCGTTCTGGATCTGGGCGTTGTGGGACACGGGACCCAACCGCATCGTCAACGACTTCGACGTGCGCGTGGCGGAGGCGGTGGAGCGAGGCTTCAACTGCTTCCGGATCGAGGGCGGCGCGGGGATCACGCATGACGCCGAAGGCCGGCCGCGCGGGGAACTGGAGTTCTATCCCGTCCTGCCGGGCCATGATCTTCTTACCCGCGGACAGCAGCATATGACCGGCGGTCGCGTCGATCTGCTCAAACGCCTGATCGAGCTGTGCACAGTCGCCCGGCGCTATAATGTCAAGCTGATTCTCTCGAGCTGGTACTACCTGCACACGTTCTGGTTCACCGACAAGAACGTGACGGCCGAGTTGCTGGGACTGCCCCTGGAGAAACGCTTCATGGTTTTCGCCCGTGGGCTCGACCGCATCCTCGAAGTGTTGGAACAACGGGGCTTGGCCGACACCATCGCCACCGCGGAGATATTCAACGAGGTGGGCCCCACGAAACACGGCAAAACCGTCGACCACGAGGAAGCGCTGGATTTCCTGCAGACGCGCCACCCGGATATTCGGTTTTCCCTGGACACCGACAATTTCGATACATCGAGGATACCGCGCAACGCGCAGGTGTGGACGTACCACAGCTACTACCTGTGGCCTATCTACGGGCTTCTCGAGCAAGACCTGATCGGTGGCGACAAGGACCTGAACGATCCCGCGGCTTACGCGCCGATCCGCCGTTTCTTGCGCCGGGATCTCGTGCCGTTTCAGGCGATCGTCGACAGCCGCGCGGGGCGTCCTCCCATCGCTCGGGATTGGTATCGTCGCATCTGGCTGTATCGCAACCTCGATCCGAACGCGATGCCGGAATTGGAGCGTCTGCTGCAGGAGGATCTGGAGAAGCGCATCGACGAGTTCAAGCAGAGTGCGACAAACGCGGTGAAGCAACTTGTGAAAACTCGCGATGAGGTTTTGCCTGGTATCCCGCTGATCCTGGGCGAGGGCGCCAGCTACTGCGCGGATCACCGCCTTCGCTGGGAGGAGCGTTCCGATGCCTACTGGGAAGTGATCGAACACGCCGCCCGCGCCTACCGCGAGCACGGACTGGTGGGCGCCGTGCCACGCACGAATAGCGGACCGGAAGACCCGGTCTGGCACGAGTATCCCGAGCGGCTGCAGCGTGCGAACGCCGTATTCCTGGGCGAGCAGCCGTGACTACAACGAAACTGGCGGTCTGATGAGTACGACTTTTGACTGAGAGGCCAAGATGAAAAACGAAGCATTACGCGGTATCTGTGCTGGATTCCTGGTGGCGGGATGTCTGGGGGTGGCGTTTGCCGGGGATGGAAACGAATGGCCGCAGTTCCGCGGACCCGGCGGCAGCGGCATCGCCCAAGACCCGAAAAGCAGTGGAGTCCCCACCGAATGGGACACAACGAAGAATGTGGCATGGCGCATTGACGTGCCGGGCCTGGGGTGGTCCAGCCCGATTGTCAGTGGGAATCGCGTTTTCCTCACCACCGCGGTGGACGCCCAGGGGACGGAGCAGCCGGAGGGCGGCTTCTACCTGGGCAAGGATCGCGGCGGCCGTGGCGAACATCGCTGGCTCGTGCTCGCCTGCGATCTGAACACCGGAGTGAAACTCTGGGAACGTCAGGTTCACCAGGCGGTGCCGCCGCGCACCCATCTCAAGAGCAGCTACGCCTCGGCGACCCCCGTGACGGATGGCGAGCGGGTGTACGCCTGGTTTGGCGAGTTCGGACTCATGGTGGCCCTGAACGCGGCGGACGGTGAAGAGGTCTGGTCCTTTTCGGCCCCGCCACACAAATCCAGGGAAAACTGGGGGTTCGGCGCATCGCCGGTGATGCACCGCGGTCGGGTCTATCTGGTGCATGACAACGAGGAAGACGCCTACGTCGCGGCGTTCGATGCTGCGACCGGAAAGGAGATCTGGCGGACCAAACGACCGCCGGAGACCAACTGGAGCACGCCCCTGGTGTGGACGAACGATCAGCGCACGGAACTGGTCGTCGCCGCGACTGGCGGCGTCAGGTCCTACGATCTGAATGGGGAGCCGCTTTGGGAACTGCGGGGTATGTCCCGGATCACGGTGCCCAACCCGGTGGCGGGAAACGGAATGGTCTACGTCGGCTCGGGGTTTGTTGCGGATCGGCAGAAACCGCTCTACGCGATCCGCCCGGGCGCGGCGGGCGATATCTCGCTTGAAGAAGGCGAGACCGGGAACCGCTACATTGCCTGGCGGCAGGATCGTGCCGCTCCCTATGTCCCGTCTTTTATAGTAGCCGACAAGTACCTATACGTGATCCTGGACAACGGCCGAATCTCCTGTTACGACGCCCTCGCCGGCACTTTGGTTTACGAGGAGCGGCTGCGTGGACACTTCACGGCCTCGCCGTGGATGTGCGGGGACAGGCTGTTCTTCCTTAACGAGCGCGGCGAGACCTACGTCGTGCAGTCGGGACCGGCATTCAAACTCCTGGCCACGAACACGCTCGAAAAGCTGTGTCTGGCCACACCCGCCGTGGCGGGCGACCGTCTTCTGATCCGGACCTCTTCCCGGCTGTATTGCATAGGGAGCGACAATCTTTATGTATGTGACATCAAGGAATAGGAGCATCACCATGTCAAACCCACGTCACTTTGTTCGCCACCGCCGCATTCTTGCTGGCTTCCAGCCTCATCGTCAGCCTGCTGGTTGGCTTCGCCGCCGCCCAGGACCCGTCCGCCCAGGCGGCGCGTGCTGTCTTCTTCGTCGGCGGCGCTGGAACTTCTGATGCCAACCCAGGGACGGCGTCTGCGCCCTTGGCCACGATCCAAAAGGCGGCCAACGTGGCACGACCGGGAGACGTGGTGAAGATCCGCGATGGCATCTACCGCGAGACCGTGGTGCCATCCAACAGCGGCACCGAAGAGAACCCGATCGTGTTCGAGGCGGATGCTGGTGCTGAGCCGGTGATCAGCGGGGCTGACCTGGTGACGACGAACTGGCAACTGGCGAACCACGCCAACTTGAACCCTGCCTCTCCCATCTACGAAACGACTGTTCAACTCCCGCCCGTTGAATACATCAGCCACGATCCCGCTGCGACAGGCAACGAAGCCTTGATGGCACAGCAGATCTTTGTGCGCAGCAAGATGCAACAAGAGGCCCGATGTATGGTGATTTCTATAAAACCGTCAGAGAGAACACTGACAATCCCTGGCAGAACGAGTTTCTGAAGAAGTTATTGGAACCCAATCTCACACCCTACTCGGCGTTTGAGCAGAACTTCCCCTTCGACGACACACGGTGGATCACGAACTTCTGGGGCCTGTATAACGTCAACATCGATAGGTTTGACCGGTGGCTGACGGAAAATTACCAGCGGGACCGGGCCAGTCTGATGCAGAACGCGGCCAATTATTACGCCAAGCACGCTCAAGAGGCGAAACGTCGTGGACTTCCCATGGTCGTTACCGAAGGCGGTTTCTTTTACAGTCCCTTGTATTCCTGCTTTGAGGAATCGGAAGCCGGGTTGGAGTATTTTGACTACCTGACAGACCTGGCCATCAAAAACGACGTGTGGGGATTCGCATTTTCCACCTACAACGGGCCGGAGATGCCGGTCTGGTGGGCGCGCCAGAAATGGTTGACGGAAACCCACGATCGCTTTTTGAAAGGTGTTGTTAAAGGAAACTAGATGGAGAATGATGATGCTAAACCACACTCAGTTTGTTCGTCAGACGTCCGCGGTCTTGATGGCTTGCGGGCTGATCGTCAGCCTGCCGTGCGCGACCGGGGCATGACACTGGTCGTCACCTTCCACCATGCACGAAATCTGCAACGGTACAGGGAGACCGCCGCCGAAGAGTTGTCCAAGACAAATCTCCGTTCCCGATTTCGTGACAGCCACTATCCTTTCCTTGAGGGCACGCCTCCCGCGTCGGACGATCCCCAACTGCGGCTGCTCTATGGAAACCTTCCCGAAAAGGAAGGGCTCGATCGAATGTGGCTGGGCAAGTTGCGCGAAGTGATGGACCGCTACCAACCCGACCTGATTTGGTTCGACACCTGGCTGAATCGTATCTCGAAGACCTCTCGGCAACAGTTCTGCGGGGACTACTTCAACAAGGCCGCGGAATGGGGCAAGTCGGTCGTCGAGTATGCTATCAGTGAAATCAATAAATCAATTCGCCTTCACCCCAGTACCCGACGGTTAGGCCATATACGGTCGATCAGGATGTTGTTAAATCCTGAGTACACTCTTTCGGATAACTAATTCAGAACCGAGTGTTACTTTTGTGATAGGAAGGGCATCGCCTTCGCGGATTCTTCTCATGGCCAGGCGCATCGCAGTTTGTCCAATCTGTTTGTTCATTACGCGAAGTGTGCTCAGAGGAGGATCCATGATCGCGCTTGTGGGCAGATCATCGAAGCCAATGATAGAAATGTCTTGAGGAATCCGGTAGCCCTTTTCTCGCAATGCCTTGATACATCCGTAGGCCGTGATGTCATTGACGGCAAAGAAGGCGGTGGGAAGCTTCCTCCGGCCAGTCAGATGTCGCATCATGTCGTGATAGGCGCCGTCGAAGGTCGAATCAACGGTGAATATGTATTTCTCATGCAGCGTGATCCCAAGATGGTTTACGGCCTTTTCAAATCCCTCGTCACGCAGAATAAAATTGCGCACCTTGGCATCGCTTCTGAGATAGCCAATTTCTCGGTGCCCCATGTCCTGCAAGTACTGAATAACTTTGAGCACATCCGAAGTGTTGTCCATATCGACAAAGTGTGCTGATTCAAAATCGTAGTGGGTATCCATAAAGACCATAGGCTTGCCGATCCTAAGCAATCGTTCGACATCGGATGCCGTCAGTTCCGTACCCAGGACAATAAAACCATTGGCCCTGTTGTCGCTCAACAAACCCACAGCCTCAGCAATGTCGGATGAGTTAAGCGTTTCGATCCCCAGCTTGTATCCGTTGAGTTTTGCCTCGTCATCCAGCCCTTCCAAATAAGTCGCTATGAAGACGTCATGGTCACGATTCAGCACATGGCCGTGCTTGACAATCTTCAAAAAGATTATGTAATCCTCGCTGAGCCGATCGAGGGCTTTGTGGAGCCGGGAGTTGTCGCTCAACATCTTGGCGGCCCTGAGGATCTTCATCCGAGTGGCCCTGTTTACCCCTGGCTTATCATTCAGCGCAAGTGATACGGTTGCGGTGGAAACGTTCGTGATTTTCGCGATGTCCTTGTTCTTCACTCTCATGGCTACACCACGCTTTTTGGGCGACTGCGGGTTTGACAATGCCTGCGTTGTCCCGCGATGGCAACTGGCTAGATTAAAATATATACGAATTCGTTTAGTTGAGAGTACCGAATTCTTAAGTCAGTTTAAATAAAATTTAAATAAAATGCAAATATAATTTAAAAAAAACTCGCAATTCGTAATATTTTTTGATACATTATAGGACATAGATTTATGTCGGCAAAGAAATTGGAGTTTGGCTCATGCAACCGCACACTAGTCTTAAGCAACTGATATTTCGTGTTGTCCTGATCGGCGGTCTGTCGATTTCTATCGGTTGTCGGCAGGACAAACCTGGAGACAGCAACTACGTGATCGCCACCGTTGTCAAGGTGGACGGCATCGCCTGGTTCGAGCAAATGCGGGAAGGCGTGAAGCGATTTGGTGCGGATACGGGGCACAATACGTTTCTGCTGGGGCCCGCCGAGGCGGATGCCGCCGAGCAAGTGCAGATTATTGAGGGATTGATTGCTCAGCAAGTGGATGCCATTTGCGTTGTGCCCTTTTCGGTGGAAGCCATAGAGCCCGTTCTCAAGAAAGCCCGAAACAAGGGGATTGTCGTTATCTCTCATGAGGCATCTTCGCAGATTAACGCGGATATTATCATTGAGCCTTTTGACAATGCCGAGTATGGGCGCCATTTGATGGATCATCTGGCCAGTTATATGGGCCAGAAAGGTTCATATGCCACGTTCGTAGGCAGCCTGACCTCGAAGTCTCACAATGAGTGGGTGGAAGCCGCGGTGGCCCACCAGAGAAGTAGATATCCACAAATGAAGCTCGTTGTCGACAAGATTGAAGATTACGACGACCAGAATATAGCCTACGAGAAAACCAAGGAGTTGATTACAACCTATCCGAATCTCAAGGGCATCCAGGGCAGCGCCATGTCTACGGCGGCGGGAGCGGCATTGGCCGTAGAGGAAAGGCATCTGGAGGACAGCCTATCCGTAGTAGGCACGAGTTTGGTTACAGTCACCGGCCAGTACCTCAAGAGCGGCGCCGCGAAACTCATCTCGTTCTGGGATCCCGCCGACGCCGGCTACGCCATGAATAAACTTGCCGTCATGGTCTTGGAAGGCAAGGAGATCACCGATGGGACTGACCTGGGTATTGCGGGATACAGGAAGCTATCTCAGTCGTCCAAGAAAAAAAACCTATTTTACGGATCCGCATGGATTGATGTGACCAAGGACAATCTGGACCAGTTTACACACGAATAGACCTGGGACCCACTTGTGCAACCTTTAATTTCGCTAAACATAATCAACAAACACTTTGGCGGCGTTCAGGCGCTGAAGGGCATCTCGCTGCAAATTCGACCGGCTGAGGTTCATTGTCTGGCGGGTGAAAACGGTTCGGGAAAATCCACGTTGATCAAGGTCATCGCCGGCATCCATCGACCGGATGGGGGCCGGATCCTCACCAGAGGCAAGTCGTACCATCACTTGACGACCATGGAATCCATGCGTCTCGGTATCCAGGTTATCTATCAGGATTTCTCGCTGTTTCCGAACCTGACGGTGGCGGAAAACCTCGCGCTGAACTGTCAGCTTGAACAGAACAAAACGTTTGTGAGCTGGAAGTCGGTCCGCCAGACCGCAAAACGGGCTCTGCAAGGCCTTGGGATCACTATGGACCTTGACGCAAGGCTGGGTGAACTACCCATCGGCCAGAAACAACTCGTGGCTATTGCACGGGCGCTGCTTCAGGATGCCAAATTGATCATCATGGACGAGCCGACCACGGCGTTGACCGGCTTGGAAGTGGATACACTGTTCAAAATCATCCGGACATTGAAAGACCGCGGTGTGGCCATCCTGTTTGTGAGTCACAAGCTCCGCGAGATGCTGAGGATCGGCGACCGCTTCACTGTCCTGCGAAACGGAGAGGTGGTCGCCGAAGGTCCGGTGAGTGAGTTCGACCAGTCGAAGATTGCCTTTTACATGACCGGACGGAGGCTCGATAGTGCTATAAGGCGAACCCAAGAAGAGACCGGCAGACAAAGCCTTCTGAAGGTCAGGGGGTTAACGGGTTCGATTCTTTGTGATCTCAGCTTCGAGTTATTCGCCGGGGAGATCCTCGGTCTGACGGGATTGCTCGGATCGGGGCAAACAGAGTTGGCACTGGCGTTGTTTGGCATGCAACCGTGTCGGTCAGGAGACATGTTCGTCCGCGGCGAGAGAAGAGTGATTCGGAGTATCCAGGACGCGATCGCCGTAGGCATTGCCTATGTTCCGGAGGATCGACTGACCGAGGGCTTGTTTCTGGCTCAATCGGTGGAGAGGAACGTGGTCGCCGCCAACTTGTTGAATTTGCGGAATCGCTTCAGCTTGGTCTCGCTACGAAGGTTGATCGAACACGCAAGCCATAGGCTGACGGAACTTGGCGTTACCTTTTCATCTCGGGGAATTCCAGTAAAAACCCTCTCTGGGGGTAACCAGCAGCGGGTCGTGCTGGCCAAGTGGCTCGCCACCAAACCCGAAATCCTGGTTCTGAATGGTCCGACCGTCGGTGTCGATATTGGCTCAAAGCAGGAAATTCACAAGCTGTTCCAGCAGCTGGCTGCCAATGGAATAGGAATCATCATGATCTCAGATGATCTCCCGGAGCTGGCGCAGAACTGCAATCGAATTCTGATCCTGAGCAAGGGCAGGCTCTCCCATGAGTTGAAGGGTTCGGAGTGTGACGAGAGCAGGATCGAGCATCACTTGGCCAACTGAAGGTGTGCAGTGCGAAAGATACTTCGAAAACATGAATGTCTATTGCTGGCCCTTATCGTTGTGTTGTGTGCGGCGATTGGAATCAAGAATCCATCCTTCTTTACTTTGGTCAATGCCTTCGACTTACTCAAGAGCAGTGTTACACTCGGCATCCTCGGCCTGGGCGTGCTGATCGTTTTGGTCTCTGGGAATATCGACATTTCATTCCCAGCGATCGCGGCATTCAGTATGTATGTCACGTGCTTGCTCGTACCCGCCCTGGGATTTACGGATCACATCGTGATCCTGTTCGTGGTATCCGCGACGGTAGGCTGCCTTCTGGGTTTTCTGAACGCATTCTTCATTTACTACTTTAATCTACCGGCCCTGATCGTTACCCTCGGAACCGGCAGCCTGATCCGTGGCTGTCTGCTGGCCTTTGTCGGAACCAGAATCATCACGAATCTGCCGAGTTCAATGGTCGAGTTCTCCCAGGCCTGTCTGTTTACCCAGGCGTTACCAGGCGGCGAGACCTTCGGATTGGCCGCTTCGTTTCCTATTTTCGTGGTTGCAGCGGTTCTGGTATGGCTTGTGCTCAACCATATGTTACTGGGGCGGGGCATCTATGCCCTGGGCGGCGCGCCCGAGGCTGCCAGGCGTGTCGGTTTTAACATCCGCGGCATCCAGTTCTTCATCTACGGATCTATCGGCTTGTTGGCGGGTCTGGCCGGCATCATTCACGCATCGAATATGAGAAACGCGAATCCGCGGGACTTTCGGGGCATAGAGCTGACCGTCATTGCGGCGGTCGTCGTCGGTGGAGCCAGCATCACCGGTGGCAGGGGCACCGTGCTCGGGACGATCCTGGGCGTCTTATTGCTTGTGATCATAAACAACAGTCTGATCCTCGTGGGGCTGCCGACCGAATGGCACAAGGTGATCATCGGATCGATTATCATCGCCAGCACCGCAGTGACGGCCTGGCGCGCGCGCGGGCGACAACTGTCAACGGTTCCAACATGAATGATAACAAAAACAATCCGCCAATGATGGACCGGCTTTACAGGCTTTTGGATCCTCTTCACATTGACCGGCATGTCCTTAGTCTTTTTATTCTGGTGGGCGCGGCACTTGTGGTCATGAGTATCCTGAATCCCGGCAGGTTTCTAAGCACCGCTAATTTCCAATCTATGGCGTTTCTGTTTCCGGAGCTGGCCCTGTTGTCGCTCGCCATGATGCTCACGATGCTCACAGGCGGCATTGACCTGTCCATTATAGGGACCGCGAATTTGTCCGGAATTCTGGCGGCACTGATTTTGACAAGGCTGCTTCCGGGGAACGCCGGCCCCGGTTTGACGGTGATCTATATTCTATTGGCGCTTGTTACTGCTGTCGCGTGTGGTGCTGTGTGCGGCAGCCTGAATGGATGGCTCATCTCACGCGTGAAGATATCACCGATCCTGGCAACGCTGGGCACGATGCAGGTCTTCCTGGGATTGGCACTGGTCATCACCCGAGGCCGCGCGATCTTCGGTTATCCAGACGCGTTCCTGGCCCTCGGAAATGGAAGCCTGATAGGTGTGCCGATTCCGTTCATTCTTTTCCTTATCGTAGCGGTGCTCTTGGCTATTCTAGTGAACCGGACGGTCTTCGGTATTCACTTACGACTGCTGGGTACGAACCCTGTGGCTGCTGTCTTCTCGGGGATTCGCGTCTCATCCGTACTGTATCGAACCTACCTGGTTGCCGGAATCATAGCGGGTCTGACCGGCATTCTCCTCATTGCACGAACCAACTCGGCAAAGGCCGGCTACGGCTCCTCGTATCTGCTTCAGGCGATTCTTGTGGCGGTCTTGGGCGGAGTCAGTCCGGCGGGTGGCTTCGGAACGGTACTCGGGGTCTCGGTGGCGGTCCTGGGGCTACAGTTCCTGGCCAGCGGTTTCAATATGCTTCAGTTCAGTAACTTTGCCAAGGAGTTTATCTGGGGCGCCTTTCTGCTATTGAGCATGGTGATCAACTACTTGGTAAACCATCGGAGAAACAAATAGAACGGCCAACAAAACAAGCAGGCAATCCCTGAGAAGGAGTCATACAATGAAGAAATTTTTAAATACGCCAGCGAACTTCGTTCCGGAAATGTTGGAAGGAATCGTTCTGGCGCATCCAAACCAGCTCACGTACGTGGCCGATGACCTGCACTGTATTGTGAAGGCAGGCAAGAAGAAGCCTAACAAAGTAGGCCTTGCCACTGGGGGCGGCTCCGGTCATCTACCTTTGTTTTTGGGATATGTTGGGCAAGGCATGCTCGACGGCTGTTCCGTAGGAGATGTGTTTCAGTCGCCCTGTGCCGAGCAAATGCTTGAAGTGACTAAGGCCATTGATGCGGGAGCCGGTGTTCTGTATATCTACGGCAACTACAGCGGTGACATCATCAACTTTGACATGGCCACCGAAATGGCCGAGATGGAGGGAATCACCGTCAAATCGGTGCTTGGGGCCGAAGACGTGGCCTCGGCTCCCAAGGGCGAAGAAGGAAAACGACGGGGTGTGGCGGGTATCTTCTTTGTTTACAAGTGTGCAGGCGCAATGGCCGACGAATTGAAACCACTCGACGAAGTCAAGCGCATCGCCGAAAAAGCGTGTGCCAACGTCCGGACCATGGGTGTTGCACTGACACCCTGTATTATCCCGCAGGTCGGAAAACCGGGTTTTGAGATCGGTGAGGACGAAATGGAGATCGGCATGGGTATCCATGGAGAACGCGGCATCCGACGGGGCCCACTGAAGACGGCGGATGAAGTCATCGATGAGATGCTGCCGCGCATTCTGCAGGACCTCCCGTATGTCAAAGGCGACGAAGTCTCCGTGCTGGTTAATAGCCTGGGTGCGACACCCAAGGAAGAGCTCTACATTCTATTTAGACGGGTCAGTCAAATCCTGAAAGACCAGGGCATCAGAGTCTTCAATACCTATGTGGGCGAATACGCCACCAGCATGGAGATGGCGGGAGCCTCGGTGTCTCTGCTGAAACTGGACGACGAGTTGAAGCGCCTGCTATCGAGGCCGGCGCGCACACCGTTCTTCGAGCAGGTGCAATTGTAAGGAGCAGGTCGTATGGATTCCCTCGATATCAATGCCATCCGTTCGATACTGAACCAACTCAAGAGGATTATGGATGAGCATCGCGACCGCCTTATCGAACTGGATAGGGCCGTGGGCGATGGCGATCTTGGTTTAACCATGACGAAGGCATTCACCGCAGCGCATGAAACAGCCTTGGCCGCAAGTGAGACGCTGCCCGGCAAGCTGCTCATGCGCGCGGGCATGGCCATGGCCAAGGCCGCTCCCTCAACCATGGGAACGTTGGTTGCCACGGGATTTATGCGCGGCGGCAAGGCCCTTGGTGAGGCAGAGAGGATCACGGTCAAGGAAATGGCGGCATTCCTCCGGGCCTTTACCGATGGCATCATGGAACGAGGCAAGACGAAGCTTGGCAACAAGACGATTGTCGATGCCCTCCATCCGGCCGCGCTTGCTCTGGAGAAGGCCTGTGCTGCAGGTAAATCGTTATCCGAGGCACTGGCCGATGCTGTGTTGGGTGCGGAAGAAGGCCGTAAGGCTGCCAGGCAGATGAAATCCCAACACGGCAAAGCGGCTGTCTTTGGGGAACAGACGGTTGGCAAAGAGGATCCCGGCGCCAACGTGGCCGTATTGCTTGTCCAAGGATTCGCAGCAACCGATGAGGTTCGCTTTTCGTCCTTTGAAATCTCAGGTGTTGGGCGCAGAAGAGCATGGGATTCACGCGTTCTGAATAGAGAGTAACGTAGCGCAGTGTGATGGTTGGAGTATACTTGTGGGTGACTGAAATGATTAAGGCCATGGTCGACGTTCTCAAGGACCCGAGAGTGTGGACTCACAACACGCCGAACGTGCCGAACACGATTGAAGCGAAGTAAGGACTAAAAACAAGGAGAATGACGATGCCAAACCGATATCAGTTTGTTCGCAAGTCGATCGCAGTGCTAATAACATGCGGCCTCACCGCGGGCCTGCTGCCGGGCGTTGCCGCGCTGGCACTACCTGTTTCGGCCCAAACGCCTGCTGCGCTGACCGCTTCCGATGCGCCGAAACAGAAGCCCAACATCATCGTCATTCTCGCGGATGACTACGGATGGGGCAGCGCGGGTTGCTACGGTGCGCCGGCACAGTTGGAGACACCTCATCTTGACCGGCTCGCGCTCGAGGGGCGGCGCTTCACCAACGCCTACGCGCCCAGTTCGGTCTGCTCACCGACGCGCTACGGATTAATGACGGGTCGCTACGATTGGCGCACGCGTGGAGATGGCGGCGGAGTCATCGGTAAAGAAGCTTCGCTGCAAATTGAAACCGACCGTCTCACGCTTGCATCGCTTTGCAAAGGTCAGGGCTACCGCACCGCTGCGTTCGGCAAGTGGCATCTCGGCTTGCAGGCGCCTCCTGGAAGAACAGACTGGAACAAGCCGCTCGAACCCGGTCCCCGGGCAATCGGATTCGATTATTTCTTCGGCATCGCGGCGAACGCGTGGAACGGCCCGCACACATTCATCGAAAACGAAACCCTTCTCGGGCGCATCCCCGGCGAGAAGATCAGGATAATGGAAAATTATAGCCCGACGAACTATACCACGGGCATCACAGAGCAATACGACACGGATTATCTCATGGAGGAGTTCACCGACAAAGCCACAGACTGGATCGAGAAGAACAGTTCCGAATCCTTCTTCATATATTACGCGGCCACGGCGGTGCACAAACCACATGATTACCATCCCCGCTTCACGGGGAGTCCTTTCGGCAAATATGGCAATTTCATCGAAGAACTCGATTGGTGTGTGGGGCGGATTCTGACACAACTCGACAGGCTCAAACTTGCTGACAACACACTCGTCATCTTCACCAGCGATAATGGTGGCGTGGTTAACCAGCGTGACCCAGAGATCAAATATGCTATGAATGCCGGTCTTGACATCAACGGCCCTCTCCGCGGCGGCAAACACAGCGAGTGGGAAGGCGGTTTTCGCGAACCTTTCCTCGTGCGCTGGCCCGGTAAAGTCCCCGCCGGCACGGTGAGCGACCAGGTCATCAGTCTTAACGACATACTGGCAACCCTCGCGGGTATACTCGACGTGCCGCTTCCCAATGGCAACGCCGAAGACAGCTTTAACGCGTGGCGCCTGTTCACAGAGGAGAACCCCGGCCCACCTATACGCGATCACGTCATAGTGCATGCTGCTAACAGTACCTACTCGATCCGCATGGGCGACTGGAAACTTGTCGAGCGCAAAGCGCCGAAGCAGAATGAGCTGTACAACATCAAGGAAGATGTTGCGGAGGCCAAAAACGTCATTGCCGCCAATGCCGACCGTGCGGCGCAGATGCACAAGATACTCTCCGAAGCCCGCGACCGCGGCTACACACGTCCCGACGCTGGCAAGTGACGGCATGCGAAAGCAAAGGGGTCAGCGAAAATCTGCTATCAATCAGTCAGGAGATCACATGAACATCTGGGAATTCACTTTTGGCAAGGGCCTTCCGAGCGTACGTGTTGCCGGCGTTCTGCTTTTGGCGGTGCTGGCGTTGCTGGCCGTAGGTACGGGGCACGTGCTCGCCGCTGATGTCTACGTGGGGGGCGTCGGCGCGTCGGACCGTAACCCTGGGACGGCGACGGAGCCCTTTGCGACGATCCAGAGGGCGGCCGACGCCATGAGCAGCGGCGACGTCTGCCATGTCCGGGCCGGCACATACCGTGAAACAGTCACACCCGGGGCGGACGGGCTTACATTCAAAAACTATGAAGATGAATACGCGCTTATCACCGGGCTGGACGTGGTGACGGGCTGGAGCGCCCACCAGGGCGAAGTCTTCAAGGCCCCCTTCACCCGGCAACCGCAGGCGAATTTCAAGGCCACCCAGGTCTTCGTCAACGGCAACCGCATGCATTGGGCCCGGTATCCCAACGAAGACGGCGACATGCTGAACACGGCGGACATGGCCGGCGTCATAGTAAGCCTGGTTGATATTAATGGTAAAAAAACGGGACGGGCCGTTGTGGCGGGCCTGCCGGAAGGGCGCCAGGACCATTGGAAAGGCGCCTGGTTCATGGGTCTGGCGAAGGAGAAAAACTGGTGGTCGGCCAACAAGGGACTGGTAACCGCATCTTCAGGCAACACACTCACCTGCGGAAACATTTCCATGCATTGGAGTGCTAACTTTAATAATTACTTTACCGGAGACGGCTGGGGTTATATCATCGGCCACCTCAACGCATTGGATGCGGAAAAGGAATGGCACTGGCAGGATAACACCCTCTACCTGTATCCCCCTTCCGGCGTTGACATACGCACGGCGCTTGTCGAAGCCAGAAAGCGCATATTCGGTTTTAATTTGACCGGAAGAAAAGGCGTCACATTGCAGGGGCTCCACTTCAAGGCCGCCGGCCTGACCATGGAAAACGCGGTGAATTGTACTGTGGAAAAGTGCACTTTCAGGTATGCCAGCAGTTTCACCGGTTATTTCACGAATCCCTGGGGCGATTATAAAAACGGGGACGGAGGCGTTTTTGTGTCCGGAAACAACAATACCATAAAGGACTGCTACATCGGCCGCACCTGGGGCCACGGCGTCAGCCTGTGGGGACATCACAACGTCCTCGACAACTGCATTGTCGAGCAGTGCAACTGGATAGCCGAGCGCATGAGCCTGGTGTGGGCGCCCGGAGATGACAATATCATCCGCCGCAATACCATCCGGTTCTCCGCCCGGGACGGAATTGAACTGGGCAACAACAACTGGATTAGAAAATACGCGAAACGGGCCCTGATTCAGTATAACCAAGTGCATGACGCGGGCTTCCTCTGCCCGGATGGCGGCATGCTCTATGTCAATCACCAGAGTGGGAACAATCCCCTGGCCAATACGGAAATTTCCTACAATATATGGCATGATTACCGCAAAAGCACGGGAGCGGCGGCCCACGGAGGCATTTATACAGACAACAGCAGCTCCGGCTATAAGATCCACCATAACGTTATCTGGAATGTTCCGAGGGGTTTCAGTCAGAACGGCGGGGGAACTCATGACATATTCATATATCATAATACCCTGATCAACGTAAAGACGCTTACCTCTTGGACTCGTGGCGTTAACCTAAGCACAAGCAATATCATGGTTCGCAACAACCTTACCGATGGCGCCGGGTTCCGGGGCACGGTCGTGGATTACAACAGGGAACAAGCGTCCCTGACGGAATTCGTTGATGCTGAAGCGCGGAACTACCGCCTCAAGCCGTCTTCCCCGTCCGTTAACAAAGGGGTGGCGATAAAGGGAATCAATGACGGGGCGGTAAACGCCCCGGATCTTGGCGCTTATGAATA
>Ga0180432_10005244_pt1 | contig 17373 bp, 11 predicted proteins | sample SS_ome_10_FD_132414 | JGI IMG/M metagenome (GOLD analysis project Ga0180432, IMG submission 132414) | Hypersaline lake sediment archaeal communities from the Salton Sea, California, USA - SS_1_MS_2 metaG | ecosystem: Environmental > Aquatic > Non-marine Saline and Alkaline > Hypersaline >...
ACCCCCGTAATCCGGGCCGTTGTAGGGGTTCTCAGCCTCATTGAAGGGCATCAGGAGGGGGCAGCCATAGGGCTGGTTGGGATACAGAGCCCAGTTGGGATCGTTCGGGTCGATGCAGGCCTGCCGGAAAGGCCATTCCGGTCTGTTCCAAGGGTCCTGGTTCTGTCGCCAGAAGGCAAACGACCTGAGGCTGGATTCGTGGTAGCCGGGGCCAATCCTGTAGACCGAGAACATCCTCTTGTACACGAAGCCGGACCAGTTGCCTAGGTCGGCATGCATGAGGATCATCGCCTCGCCCTTGTCGTCGTCTGGATCGTCGTAGTTAGGATCGTAGTTGGGATCGTTGAAGCTGAACCGCTTGTTTGGATCAGCATCCTGCCGATCGTAGTACCCGGGGTAGTACACCCAGGCCACGACATAGTGGTCCATCGTATCGTCCCACCAGGTCGCGCTTGTGTTGGGGTCGTCGTCGTCGCTGCTGACTGATACTGCGGCGACAGCCGCGTAATCGAAGGGGGGATTTGGCGCATCGGCGTAGACCCAGAACCCGTTGTCGACCACCGAGTCGCTGACGATTTGGAACGTCTGGTTCTGCCCGATCAGTTCGTGCGTGGTCCAGTGCGGGCTGTCGCACTGCCACAGGTTCGGGTCGTTGTTCGTGGGCGTCGCCCTGTACTGGCCGTCGTAGAAGCCGTCGTAGTAGTCGGCAACCGCAACAGAAGGGCACAGGACCCACACCGAGACCCCCAGTCCCACGATCGCCTTCAACGCGCAACTATGTCTCATCGTGATTTCCTCCTCACCTGGCACTGCCACCTAGACGTGCGCTGAACCTTGCCTGGGTCGTCCGAACGGGGCGAGCAAAGCGTTGGATTCAGACGTGTCCTTAGCCTTCCCCGCCCAGATCGTACACCTAAATTATAACCGCAGTCATCCGACATGCAACGGCGGAAAAAAAACGAATGTCCCTGTGCTGAGAGTTGTACTGTGGTCTTGGGCACCTTAGAATTAGGTTAGCGACCCCGGCGCCTATCACGTCCGCGGTCGGCAGTTCGAACGATCCTCACGCCGTAGGGCTCGCCCTGGCCGGGCCTGTCGAGGTGGGCTAATGTGCGGCGGAACCGACAGATCTCGCGCGAGTGGCTCGGGAGGGAACGCAGTGCGCATCATGGCCGTCGGACGCCGGAATAGCGCATTCACCCTAATCGAGCTATTGGTCGTCGTCGCCATCATCGCCCTGCTGATCTCGATCCTGCTGCCGTCGCTGTCCCGGGCCCGCGAACAGGCGCGGACGACGATGTGCCTGACGCGGATCGGGCAGCTCGGCACGGCGTTTCTCACCTACGCCGAGGACTACGACGAGGTCTTCCCGTTTACGGCCACGCTGCAGGAGACGTATAGTCAGGGTCCCGACCCGAACGAGACCTGGCTGGCCAACTGGCTGGAGCAGCCGGACCCAGCCGCGGCCATCAACATCGTCGCCTACAAGCCCCAGGAGGAATGGGGGGCCCTGACCGAGGTGGTCCCGCGGAGCGGCATCCTGTTTTTCTATGCGCGTTTTGAGACGCTCTACCGGTGCCCGGAGTTCGAGCGGATCGACCATCCGTACAAGGGGCAGAACGTCTTCAACTACACCCGTCCGCTTTGGGGTCGCCAGTATAGGCTGAAGCAGGACTATCAGGTGGTAGGGAAGTCGTCCCCCTTCAGTTGGGGGGGCGTGGACGGCCCCATCCTGAAGGTGGCCAATGTGCACAACCCGGCCGAGCTGCCCCTCGCGCTCGACGAACAGTGGAACCGTTTCGTCGGGGACCCGCTGGCAGGCATCCAGAAGAACTACAACGGCTCGGCCTACAACTGTCAGGAGTACGGCTTCTATATCGATAACACCATTGCGGCCTCTCATGGTCGGCCGGTCAAGTGTCGGCTTCATTCGTACGACGACGGTCCTGAGAGCTACGGCGTCGCCCAGGGCTACGACCCCTACCTTTGGAAGCGCGGTGGTGTGGTCTGTTACGACGGCCACGCCCAACTCCTGCGCGAGGTCTGGCCGACGCTGGAGCTGGGCAACAACAAGCGCCACGGCCCATGGCGCGTACAGGCCTCGTCGGGCGCGCGCATGCTGGACGAGCTGTCCGCGCTCATGGAGTACACCAAGTGGATCCTCTACGCCCAACGAGGATTTGACACCAAGGAGCGCTACGGCAAGCCCCCGCCGGTCTGGTGATTCAGTTCTTCGTTCGGCCCAGCGGTCCCATTTTGCAGATCTGGAGAATGTGAGGCCTGCGCGGGGTCAGGACGAGACCGCTCCGCGCGCCCGGACCTATGTCGGGCCGCCGCTGGTCGCTCCCGAGCGTTTGTGCTGCTTGCCCGATCGGCTCATGCCGGGCTAGGGCGCGACGGATACCGTTCCGTCGACAAGGCGTATAATGCCGACGGGCGTCGCGGACGGGCTGGCTACGGTCCGGCAAACGGCGGATCTGGGTTCCCGGATGCAATGCGGTTCGGGGGATAGGGAGCGGACAACGAGGTGTAGACCATGAGCGAGACCCGACGGAAGCGGCTTGTGGGCCCGGTCGTCGCGGTGCGGACGTTCCGGACCGATGACGGGAAGCTGGACCTGCCCAAGCAGCACCGGCACATGCGATGGATGATCGATCAGGGCATCAACGAGGGCAACGGCGTCGTCATGGGCGCCGGCGGCGGGGGGGAAGGATACTTCATGGACGACGGCGAGTGGCGGGCCATCGTCGAGCTGACGGCCGAGGAGTGCGCGGGCCGCGTGCCGTGCCTTGCGGGCATCTTCGAGCTGTCCGCCCGCGAGGCCGCCCGCAAGGCCGCGCTCGCCGCGGAGGCCGGCATCGACTTCGTCCAGGTCCAACCGCCGCACTATATGGTGCCGACCGACGACGAGGTGTTCGCGCACTACAAGGCCATTAACGACGCCGCCGACGTGGGCATCATGTGCTACAACTCGCCGTGGGCCATGCCCCGCCCGGGGTACGAGCTTACCCCGCCGTTGTTAGAACGGCTGTTGCGCTTGGAGAACGTCGAGGGGGTCAAGTGGTCATCCTACGACATGCGGAACTACGTGACGTGCCTGCGGCTGTTCGCCCAGGAGCTGAACTTCATTAACAACCAGCCGCCCTTCGTCCTGTCCATACCGATTAAGCTGGGTATGACGGGTTTCATTGACGCCCACGGGAACGTGGCCCCGCGACTGGTGCTGCACATCTGGGATTTGTGGCAGAACAAGCGATATGACGAGTACGACGAGCTGATTCTGCGGATGAGCATCGATCCGGTCCTGCACGTGCACATGCCGGAGGAGCTCCAGTGGCGTGGGATGGGCGAGGGCCCGCTGGCGCGGTTGGGCATGGAGGCCGCCGGGTTGCGGATGGGCCCACCGTTCCCGGCCCAGGAGCCGCTCGGTGAGGCGTTCGTCAAACGCTTTGAGGAGAGCTACCAGAAGAGCGGGTTGGCCGATTGGGTGGACTGGAAGGAGTGACCGCGTCCAATCCGCGAATCGGCAGGGGGGTGCACGCCGTCACGTCGTCTGCCGCGAACGGGGCCCCCGGGGATGAGCGACAGGCACGTATCACGACGGGACCTCGACGCCCGCGCGTGACGGCCGCGGGGTCCGACTTGCGAGTTGCCTGCGGCTGTTGGTAAGCTCAGCCTGCGGGAGGGCCGAGTATGGCCAAGAGGGCGGGCAAGGACCGGCACAGGGCTCGCGACCCTCGATCGCGTCGCCACCGTGAATCGAGATCCAAGACGAGGCCAGGCCCTCGCCGGCCTCGAGCTCCCCAGGCCCGACCCACCGTCCCGACCGTTTCGGAAACCCCAATCCTGTGGAACCGAACGGACTCCGTGCTGCTGACCGGGCTCGTCGTGGTCGCTTGCGCGGTGCTGCTGCCCAACCTCGGCGATCGTTGTCTGTGGCAGGACGAGGCCGAGTGCGCGCTGCCGGCCAAGGGCGTCCTGCGTACGGGCCTGCCCGTTGCGTGGGACGGACGGCTGCTGACGACGCAGGAACACGGTGAGGAGCTGACCGACTCGTTTCTGTGGGCGTGGACGCCGTGGGCGATGCACTACTTCGCGGCCGCGGGGATGGCCGTCTTCGGCTCGACGTCGCTGGGCGCCCGGTTGCCGTTCGCGTTGTTGGGGTGTGCATCGATCGGATTGACGTACGTGGTCGCACGGCGGTTGGTTCAGGATCGCTGGACGTCGTGTCTGGCCGCTGTGTTGTTGGTCTCGTGCGTGCAGTACCTGTTGTTGATGCGTCAATGTCGGTACTACGGCATCGTGCCGGCGGCGGCGTTGTTGGCGGTCTGGGGCTACACCGACCTGCATCGGCGGCGCGGCCTGATTCTACTGACGGCGGGGATGGTCCTGCTGTTTCACGCGAACTACGCGACGTGTCTATGCTTCGCATTGGGTCTGGCCGTTCACATGGCGATATGGCGGCGAGATCGCAAGACGCTGGTTCGTCTGGCCATAGCGGCCGCGGTGGCGGCGGCGCTCACGCTGCCGTGGTATTTCGGCCTGGGGATGCACCACGTGTTTGCCAAGAGCCGGGCGCTGGGCTACAAGCCCGATCCGTTCGGCCAGACGACGTTCAAGCTGATGTTCGTGATCAACCAGTTCGCCTGTCCGATGGTGGTGGTGCTCGGGCTGGTCATCGCGGCGGTGGCTCGGCGGCTCCGCGTCCGGGGCGGGTACGGCCTGGTGGCGTGCATGGCCGTCGGGATGATGATCGTGCCCGTGTTCCTGTGGGCGAACCCGCGATACGTGATGCACATGCTGGCGTTGGGCCCGATCGTGGTGGCCGCGGCCGTTCGGGAAGTCCACCTGCGCAACGTCGTGGTCGGATACGTGCTGGCGGTCGTGGCGACGGCGACGAATCTGCTGCCGGCGGCCACCTGCGTCCTGTTTCCCGCCGACGTGGGTACGTCCAAGCTCAACGGCGAGTACGTGACCGGGCGCCAGGTGCTCGCCCAGTCGGTGGTCAAGAAGGAATGGGCCGGCTACGTCCATGAGCTCCACACGCCGTTTGTCGGACCGAACGAGGCCATCGTCCGCTTCTTGAACGAGCAGACCGAGCCGAACGACATCCTCTTCGCGGCCTACGGCGACTTGCCCATCATGTTTCACACGCATCGGCGGTGTGCCGGGTTGTTGGCGCCGTCGAGTCGTCGCCGACCGGGGTGGGATCGACTGCCCGACTACCTGTGGGATCTTGACGCGGCGAGCGTTCTGGTCGTGCGGCCGTGGTGGCAGGTGCCGGGTGGTTACCAGGCCCTGTACCATCGTTGGGAGGAAAAGGCGCGACGCAGCGGCCAGGAGCTGGCGCGGCGCGTGTTGCCCGTCCAGGACATCCGCTGGGGTAACAGTCCCGGGCCGAGATATCACTGCTTCCGATCGCCCGGGCCTAAGCCCGGCTTCAACGTCATGCTGATCAGACGGCAGCCGCGCCAAGAGGACTGAAGGCGGCACCCCGACCCACGGCCGTATACCGTTGGCGGACAAGCCGGTAGCGGTACAAGACCGCGGGCCACCAAACCGCTTCTACCCCGCCCCGATCGACGGGTGCTGCAACTGCCCGGTCAACAACGATGTCCCCCACAGGGGCGGGATGGGACAGTCGTCCCGTTCCTGGACGGGCCATTGGCCGAGCGAGTCGAGAGACTTGTTGTCGAGTACGGCGGCAGGGGATTCTCGGATGCTCTTGAGGAACTTGCCCGATGTCCGGATTTGGTGTATACTTGTACTAGCAAGAAGGATACATGGCACCTAGTCGGTTGCGCTCCAATGAAATGCGCCCTCGGATTTCCCGGATGGGGTCTTGCCCGATGGCATGACGCAGGTACGTTCTTCCTGTAATCTAAGGGTCTTCGGCCAAATTGGCCGGAGCATCGAATGGGTGACAGGCGAAAACAGCCACCTCGCGCTCAATCTGTTTGTAAGTGGCAGATATCCGGTGTCATGACTTGGCTTCGAGTTCCTTTCGCGTAGGAGGTACAAGAAATGACTCGTACGATTACCCTAGTCATGGTGGTGGGCGTTGGATTCGTGTCTGTGGCCGGTGCTCAGACCTATTTTGAGGATGGCTTTGACGGACCGACGCTGGACCCGAATTGGAACGTGATGGGAGCGGGCAGCTACAGCCTGACCGGGGGCGATCTGGAGTTTGTAACCGAAAAGGGGGGACTGGTTTATGACGCGGAGCATACGATTGGGTTTCCTCGACACCTGTTCCTGGTCGATCCGGGCAGCAGCTTGACCGAGTGGTCGGCCGTGGCGCGCGTCCGCTGCAACACGCCCGATCAGATGTACGAGTCGGTCTCGCTGATAGCGTACAAGGACGACGACAACTACGTCAGGCTGGGCTACAACTATGGAGGGGGCGGCATAACCAACTCGTACCTGGCTGAGTATGCTGGGAACTACATCGAGTTTGGCGTCTCCCCGCGACTGACGCACACCGACTACTTCTGGATTAGGTTGGATCGTCAAGGAGACATTTACACTGCGTATATCAGCCCGGACAGCACGACCGATCCCGACGCGGTCCCGTGGACGACTCCTGGCTCGCACTACGTGGACTTGGGAAGTTCGCCCCGGGTCGGTATCGGCGGGTGGAACTACGGCAGCGGTCCGTCCGGGGAGTTGGCTGAGTTCGACTATTTCCGGGTGGGGGCATTGCTCTATCGCTTGACTTTTTGGGCCACCTCTTCCCGGGGTCTCATCGGTGTGGATCCCCACGCAGAGAATTACGAGTATCCCGGGGGAGAGAGGTGACGCTCACTGCCTATCCCTTCAGTGGGTACTTTTTCAAGCACTGGATACTCTACGATCCGAACTACCCTCTTGATGCGAACTATGCGGTCACCGACTCGAACAATCCGATCGTCGTCGTGATGAACAGCGACCGTCAGGTCAAGGCGGCCTTCGGGTGTGGGAGCGGGATCGAGCAGGCGTTGCCCGTGCTGGCGATTCTCGGCGTCTTCTGCGGTGTTGCCTCCTGGCGCCGACGGCGGTGAGAGGAAGTACCGACCACCATAGTCGCTGGATAAGAGCCCCCGGGTTCAAGTCTGGGGGCTTGTCCTTTCCCCAGGCACCGTGTCCCATTCTCTTGTACACGCTCGGGGTCGTCTGGGCCTGTATTCTTTGTTGCCCACGGCTCGATGAGTTGGTCGCGTTGTTGAACCGTGTGGCCGTATTCCCTTCCCGCGTTGCACGGTAGCTCCGCCACAACGCGGGCAACACGAACGATCAACGCAACCGGCTCCCCCTCATGCTCACCTGGCTTGACCGACCTGTGTGGCAGGACTACGATGCCGCGCATGCGTCAGTATCGACCCACGCGCGATGAGTTTGCCGACCTGGCCCGGCAGGGCAACACCGTGCCGGTATACTGCCAGTTGCTGAGCGACAACCTGACGCCGGTGACGGCCTTCGCGAGCGTCTCAGCCACGAGCGAGCACGCGTTCCTGCTCGAGAGCGTCGTCGGTGGCGAGAAGATCGCCCAGTACAGCTTCATCGCCGCCAAGCCGTTCCTGACGTTTCAGGCCACACGCGACCACGTCGTCGTCGAGTCGCCGGGGGCTGAGCAGCGAGAAGAACAACAAGCCGACGATCCGCTGGCCGTGCTCGAGGCGCTCCTGGACAGGCACCGGGCCGTCCATCTGCCGGACCTGCCGCGGTTCAGCGGCGGCGCTGTCGGCTATGCCGGCTACGACGTGATCCGTTACTACGAGCGCCTGCCCAACGCGCCGGCGGACGACCGTTCGTTGCCGGATCTGCTGTTCGGTCTGTACGATACGATGGTCATCTTCGACCACGTGAACAAGACGATCAAGGTGGTCGGCCAGGCCCATGTGGACGAGCACGGCGTCGACGGGGCCTATGACGACGCGTGCCGCCGGGTCGACCAGACCGTCCAATCGCTGTCCGAGCCTCGCATCAGTCAGGTCGGTCAGATCGTTACCGAGGGCCAGCCCGCGCTGCCGTTCACCAGCAACTTCGAGCGGGCCGAGTTCGAGCACGCGGTCGAGGCGTGCAAGGAGTACATCCGGGCCGGCGACATCTTCCAGGTCGTCCTGTCGCAGCGGCTGTGCGTCGAGACCGACGCCGATCCGTTCGACGTCTATCGGGCGCTGCGGGTGGTGAACCCCTCGCCATACATGTTCTATCTCAAGAGCCCCGCCTGCACGCTGGTCGGCTCGAGCCCGGAGATCATGTGTCACGTCGAGGACGGGCTCGTGACGAACCGCCCGCTCGCTGGCACGCGTCGACGCGGCCGGACCGAGGACGAAGACAAGGCCCTCGAACAAGAGCTTCTGGCCGATCCCAAGGAGCGGGCCGAGCACATCATGCTCGTGGACCTGGGGCGAAACGACGTCGGCCGCGTCGCGAAGCTCGGCTCGGTCAAGCTGACCGAAGACAAGGTGATGGTGATCGAGCGGTACAGCCACGTGATGCACATCAGCAGCGAGGTCCAGGGGACCTTGGCGCCGGACAAGACCGCCTTCGACGCGTTGCGGGCGGCCCTGCCGGTCGGGACGGTCAGCGGGGCGCCGAAGGTGCGGGCGATGGAGATCATCGACGAGTTCGAGCCGACGCGCCGAGGTCCGTATGCCGGTGCGGTGGGGTATGTCGATTTCACCGGCAACATGGATACGTGCATCGCCCTGCGGACGATGGTCGTGATGGACAATGGTCGCTTTGCCGACGCGTCGGCGAAGCGGTATCGCGTCTACATCCAGGCCGGGGGCGGCATCGTCGCCGACAGCGTCCCTGCCAACGAATACGAGGAGACCATCAACAAGGCCCGCGCCCTGCTCAAGGCCGTCGAGATCGCCGAGGGGGGATTCCAATAGACCCGTGAGCCCGTCGAAAAAAGGTGTCAGGAACCTTTTTTCAGGAACCTTTTTTGCTTGCCTCTTCTGGGAGCTGCAACATGGCCGACAAGATCAAGGTGCTGTTCGATACGGACATCGGGTCGGACATCGATGACGCGGTGTGTCTGGCCTATCTGCTCCGGCAGCCGCGGTGTGAGCTGATGGGCGTTACGACGGTGACCGGTGAGCCGGTGAAGCGCGCGATGCTGGCCAGCGCCGTGTGCCAGGCCGCCGGCCGGGACGATGTCCCCATCCACCCCGGTACGGAAGACCCGTTGATCATGCCCATACGCCAGGCCGTTCCCCAACAGGCCGAGCGCCTGTCGAAGTGGCCGCATCGCAAGGATCTGATGCCCAACTCGGCCATCGAGTTCATGCGCCAGGTCATCCACGCCCATCCGAACGAGATCACGCTGCTGGCCGTGGGCCCGATGACCAACGTCGGGCTGCTGTTCGCGGCGGATCCGAAGATCCCCTCGCTCCTCAAGCAGCTCGTGCTGATGTGTGGCGTGTTCACGACGCAGATACCCCATTCGCCGCATCGCGAGTGGAACGCGTGGGGTGATGCGCACGCCACGGCCATCGTCTACGCCGCGCCCGTTAAGCCGCACCTGTCGGTGGGCCTGGACGTGACGCTACAGTGCCGCATGATGGCTGACGAGGTCCGCAAGCGTTTCAAGGCCCCCCCGCTGAACGTCGTGGTCGACCTGGCCGAGGTCTGGTTCCGCCGCGCGGATCGGATCACGTTCCACGACCCGTTGGCGGCCACGCTGATCTTCGAGCCCGACATCTGCCAATACGCCGAAGGCAAAGTCGATGTCGAGCTGGCCAGCCCGCGCCTGCGCGGCATGACCCATTGGCGGACCAACACGCGCGACAAGCCGCACAAGATCGCCCTCCACGTCGACCCCACCCGGTTCTTCGACCACTACTTCGCCGTGACGGGCTGACGAGCCGGACGATGTGATTGTGCCTGACGCCCGTTCTGCCTGGGACGAGCGCATCGCAGCGGACGTCCGTCAGGGGCGCAGGTCATACGGACACCAGGCCGCCCCGACGTCACGGTTTGTTCACGGTTAGTTTCGCGAGCAGCTTGGCGATCTTGCGGCGCGTGGATCGTATGGTGGACCAGCGTTTGTCGGCGACGATTCGGCCACCGCGGGCGCCGTCGACGCCGGGCAGCGTGCCGTGCTCGACACCGCCGCAGTAGGCGGCGATGGCGGCGGCGTCTTTGGAGAGGATCTGCCGGGCTGCCTTGACGGCCTCGGGTGCACGGCTGGCAGCCTCGGCGGCGTCGGCCGCCTGTCTCAGCGCCGCGAGCATGCTGTAGTCCTCGATCCCGTCCCGGACCGCCTCCCAGCGCTTGCTCGGCACGACGCCATCGCCCTGGTAGATCATCGTGTATTCGCCCTTGTGGTACCACGGCTCGGGCCCGACACAGTAGTTCCAGAACCCGATGCCCGTCAATCCGTGGTGCCACACGAGCCACGCCTGGCCGCGGTAGTAGCCCAGCGGCGATTGGTGCTTGGCGTTGCCCTCGCACTCGTACGTCCAGACGGTCTTGCCCGTCGACTTGATAAACGCGAGCTTGTCGGCCCCGATGCCCATGAGGAACCCGCGCCGGTTGGGACACCAGATGTCGACGTAGGGCGCCATCTTCTTCAGATCGGCCAGGCTCGCGCCACCCACCGGATCCGTGTACATCTGGATCTTGGGATCCGCCTCGCGCGCCACCTTGGCGTAGTTGATGTACGTGTCCACCAGCCCGTCTCGCAGGCCCGGTTCGTCGACGGGATAGAACGCGAAGCCCTCGTACCCGACGCCCATCTCGGCCAGGTGCTTGACCCAGGCACGGATGTGGGCGACGGCGGCCTTGGTCCACGTCGGCGTGAAGGGTTTGGCGGGTCCGGTCAGCGGCCAACCGCCGAACAGGATGATGCCGTGTGGCGCGTGCCGGCGGACGTATGCGTCATGCGCCTTGTAGTCGACCTGGCCGACCAGCTCACCGTTCTTGTCAAACTTCGCCTGCGGGCAATGCATGCCGACGAAGACGTTCGTGCCGTGCGCTATCTGGTCGGCCAGCGCGGCTGCGGGTTGATCGCGGAGGACCGATCGGTGCACGTAGCCCCAGTGGCAGAGCCGCAGCGCCTGCTTGGAGGGCAGCTTCGCGTCCCAGACCTCGATGGCGATGGACGCCGACAGCTCCCGCGGCTGGACGTCCAACGCCCGCAGCCGCACCTGCCCCGTCCACGTGCCGGGCGTCAGGCGCGACGTATCGATGCTGAACCATAGTTGACGCGCGCCCCAGGCCGGCACCACGACCGTCCGGCCCTGGTTGAGTGAGGGCAGGGCATCGCCGGACAGGTCGAGCGTTAACGTCGGCACGTCGACCACTTCGCGAACGGCGACCACGTCCCCGGCGGGAATGGACGTCTTGTCTTTCGTCTTGGTGATGGGCGGCAGCTCGACGCGGAGCGTCATCGAGCGACCATTGGCGTTGAACACGTTCAGGGCCGCGGCCTCCACCTCGCCGTAGAAGGCCTCGACGACCATGTTCGGCGACGAGATCCTGCCCTCGGCCGCCTCGTCCACGCCGCCGAACGGCGCCCAGGGGTTGGCGGCACACGCGAGCAGGCCGGTCTGCGAGCTCGTCGACACCACGTGTTCCGCCACGGCGAGCAGACGTGCGGTCACCGTGCGCAGGTCGGCGAACTCATCGCACAGCCGCCGTCGTTCCAGGCCCGACAGCGTGACGGCCACCTGCACCCGATCGCGATACCCGGGCATCCTATCGCGCAGGAAATGGACACGCTCCTTCAGGCCGCTCGCGTCGGGCAGACGACCCAGCAGCTCGGTCAGCCGCGACAGCGCCTCGTCCACCTCCGCCAGCTCGCGGATGAAGGGGGCCACGTACTCGACGTGCCTGCGGCGGAGCACGACCGTCTCGCCGTCCTTGACGATGCAGGCGAACGTCAAGGTGACCGCTCGTCGGCCTGTGAGCGTGTACGACAATCGGCACGGGATCGTCTGGTCGGGCGAGGACACAGCGGTTTTCGACAGCGTCTTGCCGTCGCCCGTGACCGTCAGCGACACGTTCAAACGCTTCCGCTCGGGGTTGGCGACGCGGACCGTGAAGGTGTTGGTCCCAACGTGGCATCGGCCGAAGTCCGTCTTAGCCAACGTCAATGATGACTTGGCCGATGCGGGCGTGGCCGCGGCCGTCCGCGCCGAGGTGTAGCGGTACTCGGGCCACAGGACGACGGGCGACGCCTTTCCCGCCTGCCACTGAAACGCCAGAACGTCCCCGCCGGTCGTGGGACAGATCACCTGCAACCGACCGTCGCCGGCCAGGTCGACCACCGCGGGCGTGGCATTGGTGTCGCCGCTCAGCGTGATGCGTTCCTTTAGCTTGCTCTTGGCGTCGAAGACGTACATCGCCCCGTCGTAGCCGCCGACGACGATCTCAACGTGGCCATCCGCGTCGACGTCGGCGATGGCGGGTGAGCGCCTGGCCCGTTCCTTGACGCTGGCGGTCCATCGGAGCTTGCCCGCACCGGACACGCAGGCCACCTGACCATTCAGGTCAACCGCGTACACCTCGACCTGCCCGTCGCGGTCCGCATCCGCCACCGAGATGGCCGCGTCGATGTCCCGGCTCATGGCGTGCTGCCACAGGACCTTGCCTTTGGCGTCCACGGCCGTCAGCGTCGCGCCGACGCCGGTGAGGATCTCGGGGGTCCCGTCGCCGTCGAGATCCCAGATCACCGGGCTGGTCGCCGCCGGCCCCTTCGGGTCGAGCCGCCACAGCTCCTTGCCGTCGTGCGAGACGCACACCAGCGGGCAGCGGTCGCTGCCCATGAGGATCTCGCAGCACCCATCGCCGTCGAGATCGCCGACGGCGGGCGACGTCCGCCACCCGCCCGGCTCGGCGAGCGTCCACAGCGGCGCGCCCTGGCCGTTCAGACAGACGAGCGTTTCGGCCGAGTCCGCGGTGACGATCTCCGTCTTGCCGTCCTGGTTCACATCGGCGGCTACGACGGACGTCGCCGCCCAGCTCAGCTTCCCGGGAAGGTCGAATGTCCAGATCGGGCTGCCCGTGCCGCCGTCGAGACACAGCAGCCGCCCTGAATTGCTCAACACCAGGACCTCCGGCGTCGTGTCGCCCGCGACGTCTCCCAGCGAGGGCGGGACGCTGATCGGCTGGTTGACGTCCCAACGCCATTTCTCGAAACCATCGGGTCCCAGCGCGATCACGCTGCCTGCGGTCGTGGTCACGACGATGTCGCACACGCCGTCGCCGTCGATATCACCCACCGCGGGCGAGGCGTCGACGTGGCCCGCGGGCGCATGGAACGTCCAAAGGACCTCGTTGCCATAGGCACCGAAGGCAAAGACCAGCGAAACAAAGCCGGCGGCAACGGGAATGCGGTGACCGGCCCCTGCACGGGGCAGCGCAACAGGTCGCATAACAGCCTCCTCAGGTATCCGCCAGGGCCGAACCATGCGCGACGCCAGCGTCGCGTAGGGCCGGCTGTGCCGGCCGGTTCCTTATCATGATCACGGCGCAACGCAAGCGCACCCACACGTGCGGGCGCGGATCGCTCGGACAGACATCAGTGTAGCGGCGCGGGGACCGCCAGTCGCAGCCAGTCCTCGGTCAGCGCCGCCAACGGGGCCGGAATCGGGCCGCGCCAGTCTTGCAGCACGCCGTGCATCTCGCCTCGCGCGTCACGCCAAAGCGCGACGTCGATTCGTTCGGGCAGGTCGATCTCGAGCCCGGCCACCTGGAATCGCTTCAGACCGCCCGCCGCGAGCGCGTCGACCCGGCCGTCATCCCGAAGGCGAACGCCGACGACGCCGACCGCGTCGACCGTCACCGCGTGTCCGTTGACGTCGAACGTCGTTTGGATCGTGTCGCCGGAGACCTTCGTCGCGCCCGAGACGACGATGTGTGTCCCGTCGATCAGTCGACACCGGCCCTTGGCAGGCGGAGCGCTGCTGGTCCGCCCGAAGCGTGACATCCGCCTGCTCGCCGGCGTCTGCGGTGCGACGCCGAGCGCTCGCAGTTGCGCAACCACCCGCGCGACGGCGGACGCGGCGTCCGGGAGCACTGCCATCCGGTCCGGCAGCGCGCCGTTGGCGTCGAACGGTTTGGCCTCGAAACCGCGCGTCCAGGCCCCCACGCGGTACAACGCCGACTTGCCACGCGCCGCCTTGCGGAACAAGACCGCGGCCTCGGCTCGCTCAAACTCGGGATGATACAGCACGACGGCACGATACCGCTGCGGCCCGTATTTCACGTACCCGTCGTCGTTCACCCTCAGGGTCTTGCCGCCGATCTCGCTCGTCGGGATCAGGTCGGCCGGATACCCCGCCCGCCACAGGCCGTCCGCTACCCCCATGCCGACGTCGTCATACGCCGGCCCAGCCCAGTTCATCGCGCACGCGTGCCCGAACACCACCGCCACCGGACAGTCCAGCGGGCTCTTCGAGATGAAATTCAACAGCCGGATCCGGCAGTCGCCGCGCATGATCCCACCGCGTAGCAGCACCTTGTAGCGCTCGTAGCGCGGTGGGTTGCCCTTCATCGGATAGACGGGGTGAAAGTCGATCCGCCCGCCGCCCAGGGCGTGCGACCAGATCCCCCGTTCGTAGTCGGCCACCTGGGTCGAGTAGTACATGTTGTACCAGACCGCGCTGCCCCATTTCTTGGCCAGCGACGTCCGCACGCAATAGGGCGTGACCTCGTCCGTCTGGGCGATGTCCCGCGTCGCGATCCACCAGTCCAGCCCGTTCTTCTTGAACTCCCGCGTGCCCGGGTACGGGTACCACGTCGGGTGCGTGGCCACGACGGCCGACGGCCCGAAGACGGCCTTAGTCGTGCGGTAGAAGTGGTCCTCGATGGCGCCGTTCCGCGCCGTCGACATCGCCATGAAGTGATTGATGGCCGCCTGACGCTCGCGCTCGCGCCCGCGCTCCGCGAACGTCATCAGCAGGCAGTCGCGCAGCAAGTCCCGTCCGGCCGTCCGCTTGGCATACGCTTTTGCGCGGAACCTCGAATACCAGTAGTCGTTCTTGGCCGGGCACCCGTCGTAGCAAGGCGGGAATCCCCACTCGTCCTTGCACACGCCGGCCAGCTCGGCGTCGGCGTATCGCTCGATGATGCGTCGTTGGAAGTCGTCCAGGTGCGGCGCGAAGACGGCCGGCGTGAAGTGCGTGAAGCAGGCCATCACGCACGCCTTCTGGCCCTTGGTCTCCGCAGCGCATGCGATGGAGACGACGACCTCCTTCGCACTCGCGCTCGTGACCGTGCAGCGCGTCTTGGTGATGTCCCGGACCGTCTGGGGTTCGATGCCCTCTGGTCCGCGAGCGTACGCGTAGACGCGGACCAGTCGGCCCGCCAACGGGATGTAGTGGGTCGTCCGAAACGTGTAGTGGTCGCTCAGGTCCTGGCTCGGGATCCGCAACACGACCTCGCCCGAGCCCTTCAACGTTGCCTCTCGAAGCCGCAGCATCTCCTGTAGCTCATCGGGGTAGGCCTTGCGAAACGCGCTTCGCGCCAGACGGACGTCGAGGTCCATCGCGATCTTGATCCCGCGCTTGCGCGCGTACGCGGCCGCCCGCTTGATCTGCGCGTGAACGTCCTCGTCGGTCACTTCTCTCTTGGGGACGCGCAGGCTCGTCGCCAGCAGATTCGCGCCCGAGTGCTCGGCCATCAGGTCGATATACGGCTTGTACCCGTCCGGCTCGAACTCGTTCTCATGCCAGAACGACGCCACGATCACCGGCGGCACACCGTCGGGCAGTCGTATCGAAGGGCGCGGCTCAGCTGCGGCCGCTCCCCGGGCCAACGCAAGGAGCACCATCGCCGTCGCGCCCATGTTTACGAGCATCAGACGCATCTTGGATCCCCTGTTTCGTCCTTCCTACGTCTCACTTCCGACCTCGCCCTTTCCGTCATGTGCAGGGCGGGTGTCCCGCAACAGTTTGCCCAGGCGTTCTCGTTCCTGTTGCATCCGCATCCAGTGCGTGCCGTTCCAGAATGTCTTGCCGCAGGACTGGCAGCGGTAGAACTCGTCGGCCCAGACCAGGCTGCGGGCCGGCACGACGTGTTGCACCTCGTCTCGCCGGACGGGCGACAGCGTCCCGTTGCAGGCGGTGCACCGCGGCGGGCCGACCTCCAAACCCATCGCCAGCACCACCCATTCGAGCTGCCGCCGCAGCTTCAGCCCGCGCGGCAGCCGCAGCGCCCGGACCTCGCCCGACGTAATCACCCGCCGTTCGAACAGCCGCCCATCAGCCGAGATCAGCACGCGCCCCTCGCGCCGTGCATGTTCGACGAGCTCGGCGTCGTCGATGTCGGCAAGGTAGGTCGCGTCGTACCCGATCGTCCGCAGCCACCGCGCCAACCCCCCACACATCGCATCGCAAGCGAAACGCGGTTCGTTCGGCACTGGCATGTGCCCAAGTATACCCCTTTCGGAGTGCGGCGGCTTGACGCCGCTTTCTCAACCCGGGACGGTGCTTGCCTCAGAAGTCATCCTGAACCGTCAGTCTGTTCGTCTTGAACGAGCACACAATCTTGCGAAACGGCAGTTCGGCTGTTTGTTCAAACCAGCGTGCCGAACACCATGGATAGTGCGATGCCGTAGAGACCACGCCGTGACGCTCGGGGTTGTAGTGCACGTACTTCAGTCTGGCCAGGTAGGAACGCTGGTGGGTGAGCTGAGTGTCCCAGTACTGAAACCAGACACGCCTCCCGGGAGTGTGGTCCGTCTGGTTGATTGCTTTGGCAGTAAGCGTATGCAGCTTCGAAACGAGTCGCCTCAAAGAGCGAGGGTCCTCAGGTGAATGCGCGACGAGGTGGTAGTGGTTAGAGAAAACCGCCCACGCTTCAGGCTGCCATTCATACTCTCGCGCGACGCCGAGAAGAGTATCATGCAAGAGACGCAGTTTGCCGTCCGTATCGAAGAACATCCGCTTGTGATACGTCCCCGCAGTGACCATGTACGTGCCTTTCTCATCAATGCGATGCGCAGGCGCGTGGGGCCAATCGGGCATGGGGACGATCCACCCAAGTGAGTGTTTGCTCGAGGTGCTTGGACAGGACGCAGCGCAGCTCGTCTCGACGGACCGACTATCGTGTCAGTGAGAAGACCGGAGGACCCGTCCTGCCCACCAACTATTGCCGTCCGACCGTATTGCACTCGAATGGAGAAGGCGGCGTCAAGCCGCCGCACTCCATAGCTACCCCTTCGTCCCGGTCAGCAGCAGGCCTTGGACGAAGTAGCGCTGCGCGAGCAGGAAGAGGATCGCTAGTGGTAGCAGCGAGACGAGACTGGCGGCCATCAGGAGGTTGGCCCAGCTCCCGCCGATGTTCTGGAACATCCGCAGGCCTAGCGAGATCGGGTACTTCTCGAAGTCGGACAGGTAGATCAGCGGCTGCATGAACTCCTGCCAGTGGTGGATGAAG
>Ga0180432_10005245_pt1 | contig 17366 bp, 21 predicted proteins | sample SS_ome_10_FD_132414 | JGI IMG/M metagenome (GOLD analysis project Ga0180432, IMG submission 132414) | Hypersaline lake sediment archaeal communities from the Salton Sea, California, USA - SS_1_MS_2 metaG | ecosystem: Environmental > Aquatic > Non-marine Saline and Alkaline > Hypersaline >...
ATAAAAAAATTAGCCGGTTTTTAAGCCGGGGGTTAACCATTGACATGAAAGGAGTTACAGCAATGGGCAAGCGCGGACCAGCGAAAACGCCTACTAAGATATTAGAGAATCGGGACAGTCCCGTGGCTACCACGCGCCGCAAGCGCGGGGAGCCGGACACGGCCTGCGTGCGGCTGGAGTGCCCAAAGTACGTTAGCGCCGAGGGCCGTAAGTGGTGGCGGTCGATAGCAGGCACACTGTATGCCGCAGGTATTACGTCCAGACAGGACGAGCTTGCGCTGTGTCTGCTTGCCAACACCATTGCGGAGTACTTCGAGGCGAAGCAGACGCGGGACGAGCTGCCGTCGATCTGGTGTACGTCAGAAAAGGGCGGCGTGTACCAACACCCCATTGTGGCGGAGGTCAATGCCAAGGCGCGAGACGTGCTTCGTCTCCTACAGCAGTTCGGCATGACCCCGGCGACGCGTGCGGACGTGTCAGCGCTGCCTAAGCGGCTCGCCGAGATTGACGAAAAAGCGGAGTACTTTAAATGAGCAGAGACATCTACCGCACCGGCATACCCGGCTACAACCCGTGGCAACTCGCGGACGGCTATCACTTTGATGCTGACCTCGCCGCCAAGGCCTGCAAGTTCTTCCCGCTGTTTCTGCGCCACGTCGAAGGCGCGTGCGCCGGTAAGCCGTTTCGCCTCGAGGGCTGGCAGCGTGCTGTTGTCGGCAACCTGTTCGGGTGGCTGGACGACGACGGGTACCGGCGGTACCGAACGCTGTTTCTCATGGTCCCGCGCAAGAACGGCAAGACACCGCTTGCGGCCGGCATAGGCGCATACGTCACGTTCTGCGACGGCGAGATAGGACAGCAGAACTATTGCGCTGCTGCCGACCGCGAGCAGGCCGGGTTTGTCTACCGGCACATCTGCGGCATGATCGAACAGGAGCCAGCGCTTGCGGAGCAGTGCAGGGTGTACCGCGGCTACAAGTCCGTCGAGAAACCGGACGGCAGTTTTCTCAAGGTCATATCGGCTGAGGCCAACACAAAGCACGGTGGCAACTCGCACCTGATTCTCTTCGATGAGCTGCACGCGCAACCCAACCGCGAGCTTGTGGACGTCCTCACAACTTCGATGGCGTCGGCCATGCGCAAACAGCCGCTGCTGATCTACATGACCACCTCGGACTACGACCGGCCGAGCATATGCAACGAGATACACGACTACGCGCGGCGCGTGCGTGACGGCGAGGTTGAGGACGCACAGTTTTTGCCGGTGCTGTACGAGGCGTCTCTGGAGGAGTCTGAAGCCGAGGTGGACACGCCGGACGGCAAGCGGCCGGCCTGGCAGACCCCGGAGTTCTGGAGCGCCGTCAACCCCAACATCGGCGTATCGGTCAGCGAAGAATACCTGAAGCGCGAGTGCCTTCGTGCGCGCGAGGAGCCGACGTACGAGAACACATTCAAGCGGCTGCACCTCAACATACGCACCAGCACGGAGGAGCGGTTGATACCTGCGGCGCTGTGGCAACGGTGCGCCGGCGCGTTCGCGGACGGGCAATTTGCCGGACAGTCGTGCATGGCCGGCCTCGACATCGGCGCCACGTCCGACCTGACGAGCTTGTGTCTCGTATTCGGCGAGCCGGACGACATGCACGCGTTGTGGTGGCACTGGATGCCGCGGGACGCTGCACGGGAGAAGGAGCGCAAGACGCTGGTGCCCTACGTGTCGTGGGCGCGTGACGGCTGGCTGACGTTGACCGACGGTGACGAGGTGGACTATGCGACCATCCGCGCCAACATCAACCAGGTGGGCGAACAGTACGCCATAGAACACCTGGCCGTTGACCGGCTGTTTCAGGGCGCCGCGCTGTGTCAAGACCTTGCGCGCGACGGCTTCAGCGTCATAGAGCACTCGCAAGGCCCGGCGGCAATGTCGGCGCCCACCACGGACTTCATCAACGCCATCAAGGGCGGTCGGTTTCATCACGGAGACAATCCGCTTATGGCCTGGCAGTCCGGCAACGTGGTTGCCACGCTGGACAGCTACGGCAACATCAAGCCGGACAAAAAGAAGTCGGGCAACAAAATAGACGGCATCGTGGCGTGCATCATGGCGATCTCGCTGGTGACCGGCAAAGAGAAGCGCAAAAGCAGCGTGTATGAATCGCGCGGCGTGCTGCGCATTTAGGACACCCATACTAACCCTAATGTGCGTTTGTGTTTACGTGTCTACTGTGTTATACTTTTGTCGATCTGGAGGCGAACTATGCCGAGACCATGGCGGTTGCCGATATTGCCGCGTCTTTTCGGGCGGCTGACAGAATCCCGGACCACCTACAGGGATCCCTATGCGCACATGTGGGGGGATCTTACTGTCCGCGCTGCGTCCGGCGAGCGTGTCAACGAAGCTACCGCCATGGGGATCACCACGTATTTTGCGTGTATCCGCAATATAGCCGAGGATGTGTCTAAGACGGTGCTGCACCTGATACAGGAGAGCGCCGACGGCAACAAGGAGCCTGCGGACAACCATCCCGCGGCGCGTATTATCCGCGAGCAACCCAACGCATGGCAGGGCTGGATCAACCTGTGCGAGGCGTGGGTGTCACATGCCGTCGGTTGGAAGGGCGGATTCATTGAGATCCAACGCAACCAGGCCGGCCAGCCCGTCAACCTGTACCTGTTGGACCCCACAACGATCACGGTCAAGCAGGACGGCGGAGGCGTGTACTTCGAGCAGCGGCGATTAGACGGGCAGCCCGTGGCCCGGCTGTCGAATGAGGACGTGCTGCACCTGCACGGACTGGGCTACGACGGCATCACGGGCTACGTGCTGGCGCACTTGTGCAAGCAGAGCGTGGGCAACGCACTGGCCATGGCGAAATTCACGGGCGCATTTTTTGGCAACGGCTCGGTCACGTCTGGCGTGATCGAATACCCCGAACAACTGAGCGACGACGCATACAAGCGGCTGCGCGAATCGTGGGCCGAACAGCACAGCGGCGCCGAAAACCAGTGGCGACCGCTAATCCTCGAAGAGGGCGCGAAGTGGTCACCCATCAGCGTGGACCCGGAGAAGGCACAGCTCGGCGAATCACAGTATAACGTCATCGAGGACATCTGCGCCATGTTTCGCATGCCGTTACACAAGGTTATGCGCAGCAAGCGCGCACAGGGTTGGAGCACGCTGGAGGCGCAGGAGCGGGACTACCACACCGACTGTCTGAGCGGGTGGTTCGCGCGCATCGAAGACGAGCTGACACGCAAGCTGATATACAGGCGCAACCGCACTATTGACGGGGGCAATGAGCGCACCAAGCTGTACTGGCGCTTCAACGCGAAATCCTGGTTGCGCGCCGACACCACGGCGCAGACAGAACACTACGTCAAAATGCTCAGCAATGGCGTCTACAGCGTCAACGACGTGCGGCGCCTCGAAGACCTCAACCCCATCGAAGGCGGCGATCAACACCTTGTGCCGCTGAACCTGACGCCGATTGACAAGATCGGCGAGGAGCCGACCAGCCAGGAGCCGAGCGTACCGCCGCAGCCCGACGAAGACGGCGAAGACGAGAACCCTGAGGGCGAAGGCGAGCGCTCGCTGAACAGCGCTGCACTGACGCGGTGCGAGCTGGAGGCGCTAAAGCACGCGCTTGTGCCCGTGCTGCGCAGTCAGGAGCGCCTTGAGCGCGACAAGGTCAAGAAACTTGAAACAGACGCAGAGCGCCGTGACTGGGTGAACGATACTGAGGAGCGCATGCGCGCGCGGATAGAGCCAGCAATACGCAGCCTGACTATGCTGATTGCCATGCAGCGCAAGCGGCCGGCGCCGGACAGCGCCATAGACGCACTGATATCACGTATCCTGGAGCAGCGCAAGCATTACGTGGTGCTTACGGACTGGCCGCGGGTGCAGGACCAGGTAGAAGACATCCATGCCGCAATCATGGCGGCGCTGGAGGTAGACCATGCCCGAACAGCAGACACAAACTGAAGAGCGCCGTGTGCTCGCCGCCTCGAATATCGAGGTGCGGGCCGACGGCGAAAAGAACCGCATCGCCGGCTATGCCGCGGTATTCGACAGCCAGAGCGAAGACCTGGGCGGCTTTCGCGAAATCATCAAGCGCAACGCGTTTAAGGCGGCGCTCGAGGAGAAGCAGCCGGTATCGGCGCGTATCCAGCACGAGGGCGGCTTGACCACCATCGGCACAACCGAGAGCGGCACCCTGCGCCTGAAGGAGGACGGACACGGGCTGTACTATGAGATTGACGTGCCCGACACGTCCGCAGGCCGCGACATTATGACGCTGGTGCGCAGCGGCATCATAAACAAGTCCTCGTTTGCATTTACCGTCCGCCCCGACGGCGAGGCGTGGGATCTGAGCGGCGACTACCCCATACGCCAGCTTACAGACCTGAACCTGCACGACGTGGCGCCCGTGGACGGCCCGGCCTACCAGGCCACCAGCGTCAGCGTCCGGGACAAGGCGCAGGCCATGATCGAAGCGGCGCGCGCCGATAAAGAGCACCAGGTTGAAATACCAGAGTCGCGGGTAAAGACCATCCAGGACAGCTACTACGAAAGCATGCGCGCGCAGTTTCCCGAGGTGCGCAGAAAACCCATTTGACTAATCACCACCATCTGTGGTACAGTTAGGTTAATGGCGGCGTAAAGCCGCAATGAAAATTGAAGCGCGAGCACGGGGGTGGTCAGAGACTGCCTGGGTGTAACGCGCACCTAAACTCGCTGAACGCTGTCAGAGACGGCACAGGCGACACGACGTATGAACCCCAAATCATGCGCCGGGTGGCCTGTGCCGTTTTTTGTGCGTGCCTCCCGGCAAAGGAGAACACGCCAAAATGGAGACTCTCGAAGAACTGAGGGCGCAGCTCGAACACGCGGTACGCACCGCGGACGACATCCACAGCCGCGCCGAGAAAGAAAACCGGACGCTGACCGCGGACGAAACCAAGCACCAGGAGGAGGTCTTCGCCGAAGCCGAGACGCTCAAGAAGCGCATCAAAGAGCTTGAGGATTTCGAGGAGCGGCGCAAGAAGATCGAAGAGGCCAAAGAAGACCTCGCCAGGACCAAGCCGCGCAAGGGCACCAGTCCTGAGATATCCGACACCCCCAAGCAGGACAACAGGCCGGTCATTGAGACCCCTGTCCGCTACGGCAAGCTTCGGGCGTTTGCGAACACGCGCGAAGGCGAAGTGGACGCGTACAAGTCCGGCATGTGGCTGCGCGCCGTACTGACGGGCGACTACAAGGCCAAGAAGTTCTGTCGCGACCACAGTGTAGGCGTCGAAACTCGCGCGCTCGAAGAGGGCACGAACACGGCCGGCGGCTTCATCGTGCCGAACGAGTTTACCCAGGCCATCATCGACAACCGCGAGCAGTACGGCGTGTTTCGTCAGAACTGCCGCATTGTCCCCATGGGCCGGGATATCATGACGATCCCGGTGCGCACGGGTGGCCTGACGGCGTACTTCGTCGGCGAGGGCAGCGCCGCCACCGAGTCTGACAAGACCTGGGGCGCTGTACAGCTCACCGCGCGCAAGCTGGCTGTCCTGACGCGGTACAGCACTGAGCTTGCCGAGGACGCGATCATTAACATCGCGGATGACCTGGCTGACGAAATGGCCTACGCGTTTGCGTACAAGGAGGACCTGTGCGGATTCACGGGCGACGGCACGAGCACCTACGACGGCATCGTCGGCGTGGCTACCAAATTCGACAACGACAACACCCTAGCCGGCGCCGTGGACTGTGCTACCTCCGGGCATGACCTGTTCAGCGAGATCGACGCGTCGGACCTCGCCCAACTCATGGGCACCCTGCCGCAGTACGCCAAGCCGAATGCCAAGTGGTATTGCAGCGCTTACGCCAAGGCGCAGGTGTTTGATCGTCTTCTGGCGGCCGGCGGTGGCAACACGATGCGCGATCTTGAAGGAGCGCCAAATGGGCGCTATCTCGGGTATCCCATTGTTGTGTCCCAGACGCTCGAGGACAGCACCAGCGCTGTCAACAACGCGCACATGCTGCTGTTTGGCGACCTGACGCGCGCTGCCGCCATGGGCGACCGCCGCACCATCACCCTGCTACAGTCCCCGCACCGCTACATGGAGTATGACCAGATCGGTCTACTGGCCACTGAGCGCGTTGACATCGTCGTGCATGACGTTGGCGACACCTCGGACGCCGGTCCCATCGTGGCGCTCATCGGTTACACGTCGTAAACGACAGGAGGATACAGAACCATGATCCATGCGCAGAACACTAAGAGCGCTATCGTAATCCTGCCGCAGTCCGTCGGCACGACCGCTGTGAGTGGCACGGTGGACACGCTGGGCTACGATTACGCGACAATCCAGTTTACCTGCGACACCGCAGCCGCCTCGTCTGTGCCTACGACGATGGCGGTGGCCGAAGGTGACACCACGTCCGCGTACACGGCGATCACGTCGTATACCGGCGGCACAGCGAGCGGCAACTTCACGATGCCGACGCCCGACACGTCCGCAGGTGATATCACGAAGATCCATATCCCGCTGACGGGCCGCAAGCGGTACTTGCGCGTGCAGCTGGCCAGCACGACCGCGCGCCTGGCGTGCGTAACGGCTGAGCTTGACCGCGCTGAAGTGGTGCCCACGAGCGACACCAACCGCGGCGCTGACGAAGTAGTGTACGGCTAATCCCTACCTCTCACCTGGAGGCGCCGTCGCTGGTTATGGGCGGCTCCTCCAGGTGAGTTAACCGGGTGAGAGGAGAGATACATGGGTGAGAGTACAGGGACAGAAATACAGTTGAATCAAGTAATACGGCTGAACCTCGGCGGCGGCATCAAGCCTATTGAGGGATTCATCAACATTGACCGGGTGACCGGCGAGGAGGTGTATCCCCTCGACTACCCCGACGGCAGCGTTGACCAGATTCGCGCAAGTCATGTGCTGGAGCATTTCAGCCACCAGCAGGTATCCGAAGTGGTCAACCACTGGGTGGCGAAGCTGAAGCCGGGCGGGTGCCTGCGAATTGCGGTGCCCGACTTCGAGAAGGTGGCGGCAGCGTACCTCAAGGGCGTGCCAATCAACGTGCAAGGCCACGTCATGGGCGGACACCTCAACGACGATGACCGGCACGGGTGCCTGTTTGACCGCGAGACGCTACAGGAGATTCTCGTCAACGCGGGACTTGAACGGCTCGCGTTCTGGCAGTCGGAGGTTGATGACTGCGCGAACAGGCCCGAGAGCCTGAACATGATGGGCTTCAAGCCGTCCTCGCCGGAGTCGGACGTGCGGGACGTGGTAGCCGTCATGCAGTCGGCGCGATTCGGGCCGGCGCTGCACCACAGGTGCGCATACGAGGCGTTTTTCAGCCTCGGCATACCGTACCACGTGAGCAGCGGCTGCTTCTGGCACCAACTGTTAAGCAAGGCCCTCGAGGAGCAACTGGCGCAAGGTCGGTGGCGGTACATCCTGATATCCGACTTCGACACGCTGTTTAAGCCGGAGGACGTGCGCGAGCTGTGGCGACTGATGCGGGCGTATGACGCGGATGCTATTGCACCACTGCAACAGAAGCGCAACGCAGACCACCCGCTGTTTCACCGGCTCAACCCGGACGGCAGCGTCAAGAAGGGTTTCTACCGCTCGGAGATGGGCATGAACCTGATGCCGGTTGACACGGCGCATTTCGGGTTGACGCTGATCAAGGCGGAGAAGCTGGCCAACCTGGAGCGGCCGTGGTTTCTGGCGCAACCCAACAGTGAGGGGCGCTGGGACGATGGCCAGGTGGACGCAGATATCTATTTTTGGAAGCGCTGGAAGGCCGCAGGTAACACGCTGTTTCTGGCGCCGCGCGTCGTGGTCGGCCATATGGAGGAGGTCATCACGTGGCCGGACAAGGATTTCAAGGCCATCAGGCAGAACATCACTGACTACGTGGTCAACGGCCAACCAAAGGGAGTGTTCAGATACGATGCCGAAAGCTAAGGTCATACGCGCATATGGCACCTACCGTGTTGGCGATATCATACAGCCGACCGGCGTGTTTTTCGATTACCTGAAATCGCTTGGACTTGTCGAGCGTGTCGAGGATACGGCGCCGGATGCCGCCATAGAAACCGCTGAGGACGCGCGCAGCGAGCGGGTAGAGACGGCAACCCCCAAGCGCAAGCGTGGTAGGCCGAGAAAGCGCAAATGAATAACGACGAATACACAGTAACTGACGGGCCGGATGTTGAGCCGGTCACCACGGCGCAGGCCAAGACGCACGCACGTGTTGACACGTCGGACGACGACACCTATATAGGCACGCTGATCACCGCAGCGCGGCGGTATTGCGAGCAATACACGCGCCGGACGTTTGTTACGACCACGTACGAGTGGACCCTGCGCAGCCTGCCGGCCGGCGAGCTGGTAGTGCCGCGGCCGCCTCTACAGTCCGTCAGCTCGATCAAATACATCGACACCGATGGCAACGAGCAGACCTGGTCCAGCGATGACTACCAGGTCAGCACCGCGGGTGTCGTTGGCCGTATTAAGCCGGCCTACAGCGAGACGTGGCCGAGTTATCGCGGATACGACTACGACGCCGTAACGGTGACCTTCGTGGCCGGGTACGGCGACGCGGCCACAGACGTGCCTGAAGAGATTGTCCATGCGATCAAGTTTTTGGTGGCGCACTGGTACGAGCACCGAGAACCTGTTCTTGTCGGCACGAGCATTACCTCAATACCGCTGACCGTCAAAAACCTATTGGGACCGTACCGCGTGCCGGAGGCGTTCTAGCATGCGCGCAGGGAGGCTTAGACACCGGGTGATATTGCAGGAGCAGACAGAGACGGTCAGTGCCGTAACGGGTGAGGTGTCGCGGTCCTGGACTAATACGGCTACTGTCTGGGGCGGCGTCGAGCCGCTCTCGATGCGAGAGCGGATGCAGGGCGGACAGCTCGATGCCGTCAACACGCACCGGGTGCCTATACGCTGGCGTCCCGGCGTACACAGCCAGATGCGCGTGCTGGTGCCGAAAGAAGTAACCACGCTGGACGGCGCCATTGGCGTGGCCGACACGGCTATCACGGTGGACAGCACAGCATGGTCCTGGGGTGACAACGATTTCTACGCGCTGATTGGCTCGGAGGTCGTGACTGTGACGTCCGGGCATGGCACGGCCAACCTGACCGTTTCGCGCGGGACGTTCTCAACGACGGCAGCGACGCATACGGACGAGAGCAACATTGTGCGCCTTGCCGTGCTCAACGTCGAGGGCGTCAACAATCGCAACGAGGCAAATCACGAGATCGAGCTGATGTGCAGCGAGGTGCAGGATGGCTAAGACATACGGCCAAGCCAAGATGCGCCAGGGTAAGGGCGCTAGCTTTGAGGTTATCGGTGCGCGCGAGCTTGAGCTGCAACTGAGGCAACTGCTGCCGGATGCCGTCGCGCGCAAGGTGGCGCGTCGTGCGGTCAGCAAGGCCGGTACGCCGGTGGCCCGTGCAGCGCGGCGCAATGCTAAGCGCATTGGCGACCACGGCACTATTGCGCGGTCCATCGGCAAGAAGACGAAGGGCTACCGCATGAGTCAAACGGCCGTCACGATTGTGGGGCCGCGAACGAATTACGTCAGCACGGACACCGGGCACAAGCCCAGTAAAACCGCACACCTCGTAGAGTATGGCACCGGCCCCCACGTAATCAAGAGCGACAAGCTCATGAACGATGGTGACAAGATATATCACGGTACGGACTGGCAGGTGTTTGGCACGCATGTGGAGCACCCTGGCGCGGCCGCAACGCCGTTCATGAGGCCCGCCTACGACGAAACGCGCCACGAGGCAAAGCGAATCATAGCACGTGAGATTGAGACAGGCATACTGAACCATATGGCTAGTGCTAATGTTGGCCGAAAGGCAAAGAGCATACTGTAGCAGATGAGGATCTTACGATGAAGAGACGACACGTTTTTGTGGCAGTGCTGTTGGCGGCGATTGTTGGGTTGTCGCCGATAATCGCAGTGGCCGTGGACGACGTTGTGCCGGCCGAATACCACGGCGGATTCTACCACCTCAAATGGGACTGGTCCGTTGACAGCGAAGGTGACGACTCGGCGCGCACTACAGCGCCCGTGTTTGGCGTGATCTACCGCGCGTGGACAACCAGCGTCGAGGGCACGGCCAACACGTTCACGATCACTGTCAAGGAGTACGTGGACAGCGAGACGGGCAGCACGGACATTGCCGACGGCGGTATATCCACCAACGCGCACGCACTCACGGCGCACTCGTTCTGGCCTGGTACAGAGATCCCTGTTGGGTCAGCGCTACAGTTTGACATGTCCGGCGTGAGCGCGTCCACCGAGACGGGCGGCGTCGGCACGCTTGAGCTTGTTATTGGGCCGCCGGACTTCGGCAACTGACGACGCTAACCACGCCCCGCGCGTGAGGAGATGACGAATGGCGACACTCGAACAGATAGCAGACCTGTACGCAGGCGGCAACCGATTCTTTAAGCGCGTCGTGGGCGCGTGTCTGTCGGCGGCGTGGGACATCGTCAACGAGGACGCCGGGGCCGAGAACCACGCCAACCGCCTGATCTGGGCAGAGGACGTGTTGAGCGGCGTGGCGAATGCCGAGACGCGTGCCAAGCGCATATTTGGGTTGGTGCTGTCCAACGCGACTATCCAGAGCAGCGGTGACGCGAGCACGGACAACGATATTCAGTTCGTGGTCAACTCGTTCATTAATACAGTCGCCGACGGGAGCTAATTATGGCTACTGAGATTCTGGTGAAATCGGGCACCCCGGTAGTGTGGGCGGATACGACTGACTACAGCGACACCAACAGCGGGTTCACGCGCACCCACCAGCTTGACCTTACCAGCCTCGCCGACACCAAGGCGCGTGAGGGTGCTAAGGCGGACCTCGGCGCAACGCGTGCGGCGCGATACGCTGTGCGTGTCGGCATCGAGTTCGACAGCGCACCCACGGCGGGCGAGGCCGTGTATTTCTACTGGTCCGCCTCGCACAGTGGTACAGCCGGTACCGGCAACGACGGCGGATGCACGGGCGCGGATGCGGCGTACAAGGATGGCGAAGAGTCCGAGTGGGTCAAGCAACTCCAACTGATCGGCGTGCTCACGGTGACCAACGATGCCGCGACAACAGTACAGTATGCCACCGTCGGCGAGTTCTGTCCGCCCGAGCGATACGGGCAGGTGGTGGTCTGGAACGAGGCGGGACAGGCGCTTGAGGGCGACGCCGTTGAGCAGTTCGTGGCCCTGATCCCCATCGTGGACGAGGCGCAATGAGCACAATCAAACCCCCCATAGGCGCGACGCTGAATCGCAGTCACCCGCTGGCGCGTGGGCTGGTGGGCGCTTGGTTGCTGAACGAGGGCGGTGGGGATATCGCACATAATTGCGCGAACATATGTCCTGCTCTCGACCTCAACTTTTACAACCACGGAGTTGCGTGGACGCCGGGTGATGGTGGTGCGGTAGATTTTGGCGGAGAAGCAGATCAGGACAGCGCGGCCATGACACCCGCGATAGAATCGACGCAACATTTCACGCTGCTCTGTCGTCTGCGCGCCGACGCGGTGAGTTCTGTCGATGGAATCGTCGCGACGCGAAGTCCAGATGGAAACGGTCTTATTTGTAGCTCACAATCTGGATATCCACTAACATATATGTGGGGCGGTTCTGGCTGGAATCTATCCACAGGTTTGTTTTTTGATGACGACGAGTGGCATCAGGCGGCTATGGTAATAACGCCGACTGTTGGCTATGTCTGGCTAGACCAAAATGTATATGCAAACACACAATCGCATTCCGCAAAAGCCTTTACCGGACGATGGGAGGTAGGTCGGGATCCTGGGTATTCTTCAGGCCGATGGTTTGACGGGCAGGTGTCGTGTGTGATGATGTGGCAACGCGCTTTGCCCGTCTCCGAAATCCGCGACCTCTACCGCAACCCCTACGCCATGTTCGAGCGTCGCCGCACACTCTACGTCCCCGCTGGCACAACCACCGGCACACCGTATTACTACCATAGGAGATTCGCCGCATGAACCTGCTCAAACAGAGTACAGCGGCCATTCTAAAACTCGGCCCGTTCGTTGACGACACCGATTTCAAAACCGCCGAGACGGGGCTGTCTATCGGCCAGTCGGATATCCAGATCAGCAAGGGCGGCGCGGCGTTCGCGCAGACCAGCGACGGCTCGCCGACCACCACGCACGACGCGGACGGGTGGTATCCGATACCCGTCACAAGCACGGACACGGGTACCTGCGGGCCAATTACGGTGCAGGTCACCGTATCGGGCGCACTGCCGGTCTGGTGGCACGGTACGGTAGTCCCCGCCAACGTATACGACGCGCTGGTGGGCGGGACTGATTATCTGCAGGTGGACGCGGTAGAGATCTCGGGCGACAGCGACGCGGCAAACAACCTCGAATCCGCATACGACGGCACCGGCTACGATGTGGGCGGCATAGACGTGAGCGAACTCAATACCGCAGTAGACGCTATCGGCAGCGACGGCACGGGGCTGACCGAGGCCGGGGGCACAGGCGATCACCTGACGGCTATCTCTGATGTACAGCTTGCGGACGACGCGATAACGGCGGCCAAGTTCGACGAAAGCACAGCCTACCCCCTGACCAGCGCGGACACCGGCTCGACGGCGGTGGCGCGGACGGGCGCGGACGGAGACACGCTGGAGACGCTCAGCGATCAGGTGGACGGCGCCAGCACGCATGCTGCGGCGGACGTGTGGGCCGTGGAGACGAAGGACATTACGGGCGGGACAGTAGACACCTGCACGACTAATACAGACATGCGCGGGACGGATAACGCAGCGCTTGCAGCCACGGCGCTGAGTGACGCCACGTGGACCGATGCGCGTGCCGGGTATCTGGACAACATCGACGGCCACACCGCACAGACCGGGGACAGCTACGCGATAGTCAACAGCGGCACCCACGGCAACAGTGCGCTCAAGACGTTGATTGACGGGATCAAAACGAACACGGACGACCTTGCGGATGGCGAGCGCATTGATCTGTTGATCGACGCCATCAAGACCGTAACGGACGACTGGGCCGATGGCGAGCGGCTGGACCTGCTGATCGACGGCATTAAGACCAACACGGACGACCTGGCAGACGGCGAACGTCTGGATCTGCTAATTGACGCGATCAAAGCGAAGACAGATAACCTCGAGGACAGCTGGGAGAACGTGAGCGCGTCGGACGTGACCACGGCTATTGAGGCGCTGGATTCGTTCAAGGCGATCTTGTCGTCAGCGCACGGCAAGGTCACCAAATCGGACAGCGCGTATACGTTCTACGCTGATGACAATACTACCCCGCTATTCACGCTGACGTACGCCGAAAATGAGAGGACGCGCAGCTAATGGCCGTGACGACGGGCAACATGCTCAGCTTGGGGTGGTGGATAGACACCGACGTGAGTGTGGACTACCCCGCCGAGGCCGACGTGCAGGAGAGCGTGTCGTACGGCGACGGGGCCTACACGGGCACGTTCGTTGTGCCGGCTGAGTCTGACGTGCGCTTCGGCACCACCTACGGCGCCGCAGCCGAGTACACAGGCACGTTGCCGGCCGCCAGCAGCACGGGCGGCGACGGCACGCTGCGTTTCGGCGAGGACGGATTGCGCTCGCGGCTGCTGTCCGACGCAACCATAGTCGGCCTGGTGGGTGCGCAGATCTATCCCGTCGGCGGCGTGCCGCAGGGCGTGGAGATGCCGTACGGACAGTATCAGCGCGTAGACGCGCAGCACTGGGCGAGCATCTCAAGTGCGCTCGGCCTGGCGCAGATACGCGTGCAGTACGACTGGTACAGCGACAGCTTGACGGAGGTGCGGACGCTGGCTGAACGCGCACGAATCATGCTCGAGAGCTACGCAGGCACGATCAGTGTTGACGGCCAGAATGTTGTAGTGCGGGTCTGTCGTCTCGTGGACGAAGACTCTTACGGTGAGCAGGTAGGGGACGGCGCGGACGCTACGTTATGGCGTTGGCGCCAGGATTACCAGGTTGTTTACACAGAGGCAACTAGCTAAGGAGACCCCTACCAATGGCAGCAGACAGTGGACATGGCACCACGCTGACGTTCAGCGGATTCGCCGCTGATCTGATCAGCATCAACGGACCCAGCACGAGCCGTGGCTCGGTAGACACTACGAGCATGGCGACCACGACGGCGAAGACTTACATCCCGGCGGCGCTGTATGACCCCGGTGAGGTAAGTGCAACGGTGGTGTTTGAGACGGACGACGACCCCGTTGACGCTATGACGGCAACAGCGGCTACTACGCTGACGATCACGTGGCCCAACAGTGCGACCTGGGCGTGTAGCGCGTTCATGACGGGGCACACGCCGAGCGCGGAGATGGAGGAGATGATGACGGCTGAGGTGACGTTTCAGTGCACGGGCACGTGGTCGTTCAGTACCAGCTAACCAGTGAGGAGATGACTTATGGGTGAGAGTGAGTACCTCGGGCGCGATGACATCATCCGCGCAAGCGACACGGACATGGTGACGGTGGACGTCCCCGAATGGGGCGGGCGCGTGCGGGTGCGCACGCTGAGCGGCAAAGACCGCGATCAGCTGATGGCGGACACGCAGGCCGGCAGGTTGACGAACTGGCATGCGCGTTTTGCCGGTTTGGTCATGGCCAACGCGGACGGTACGCGAATGTTCGACGACAAGGACGTTGACGTACTGGGCCTGAAGTCGGCGGCAGCGCTGGAGCGCGTTGTGCAGGCCGGGCTGAAGCTCAACGGCATGGACCCGGACGCTGTTGACGAGCTGGAAAAAAACTAAGGCACCGGCCTGAGCGCCGCGCGTGGTTCGACCTGGCCAGAGAGCTGGGTATGAGCGTGGCGCGGTGCCAGGCCGAGGTCAACTCGCGGGAGTTTGCAGAGTGGCAAGCCTACAGACGTATAGAGCCATGGGGATTAGAGCGCGGCGATCTCAATGCCGCCATGGTCTGCGCTGTGGTTGCAAACGTCAACGCGGCAAAAGGCAAGCGCTACAAGCCGTCCGATTTCATGCCGCGCTTCGACGCGCCCCGTCGCCAGAGCGCCGAGGAGATGCAGCGGCGGTTGATGGGCATCATCAGGATGCAGGAGGCAGCGCGTGGCAAACATAGCTAAACTGAGTGTGCTGCTGAGCGCGAACACGTCGCGTTTCAGCAGCGGCATGAAAGGCGCATCGAAACACGTCACGTCGTTTCAGCGGTCGGCCATGTCCGCGAAGACCGCCATCCTTGGCCTTGCGAGCGCATTTGGCGTGTACAGGGCTGCTGCCGGATTCAAGTCCATGGTCCAGGACAGCATGAAGAGCCTTGACGCCGTGGGCAAGCTGTCTGACCGCACTGGCATGGCTACAGAAAACATTATAGCTATGCAGCATGCCGCGACACTGGCGGGGTCAAGCGCGGATGACTTTAACGCAAGCCTCATGCGCTTTGTGCGCCGCATCGGAGACGCCGCAGATGGTAGCGGCGAAGCTGTCGCGGGCCTGGAGGCGTTGGGCTTATCGGCCAAGGAGTTGTCTCAGTTAAAGATTGAGCAAGCCCTTGGTCTGGTGTCAGATAAGTTGCGCATGGTCGGGGATGTGGGGATTAGAACAGATGCTGCGTTTAAGTTGTTTGGTGATTCTGCGTTTCGCATGATGAACTTTTTAACCATGGGCAGCGAGGCCTTTAACAAGGCGCGCCAGAGCGCAGATGAGCTTGGCGCCACGATGGACGACATTGGCATTGATAAAATAATAGATGCTAACGACGCCATTGGCAACATGAAGGCAGCATTTCAGGGCGTAGCAAACAGAATAGCAGAAATATCCGCGCCATACCTGACGGAGATGGCAGACAACATTCGCGCCGCGACACTGTCTACCATAGACGGGTGCGAGGCACAGGCGAGCAGTTGGGCGCTTGTCGCCGAGGCCATTTCAAAAGCCATTACTGCGCTGATCAAATTCAAGAAGCTGGCGGATATTGGCATAGCAAAAACGATTGCAGGGGCCGCGCGTACAGCAAACTGGTTCAACACGCCAATCTCTGCGCCCAAGGGCGATCCATGGGGCCGCTTCAAGGCGCTGTTTAAAATCCCGCAACACAAGGGCGAAGAGGGGTCATGGCTGGACAACTTTGCGGACGCAATGGACGACCAGACGCAAGCCATGGCAAAGAGCTACCAGAAGTACCGCAACCAGTCCGACAGCGGCGCATTCAGCGAGTTGCGTAAACGTGCCCAAGACATTGCGGGGATAGCCGACGGTGCAGACCTGCCGGGCGAGGGTGGCATACCCGGCATTGACGAAATTGAGGGGCCGGGCGATGCCGGCAAGGCGTTTGAGGACTTGCTTGGCATGTTCTCTCGGGTCCACGAGGAGGGGCCTGAAGCGTTTCAGGCCGCGGCCGACGGCTATCAGGACATGCTGGACACCATGTCGGGCGGTCCCGTGGGCGGCGCCGCGGCGCAGGGTAAATTCTTGGGCGTCGGCCCGGCGCCGTCCGTCATGCGCGGCACTGGTCCACAGCCTATAGGCACGGCCGGCTTCGAGGCGGTGCAGCCAGCAGCGTCCCGCGGCACGCGTGGCACTAATCAGGCAGGAGCGCAACCCGTGACGGACCAGGGCACACACGACCTGTTGAGGGCGCTGTTAACCCGCGGCGCCGTCGCGGTAGTGGGGTAATCCATGGCAGCTACAGTACACACCGACACGCTTACAGATATCAGCGCTGAGGAGACACTAGGCTGCTATACGCGGCTTGTGCGCAGCGTCCGCGTCACGGGCCTGACGGCTACCGACTACACCACGATCTTCGATGCGCTCGATGAGGCCGGGGTGCCGTCCGTCGGCGACGTGCCGACGGGCTACGAAAACCTGCGGCTTGTCAAGCGGACGCCGTCCGTCGTGGAGAACGGCGTTGTAGACGTGCGGCTTGAATACCAGGCCAAGGCCGATGCCGGGTATGACTTCATCTTCTCGGGCAGTGCCAGCTTGAACCAGATCAACAGCCAGGTGGACGGCAGCGGCAACGCCATCACGGTGCAACACACGTGGCCAGCCACTGACCCGGACTGGCCCAGCGAGACGAAGGTACAGGGCGCGGACATCAACGTGCTGTATCCGCAGGTGGAGGTGAGCGCAACGGGGATTGTCGAGCAGGATTACCCGCACTACCTGGCCGACGAGTGGGTGGCGTGCATGAACGCGTCCGAGTGGGCCGGTGGCAACGCGCACAAGTGGCTGTGTACCAATGTGTCATGGGTGCCGCTGGACATCAACAGCTCGCCGAAGAAGTACCAGATGACATTCACATTTCAGTACAACGG
>Ga0180432_10005246_pt1 | contig 17366 bp, 15 predicted proteins | sample SS_ome_10_FD_132414 | JGI IMG/M metagenome (GOLD analysis project Ga0180432, IMG submission 132414) | Hypersaline lake sediment archaeal communities from the Salton Sea, California, USA - SS_1_MS_2 metaG | ecosystem: Environmental > Aquatic > Non-marine Saline and Alkaline > Hypersaline >...
ACAAGGCTTGCCTGCGGCAGGCAGGGATTTAAATCCATTGTCCGAGGATTTTCGCCATATATTTTTTAAGCTTCAGGGGTTGAATTTTTACAAACGTGGTGTTATCCTACTCCGTTAAAATTTGTCTTCTTTAAAGTAAAAACCGAGAAAAAGAAAAAACGCAAAGAAAAGGGGGACGTTACTTATGAGTAAAAAAATAACAACCTTAACAGTGGTAGTAATTCTTCTTTTTGGAATATCGAACGCTTTTGCCACGGCTTCTCGCATGGAAGCTCTGGGAAATCAGGGGCTTTACCTCACAGACGACACTAACCCTTATTCCAACCCCAGCTGCCAGTCTTATTACCCGGACCGCCTCTCCATTCACATGGGCGGTATTTACGGAGGCGATGTCTCGGCCATAGCAGGCATCAGTCTCGGACTTACGGACAAGATGGTCTTAGGGTTGGTTGTCGGCGGACCCGGCGCGCTGGTGATGATAGTGGAAGGTGGCATCAATACCATAAAGACCAACGCTATTCTGCACAACCCATACACCCTTCGGCCCAAAGCTTTCAACGAATACTTCGAGGATTTGCTTCCTCTGGGCAGCACTCCTCCTTCACCCAACCGGGTTGACACCGGTTGGATGAATCCAATCGGAGCGATCCTTGCTTACAAAAGCGGCAATACGGCCGTGGGCCTGGGGTATGTATTTGTCAACGGCAAATACGAGGAAAACGATGAAATCAGTGACACCGATTTGGATGAAAAAGCCGTTATGCACGCCATGCAGATTGGCGTGTCAACAAAAATGGGTAAAACGATGCTGGAAGCATGGATCCATTGGTACCCTTATTCGGTAAAGAGCAAATACACCGACTCGGTTATGGAGAGCGCGGAGGATTTGACCGGTAACAGGCTTAATCTGGCCGGGCGGTTGATTTACAGCTTCAGCGACACCGTTACGATTGTGCCGGCGTTCAGCTGGGAGCGCGTGACCGGGGATGTCAACTTTGACACCACGCCTGATACCGACCTGGGTCTTGCGGCTCCATACGACGATCTCACCGAGGAAGCTCTCGACCAGACGTATCTCCTGGACGAGGTTATAACGGGCTTAAACATACAATATCATACGGGCGGGTTCTTCGGTTTGTTGATTACCGGTACCGTGGCGCTCGAGTGGAACAGATGGTATCGAGAGCTCGAAATAAACGAGACCGATTTTAATTCCAAGCACAATGAGAAAGAGTTCCTGGCGCCGAGGGCCGCGTTGGGCATCGAATACTGGGCTAACAAGACGTTCTGTTTCCGCGCCGGCGTGTCCACCAGTACCCTGTGGGCGGCCACTGTTGTTGAGGATGATAATGTAGACGTCGACGGCACTATAACCGAAGCTATCGAGACCATGGAGACCGTTCAGGTCACCACGGCGGCTGTAGGTTTGGGGCTGCATTTCGGCAAATTGCTTATCGACGGCACTTTCGGCAACATGTTCTTGGCCGGTGAAGACGGCGATCTTATGGGCGACGGGCCCAACCTGTTCAGCAACCTTGACTTGAAGGTCAGATGGTAAAAACGAACTAAACGACATTAAAGTCAGGGGCCTTTCCGGTTGGAGGGCCCCTGTTTTTATGTCAGGGGCATGCTATCCTTAGCGCTTGATGATGAGCCATCGGAATTTCATTTTTTCACTGTGTTTAATCCTCGTGCTTTTTTCGGCTTCCGGAGCACAAGGAATGGAATATTTTATTTACGGATTAGGCGGTGGAGGAAGTTATTTCCTGGAAGACGATCAATGGACCGGCCCGGCTGTGGGCATATCCGGAGGCTTACAGGCTTCGGAACCGTTGAGTTTCGAACTCACCATCCAACACGTACCCGTCGATGGGGACAGTTATTACTTCGCGTTGCTCGGAGCCAGGTATAGTTTTATCGAGACGGATTTTTTCATGGAGCCCAGTATCGATTTCCATACGGGAATATTGGTGCCCATGGGCGAGAAATCGGACACCGACGGGGTTTTGGGTGTCGGGGCCGGACTTCTTTATCGTACTCATCACGGTATCGAGTTCGGTCCCCGATTGGAATCAACTTTGGTATTTGCCGGCTCTCACAAAGGAGTTATGCTTAGCTGGACCGGTGTTGTGGGATATCGTTTCTGATAACCGCATTAACCGGATGTTTAGCTCGAAGGAGGTAAAAATGCGCGGTATATTTAAAGTGGTTGTGTCGATTGCGGTGTTGTCGATGTTTGCAGGTGTCGCTCCGGCTCGCGCTGTGGACTTGGCGAACAAGTTCGTTGCAGGAATTGATCTGGGCCTTTATGAGGATCCTGACCTGGCGGCCGTGGCACTGTCGATGGATTACCATGTTACCGAGAACGTGGCCTTTGGTCCATACCTTTCTTTAGGTTTTGACGTAAAAAGGCTTTATTTCTCCACGAGCGGCATAGTCAAATACAAGGCGAACCTGAGCGAAAACGCCAAGTTGAAACCTTACGGAATGGTGGGTGTGGGCTTTATCAGTCGAAATCGGACAAGACGCAATTGGGAGAATTACGTTACAAAACCTCTTTTTCCGGTGGGTGCCGGGTTCGAATACTGGTTTCGGGAAAATACCGCATGGGGAGCAAATCTGGTCTACAATGTATGTGATAAGCCTTTCTTTAGCCTTTTTGCAGGATTTCGAATCAAGTTCTGATAGGAAACTCAAAAAAACCGACTCTTTTTGTAGCGCCCTGACGGACGCTACCTTGTCCCCGAAATGGCCGATAAATCACAAGTCAAAAGGCGAGGGATAGTCGCCAAACTTCTTTACAACCTCCAAAAGACGCCCATGTTGTTCGGCTAGAATATCGAAAAGTGTTTGTGGCGTATCAGCAACGTTAGTATGGTAAATTTCCTCCATTCTGGCGATTTTATTGAGGTTTTCGGGAATGCGTATTTTGAATTGCTCCGCGTATTGTTCTTCTGTGTAATCCGAGTCCAGAACCTCACGGAAAAGCCTCTTTAAATCCTCGTATTTGGGAATGAAACCGACGGGTGTCCGAAGAGCGTCTATTTCGTTGTGTGCGCGAAGTTCCATCCATTTAAGCCAAACATACTTATCCTTCATGCCGTTCAGATACTTGCCGGTATGTACATCTTTCAGGAAGTAGTTAACGGAAAAGATAAGGGGAGGATTTTCAATATCCTTTACGAAATCCAAGTGGTTCTGAATGTATCGTTCCAAAGGTATGGACAAGAAGTCGAGGTTCGACATTGGATTGAAGTTTCGTACTCCTACGGCGTCCAAGGTGGCCGCAGTGGTTTCCGATTCGAGGATTGCTCCCATTGTTATAACGCCATGATCCCAGTCGAAAGCTTGTTTCAGCGGTACCCATGTGCGCGCGTTCCGACCCCCATAGATTATTCCGCCAACCGGCACTCCCTCGGGATCGTCGGCCCGCTCGTCAAGGTTGTCCAGTCCGCTTAATTTGATCGTATATCGTGCGTTTTTGTGAGAAGGCGGAATTTCTTTAGCATCATCATCCTTTTTACCACGGTACCAGTCACCGGAGTGGTTGACGCCCTTTTCAGGATGCTCGCGACCGTCGCCTTCCCAGTAAGGCGTATCGTCCGCGACGAGAACATTCGAGAAAATCACCTCACCGGGGGAGCTTAAAACCTTCCAAATACCCGGATCGTCTTCGGCGTTGACATTGTGAATTATACCGAATATGCCGTTCTCTACGTTTACTGCGTACACCCCGTTGTTTTTTCGCCGCAGGTAGGCGAGGTCGTCGCCGATGACGGTTTCCTTCTCGATCATGGCAGTCGAAGTTTTACCGCAGAAGCTCGGGAAAGCGCCTGTAAAGTAAGTGACACGCTCACCGGGCCCGTGAACCCCCATAACGAACATATGTTCGGAAAGCCATCCCTCCCGGTCGGCCTTTCGAATTGCAAGGCGCAGGCATAGTTTTTTAAACCCTATCGTATTGCCCGCGTACTGGGTGTTGACGCTGTATACAATATCATCCTCGATATCAATATAAACCCGTCGCTTGTCGACGTTGCGGCTCACAAAATTCTCCAGTTCTCCCGCCGAGTGCAACACCCGGAAAAAATCCTCGGAATCCCCCAATTTCTTGAACTGCTCGTAACCGGAACGATACAATAAGTCTTCGCTGTGAGCTACGTAAGACGAATCCGTCAACTGGACGGCGGAAAGCGAGAAATCCGAGTTCGTCGGCCCGAGGCAGAAGAATCGTACGAACATTCGGCGTCCCGACATTATGTTTTTCAGGTAACCCCTGACCTCGCTCAACCCCTTTTCTTTTTCGATTTGGTTAAGGTTGGCCCCGAGTTGAATTTCAGGCGGAACGAGATACTTTGTATTCGCTTTGTCACGAGCCTGGTCGTGATACCCGTCGAAGTGAACCGTATGTCCTTCCATCGCGAGCGTGCTCTCGTCTCCGGTTGCGACGGCCTGCTCGCGCACAAAATTGACATCTTTTCTCGAATCGGTACAAACAAAAACGGAATCGGGGTTGCACAGTTCGATGGCGTCCGCCACAAACCGGTGAAGTTTTTGGTTTTTAAGAGCCGTCAACTTCCGGTAATCGTCCTCCGTCAGACGGTCTTTTAAAAGTTCTTGAATTTTCTCCTGCATATCCTTTTCTCCTTACCGTTAAATAAACCGCCGTTCCCCATATCGAGCGCCGTTTAAACCCACCTTCACCGGAAAAAGCGACCCGGTACCTCTCTTTTCACGTTTAATGAAGAGAAGAATCTTACGGCAAAGCGTAGCGGAACAACTTGTTTCTTTTCGAAAACCCCAAATTCGATTCGGACATTGCAATCCGGAATTTAGGTTATATCCTTAACCCCGGTTCTTCAACCAAGGCTGAGACTTGACGGATTTGTATATTTTGCTAAAATCACCTTAATGTAGTTTTAGCATAGTGTGAAAAAGCGCGAGAAAGCGTAAAGGAGGTAGACGTGAAAAAAATAGCGATTGTTGTGTTGGCAGTGGGGTTACTATCCCTAGGGTGCAAAGGTAACACAGGTGGTGAAGAGACGCTCATCTTTGTGGATATTAACGCCGCAAACAGTTTGCAAGAGGGAACCGAGGCAAATCCGTTCCTGACCATCCAGGACGCGGTTGATTGTTGCGAGACGACGGTGAGCAACAAAAGGTGCGAAATCCGCGTGGCCGAAGGCACTTACAACGAATCGGTAATCGCCACTAACGAAACGGAGCTAATCAGGCTCAAAGGCGGGTACGCCACCCGATTCGACGATTGGGACCCGCAGACTTACGACACCATTATCGAGTCTCTCGGGTATGTCGGCATTTTGTGGGAAAACCCGGGCGATCTCGAAGTCGAGGGGTTCCAGATAAGCGGCAACTTCACAGGTATCGGCACCTTTCTGGATGAGGGAGGAAATGTGTTGATTTCCGATAACCTCATCAGCGACAACGACCTCGGAATACTTAACGTCGTTTATCCCCCCTATCCGTTGCCGACCGACGAGACGGTTCCGGACATCAGCGCTTCGCTGACCGCCAGCGACAACTTGCTCTACAACAATTATTATATAGGCACCTTAAGCTACGCCATCGGTTATGACACCGTGGATGCAACGCTTGAGATCGATTTGAACCACAACTCGGTTTATGGGTATTCCGGATACAGCTATGCCGGAACCATTCTTGGAGCGATAGGTTACTATAACGGCGGTGCGCATGTCGCAGGTGAAATAAGCAACAACATCGTCTCCTCCAACAACGTGGGCTTGGGAGTTCAGTCCGGATATTCGTATTCTAGCTTCTACGTAGGCGACTCGTCAGTCGACCTTGACGTCAACAATAACATTGTGGCATTCAACTATATAGGAATTGGCCTATATACACTTAATTACGACTACGATTACACCGCCACCGTTACTCTTGATGTCGATTCCACCAACGACACTGTCGCTTACAACTACTTATTCGGCGCCCTCGCCTATGAACTCGGGGTCGGAACGGCTGAGTCCGACATACAGGTGAATATCCGAAATGACATCTTCGGTTACGCCTATGGTCTTTCACTCCTTGGCAATGTGGACATCAACGACGACATCCTTGTGAACTACAGCCTTATCGATACCCTTGTGGACATAGGCATTTTCCCAACGTCTGTGGGCAACATTGACGAAGATCCACTGTTCGAGAACGTGCCCGACATGATGGAGCCGGCGGGTTTGGACGATGTCGACACCATCGCGGTGGACAGCGCGAGTCCGGAATATGACGTAGATGACATCATCGAGATAAACTTTGACGGCGTCAGCCGTACGGTCACGGCAGTCGACGACATTGCCAATACCGTGGAGTTCACACCGCCTGTCCCGGAAGACATGCCGGGAGTTGTCATGGTGTTAAATTACGGCGCTGACGGAAGTGCGGGTGTCAACTTGAACCTCGCCGTCGGATCGCCCTGCATAAACACCGGCGATCCCAGCATATCGGACATCGACGGCACCCGGAGCGACATGGGCGCTTACGGCGGGCCCGGAGGCGAGGCAATAGGCACAAGAACCTGGTAACGGTAATTTAGCTAAACTGCTTGAAAAACCCAAAGGCCGCTTCCTCGAAGGGAGCGGCCTTTTTCCTTTTTCAACTTTTGGGGGAAATTCTTATTTTGAAAGGGGCATTAATTTTTTCAGCTTGTTTATCATCTTTTCGCTCGCCCAGTCTTTTGCCCCAATGATCTTATCGACCACCACTCCGTCCGGGCCGATCAGAAAAGTCTCAGGGTAGATCGCCGTACCCCACGCGCGAGCGGTTTTACCGCCCGGATCGCGCAATATCGGGAAAGATAAATTCATCTCCCGAACCATTTTCGTAACCGGTTTCTCTATATCATCGACGCTGACGGCCAGCAGTTCGAACGGTTTCCCTTCCATTTTGCGGTATAGCTTCTCGAAAGCAGGCATCTCCTCGCGGCAGGGGACGCACCATGTAGACCAGTAATTCACTATTACTACTTTTCCCCTGAGTCCCGCCAGATCCATCTCCCCGCCGCCGAGCCGTTTTAATGTCAGAGGCGGGGCCTCCAGCCCGACCTTCGCGCCCCCTCCCGTGCAAGAACCCAAACACACAAAAAATAAAATCGTCAAAAACAATGAAAAAGTGCGAAACATTCAATGGCTCCTTTTTATTTCTCAATGGGTCGCATAAAGGCGGGTTACATCCGATGCCCGAAAGTACAAAGTTCTAAGTGCTTAAACTTCGCACGGACAAGGGATTTAAATCCCTTGTCTTCCCGACGCACTGAGAACCCTTCGACTTATCGACACCTTCAGAATGCCCGGCCTGCTAATGGGCGCCGGACTCAACCCTGTACTTCTTTTAACAGTTCGGCCATTTGCGGGACGATTTCGCGCAATGTTTCGACATCGGCGTAATCGGAAGCCATACGACCCTTTAAGGTAAGTGACTCGATACGTTCCGTAACTTCTTCGTCCGGATCTTTTTCCTCCACGGCTTTTTCAATGCGCTTGAGAACCGAACCGAACTTATGCTTGAGTTTTTTGAATTCTTCCTCGCTCTTGAGTTCCACCTCGTAATTTTTACTCGAGTCCACCATCCACTGTATCTCGTCCTCGCTGAGACCTGAGCTCGCAGTGACAGTGATGGACTGCTCCGCCCCGGTAGCCTTATCGCGGGCGCTGACGCTGACAATACCGTCGGAATCTATATCGAAGCTTACCTCGATCTCCGGCTCACCACGCTTCGCGGGCGGTATTCCGGACAAGATGAACTCGCCCAAAAGCTCGTTTTCGGTGGCGCGGTCGCTTTCACCCTGCAATACGTGTATTTTAACCGAAGTCTGTTTGTCGGCGGCGGTGGTGAATATGTGGCTGCGGCGCACGGGTATGGTGGTGTTGCGCTCGATGAGTTTGGTGAAGAATCCACCGAAGGTGGCTATGCCGAGCGACATGGGAGTCACATCCAGCAGGATCATGTCGGAATCCTTTTGCAGCAGCATTTCTCCCTGTATTGCCGCCCCTATGGACACCACCTCGTCGGGATGCACACCCTTGCGGGGCGCTTTGCCGAAAAACCCCTGAACCCGCTTTTGAACCAGCGGCATCCGAGTCTGACCGCCGACAAGTATCACCTGCTCGATGTCATCTTTGGTGAGTCCCACATCTTCCATCGCACAATCACATATCTCAAAGGTGCGATCCACCAGATCGTTAGTCATACCTTCAAGCTCTTCGCGGGTGATGGTAAGTTCCAGATGCTTGGGGCCTGAATCGTCGCTGGCGATAAACGGCAGATTGACGCTGGTTTTTGGCGCGCCCGAAAGCTCGATCTTCGCTTTTTCGGCGGCGTCTTTCAGGCGTTGCAATGCCATGCGGTCGCGGCGAAGGTCAACACCTTCTTTCTTGAGGAATTCCTCGGCCATGTGGTCGATAAGCCGGTCGTCGAAATCGTCGCCCCCGAGGTAAGTATCACCACTGGTGGACTTTACCTCGAACACTCCTTCTGCGATATCCACTACGGATATATCGAAAGTCCCGCCACCCAGGTCGTAAATGGCTATAGTCTGCGTGAGGCCCTTTCCATATCCGTAGGCCAAAGCCGCCGCGGTGGGCTCGTTTATAATGCGCAGTACGTCCAGGCCGGCGATGACGCCGGCATCCTTCGTGGCCTGTCTTTGCCCATCGTTGAAATATGCGGGAACCGTGATGACGGCTTGGTTTACTTCTTCTCCAAGATGCTCTTCGGCGACATGCCGCATCTCCTGAAGTATCATTGCACTTATTTCCGGCAAGCTCAATTCCTTATTCTGAATCTTCACCCGAATGCCGTCGCCGGAACTTTTGACGAGATCAAAGGGGTAGGCCGCCTTCGCGCGCTTAACCTCCGAACTGTCCCACCTGCGGCCTATGAGACGCTTCGATGCATAAATAGTATTCTGTGGATTGGTGATCAGCTGTCTTTTCGCCAGATGCCCTATAAGCCTCCTGCCGTCTTCGCCTATTGCAACAATGCTGGGAGTGGTGCGGTATCCGCCTTTGTTAGGCACTACCTTCGCGTTGCCACTCTCAACAACGGCGACACAACTGTTTGTCGTGCCCAGGTCTATGCCAATGACTTTACCCATTAATATTCCTCACTTGATTTTCTTAGCTCGCTTCAACTCCCGCGCCATTTCCTTATGCGCCGGAGCGATTTTCAATCCTTTCTCGAACTGAGCGACAGCCGCGTTTGCCTGCCTCTTCTCCAGAAAAACTTTCCCCAAAATAAGATACGGCTCAGGGTCGCCCGGATTCAATTCAATGGCTTTTTGAACTAATTTTTTTGCCGCATCCGGGTTGCCATCCTGCTCAAAAGTGATTTTTGCTAACCGAGTATAATACAAGGAGTTATCCGCGTCCAGCAGCATGGCTTCTCGGTACAACCTGGCCGCTTCCTTGTGCCGACCTTCGCTTTCGTGCTCTAATCCTGCCTGATGATAGGTTTTTGCCTTTTCGATATTTTCAAATTTTCCCAATTTGCTCATAGCCTCTGAGTATTTTTTGTTGAACGGGTCGATGGTGGAGGCGATACGCAGGTTTTGCCGTGCGCCGGCATAATTTTTCCGCTTGATTTCCTCGACCGCGCCTTCAAAAAGCCGCTTGGCCTTGAGCACACTCTCCATAAAAGGGTTTTTCCTCGGAGGGGCCGGAGGCGGGGTAACCTCTGGAGTGAAAGGCTTCTCCACGGCTTTTAGATCCCGGTCGTACTCGGCTCGCTTTTGATGATTCATCAACAATCGATAAGCGTCGTTTATTCGGGCGAATATCATTTGCAGGCGCTCGCGAATTTCTTCGTCATCGCCCCGGAAAAACTTGTCGGGATGAAATTCCTTGGTCATATTGTAAAACGCTTTTTTTATTTCATCGGTAGTGGCCATAGGACTTAATCCCAGCAACTCATAGTAAGTCAACTTCTCCAGATCGAGATATAAATTTCTAACCTTGTCTTCCAAGGTCGCCGTCTCGGGAGTGGATTTCCACGCAGATGCCTTTTCTTGCGGAACTGGGGATTTTTTACCCTCAATGTTTAAGACATCTTCGATAAGAAGCTTATTTAACGCCTCTGAAAATTCCTTTTCCGGAAGATTGGAAATCAGTTTCAAATCGGCGACGGTCAATACCCCGTCCACCTGGCTTAACAGGAAACCCTCGGCGGGAGAGAGGTGCAGGGATGAGATATTCATCTCCGTGTTGATTTCCGGTACATCTTCAGGACTGAAATAAGAGCCGTTCTCATTCATTGTTCCGCTCGGTTGTAAATCAGTGCTAAGTTCTGAGTCCTAAGTGCAAAGCCAATAATGCAACGTGCATTCCATATTGTCAACTTCGCACTGATTTAATGCGCCATAAGCCATTCGAGTATAGCTTTTTGAACGTGAAGTCTGTTGGCCGCCTGGGTGATTATTATGGATTGCGGCCCTTCTGCAACATCGTCGGTAATCTCTTCTCCACGATGCGCGGGCAGGCAATGCATCACCACTGCGTCCGGGGCCGCAAGTTTCAAAAGAGAATCGTTAACCCGGTAAGGGGCGAATATTTTTTGTCTCGCGCTTGCTTCATGTTCTTGCCCCATACTTGCCCACACATCGGTATATACCACTTTAGCGCCTTCCACAGCTTCCCGTGGGTCTCGGGCCACCGTTACCGATGCGCCCGTGCCCTCGAGGCCCTGCGCCAGCACCTCGGCACCGGGATCGTGACCCTCCGGGCAAGCGATTGTAAGCGGCAATCCCATCCGGGACGCCCCGAGAATCCACGAATTGGCCACGTTGTTACCATCTCCCACATATGACACTCGCACACCTTCGAGCGAGCCGAAATGCTCTCTTATGGTAAAAATATCGCTCAGTACCTGGCAAGGGTGTAAAAAATCGCTTAAACCGTTTATAACCGGCACATCGCTCCAACGCGCGAGGTCGATAACATTATTATGAGCATAAGTTCGGATGAGAATGCCGTCACAATATGCCGCCAGCACCCGGGCGGTGTCCTTGAGCGGCTCGTTGCGACCGATTTGCGTATCGGACGGCGACAGGTATTGCGCGTGCCCACCGAGCTGTGTCATGCCCGCCTCGAAACTGACGCGAGTGCGTGTGCTGGGTTTCTCGAAAATCATTGCAAGCGTGCGGCCCTCGAGTGTGCGGCGATACTCGCCGGCTTTGACCTCCTTCTTGAGCAACTCGGCACGATCGAACAACATCTCGATATCAGATCTCGAAAGGTCCGCTATGCTTATAAAATCTCTCTTCTCCACTTTATTAAACTCCGGATTGAATTTCCCACAATTCGCGGTCCGGGCTCCAGTCTTTTCCCCACAGGAATTGCTCTCCGACGCCCAGGCCGCGCAGCACAAACTGGAATGTAAAATTGTTTAACTTAAACGGCCTGGTTTCCACCCGGCATCTTCCGGCCCTGATGGCCTCGATAACTCCTTCCACCGTAGGTTCGGCCTCTATGATGGAATACGTAGTCCCGAACTGCCAGGGATAATGACAATCGCTCGACCCCACCATCGGCAGGTCAAGTATCCGCGAAGCACGCTTACCAAAACAATTGAAATTCAACCACTTGAAATAAAACGAGCACCATTCGACCGCGTCGAAAACGTCCGAGTAGCGGTACAGCCAACCGCGCAAGGATGCCGGGGAAGGATAAAAAGGATGAGGCGCTATAACTGCCATCGGATGGTTTTTACGTCGTTGTGTGCGCAACTCATCGAAATTGCGGCAAGCAGCGGCCTCCGGCGTAGGGTTGAGAAGCAAAATGTGCCTTCGTCCAACCAACCCCTCACAACCCGGTATCAAAAGTATGTCCCTGCGGGCGGCATATTCCGCGAGTTCCCTCGAATAACATACGGTTAAATGGTTGGTGATGGCGAGCACTCGGAAACCTTTCCGGGCGCCTTCATCTATCAAACGCCTTGCATCCCACCTGATCAAGTCGTATGGATCTTCGGCGGTGTGTAAGTGTAAGTCTGCTTTAAGTTTTTCCATATTGCCCGCGTTCAGGCGATTTCAGCCGCCACTTCCTCCATTATGGACGCCATGAGCGTAATATCCTTACGAGTGACCACCAGCGGTGGAGCGAACCGAAGCACATTCGGGCCCGCCGACCCTATCAGCAGACCGCTTTCAAGCGCGTGCTGCACAATCGGCGCCGCATCGCGATCCAGTTCGATACCCCACAACATACCCCTGCCGCGCAGCTCTTTTACGCCGGGTAGCCTCGACGCTATGGATTTCAATACCTTTTCGAGGTAACGCGCCTTTTTGCGAACGCCTTCGAGAAAAGCATCCTCGGTCATAACATCGACAACGGCGTTGGCTGCCGCGCAGGCAAGCGGATTGCCCCCGAAAGTGGAGGCGTGCGACCCCGGACCGAACGCCGCCGCGACTTCTTCAGTGGCAAGCATGCAACCGATGGGCACTCCGGCGCCAAGGGCCTTGGCCAGAGTCATGATGTCCGGTGCGACGCCCTCATGCTCATAGGCGAAAAGCGTTCCCGTTCGACCCATGCCGGTCTGTATCTCATCGTATATAAGCAGTGTGCCGGCCGAATCGCAAATCTCGCGCAATCCTTCGAGATAACCCACGGGAGGCACGTTTATGCCGCCTTCCGCCTGAATGGGTTCGACCAGCACTGCGGCTGTCCGATCCCCAACGGCATCCCGCACTGCGTCAAGATCGCCGAAAGGTACTTTAGGGAACCCGGCGGGTAAGGGGTCGAGTCCTTCCTGGTACTTGATCTGGCCGGTCGCGGTGATAGTGGCAAGAGTTCTTCCGTGGAAACTGTCATGCATGCAAATTATGTCGCCGCCACGGTCCTGAGCATGCGCGTGTCGTCTTGCGAGTTTTATGGCCGCCTCGTTGGCTTCGGCGCCTGAATTGCAAAAAAACGCTCTGTCGGCAAAGCTCGCGTCCACCAGCTTCCGCGCAAGGTCGGCCTGCTCGGGTATGTGATAAAGATTGCTGGTATGAAGCAGCGTTCCGGCCTGCTTTTTTATGGCTGCTGTGACCTTCGGGTGGCAGTGCCCAAGGCTGACGACACTTATACCGGCCAAAAAATCGATGTACTCTCTCCCTTCGGCGTCCCACAGACGCGATTTCCTGCCGCGTACGAATGCCACGGGGAAGCGCGCGTATGTGCGCGCGAGAGTTTGCTCGGATAACTCGATCCATTGCTTCATATCGTGCGCTTGCATGTTTCTTTCTCTCACTCGCTCGACTTGTCGCCGGCGCCGGTATCATGAGCGATATCCGGCAATATTTCGGTGCCGACGCCCGAAGTGGTAAAAATTTCGAGCAGCAAGCAGTGCTCGACACGACCGTCTATTATGTGGGCCTTACCCACTCCCTCCCGCAGTGCTTGCAGGCAGCATTGCACCTTGGGTAGCATACCGCCCGAGATGGTTCCGTCTTCGATGAACTTTTTCGCCTCCGAAGCGGTAAGCGACCTGATCAGCTTACCGTCCGGATTGAGAACGCCCTCCTGGTCGGTAAGTATCATGAGCTTCGCAGCTTTCAGCGCGCCCGCTATCCTGCCGGCGACGGTATCCGCGTTTATGTTATATGTAACCCCACCGGAGTCCACGCCCAACGGCGCGATAACCGGTATAAACTTGTTCAACAGAGAGCCGAGTATTTCAGGACGCACGCGCTCGACGTCGCCCACCAGTCCGTAGTCCACGCCGCCGGAACCGTCGGGGCCCATGTACTTGCTAGCCTCGATCAAATAGCCGTCCTTACCTGTCAGCCCGACGGCGTCCGCGCCGTGGCGGGAGATAAGCTCGACAATGCCGGAATTCACCGGCCCGCCCAGCACCATCTCGACCACCTCGAGCGTCTGTGGATCGGTAACCCTCAACCCGTCATGAAAACGGGATTCTATCCCCAATCGGTCGAGCACGGCCTTGATCTGCGGGCCGCCGCCATGGACGACCACGGGGTGAATACCGACGAACTTGAGAAGGGCGACATCCTGAGCAAAGAGCTCCCGAAGATCCTGGGCGACCATCGCGGCGCCACCGTATTTCACCACCATGGCGCCGCCTCCGAACCGCCGGATATAGGGTAGCGCTTCGATCAGAACTTTCGCTTTTCCTATTAACTTTTCCATATCGTCTTAGCCCTAAATAATAATGGCCGGAGCCGCCATGACCCCGGCCCGCGTGCGTATGGCACACCGTCTACCGAGGTTGAACCTTGATCATCACCGCAGTGATGTTGTCATGACCGCCCCGTTTGTTGGCGGTCTCCACCATCTTTTTAAGAGCCTTATCGGGATCGAGGGAAACCACCGTATCGCGCATCTCGTCGTCATTTATAAGATTCGTCAATCCGTCGGAGCACAACAAGAATAAATCCCCCTTCTCGATTTTCAGCCTGAGCACGTCCACCTTGACGTCGGCCTCATGCCCGAGCGACCTCGTGATAAGGTTTTTCAGCCGATGCGTTCGAGCCTCCTCGTTCGTTATAAACCCGGCTTTAACCTGCTCGTTCACCCATGAGTGGTCCTCGGTAATCTGCCGGATTTCGCTGTTTCGGACCAAATAAGCTCTACTGTCCCCGACGTGTGCGATGGTGGCTTCGGTGTCGGTTATAAACACCGCCGTGGCAGTAGTGCCCATACCACGGTACTCGGGGTTTGAATTCGATTCCTCCCATATTTTTCTATTCGCCCGTTTGAGGGCGAGTTCCAACTTGGAATCCGTCTCCGGGTGAAGGCCTTCCACGCCGGTGATTTCCTTCTCGTCATCGGAACCCCACTTGCGCACCACCCGCGCGATCTCCTCGACGGCCAGCTTGCTGGCAACATCGCCCCCACGATGCCCGCCCATACCGTCGGCCACCACGTAGAGATTAAGGTCGTCCCCGCAATAGAAAGAATCCTCGTTGCGGGAGCGTACCATTCCCTTGTCGCTTATTGCATACGATTCAATTTGCATATTCAAAGACATCTTCAAAATTAACCTTTAGACGCATCTCTTGTCAACTGTACCACCTTTTCCAATCGGCGTTCGGGTATCTAAAATTGCCGAGAGGAATAGTATATTCCGATATCCATATAAATGCGAATCGCAACGCCGGCGTGGCATAGCCACCCGTTTTTCGGCAAACTCGAAAAAAATCCCCCGCCAAAATCAACTTTTTTACCGCTCACAGTCGATTTTACAATAAATTTCAATCCTCTTCGAGCTTCTTGCAAAAATAATGGTTTGCTTAACACCGGCATATCTAAAGTTACGGCAGACAAGGGATTTAAATCCCTTGTCTCAGGTGAAGTATACTCAGTCGCCTTGTTTTTGCAAGAAGCTCCACTTTATGTCAAGTTAACGCTTGTGAGCCTGAACCCCTTGCCCGGCGATGGAGATTGGTTCACACTCATTACCGTATCAGGAGGTTAAAATGGAGCGTACTCTGGCGATAATCAAGCCCGACGCCGTCGGGAGAAACCTTATCGGAAAGATACTCGAGCGCATCGAGAGCGAGGGTTTCCGCATCGCGGCGATGAAACTTATCAAACTCGGCAAGGCGCAAGCCGAAGGGTTTTACGCGGTGCACCGCGAAAGACCATTTTTCGGCGAGCTCACCGATTTCATGACCGGCGGGCCTTGCGTGGTGATGATACTCGAAGCGGAAAACGCAATATCCAAATGGCGCGATGTGATGGGCGCCACCGACCCGGCGAAAGCCGCACCCGGCACGCTGAGGAACGAATTCGGCGCCACTTTGCAAAATAATTGCACTCACGGCTCCGACGCGCCCGAAACGGCGGCTTTTGAAACGGCTTACTTCTTTTCAGCGCTCGAAGTGGTTTCCTGAGGCTTGAATCCCCGCTCCGAGGCCGTTACTCGAGTATCCCCCTTCCATTGACATCACGATTTGGCTATCCTCATTAACGCGAGTGTCGAAAAAACAATTGCGTTTCCAACAGGGGGCGATTATGGCGGAATCGGAAGACATGTCGAAACCGAAGGGCGATGATATACATCGCGTGGGTATAGTATTCAGCGGCGGGCCCGCTCCGGGAGCCAATGCGGTTATAAGCGCCGCCTCACTGAGCTTTCTTGACGACGGCCGCGAGGTGGTGGGATTCTTCGAAGGCTTCGAGCACCTTCAAAATTATCATCCTTTCAGCCGCCGGCTGCAGAAAGATGTGCATTACAAGGAATTTACGCTACGCGACGTCACCGGCTTACGCAATGCGCGCGGCGTAATCATCGGCACTTCCCGCGCAAACCCCGGAAAGGCTATCCGCAACCCCGCCGACCTCGAAGATGAACGAAAAACGCAATATCTAAAACGTATATACACCGCTTTTCTCGATATGGGCATCGACGCTCTCATAACCATCGGCGGCGATGATACGCTAAAAACCGCCAACTACCTCGTCGAGTTCCAGAAGCGTCTCCCGGCGAATGCGAAGCGCGTCCGGATCGTGCACCTGCCGAAAACCATCGATAACGACTACCGGGGTATAGACTTCACTTTCGGCTACTTCACCGCAGTGGACGTCATGGCCAAGGAAATGCTCAACCTGCGCGCGGACGCCGCCGGCACAAACTCGTACTTCATCGTCGAGTCCATGGGACGCAAGGCTGGGTGGCTCACTTACGGAGTGGGCATCGCCGGCGAGGCTAACATGATCTTCAGCGTGGAAGACATCACGGACGAAATGACCACCGAAGAAGAAGTGACGGACGAAGAGACGGGTAAAAAGCGAGTCACGCGATTAAAAATGGACGCGCTGGTGGACAAGATAGTCAAGCTGATGATCAAGCGCGAGGAGGTCGAAAAAAAAGGCTACGGTACCGTGGTGCTGGCGGAAGGGCTGGCCGAAGCGCTGCCGCAATCCTTCATCGACGGACTGCCAAGGGACGAGCACGGGCATATTTCCATCGGCAAGCTCGATATAGGCAAACTGGTGGCAAATCTCGTCGCCGAAGAATATACGCGGCGGACGGGCAGAAAGAAAAAAGTCGTGGGCATTCAGTTGGGATACGAAGCGCGATGCGCTTCGCCCCATGCGTTCGATGTTATGCTCGGATCGCAGCTCGGCATCGGAGCCTACCGCGCCCTGGTCGAGGAAAACCTCGACGCTCACATGGTCAGCGTCAGCGGCCAGTTGAGCCTGGTGTACGTGCCGTTCGGAAATCTGATAAACCCCGAAAACCTGAAAACCGAAATAAGGTTTATACAGCCGGACGCGGACTTCCACCGCCTCGCTCGATTCCTCGAGCCGAAAACGGAAAAAGTGGAAGAGTAAAACACCGGGAAAGTTGAAAGAATATAACCACAAAGGCACGAAGAGCACGAAGTTTTTTCT
>Ga0180432_10005249_pt1 | contig 17363 bp, 22 predicted proteins | sample SS_ome_10_FD_132414 | JGI IMG/M metagenome (GOLD analysis project Ga0180432, IMG submission 132414) | Hypersaline lake sediment archaeal communities from the Salton Sea, California, USA - SS_1_MS_2 metaG | ecosystem: Environmental > Aquatic > Non-marine Saline and Alkaline > Hypersaline >...
ATTTATGTTCGTGAACTTCAACCTATTCCGCAAATATCGAGCTTTGTGACTGAACAATCTCTCATCTCCCAAAGGGGGAATTTGGGCTTCCTTAACTATTGGTTGAGTTCTTTCGAAGTCGACTCTCTTTTTGATGTATTCGTCGAGCTTTTCCTTATCGACAAATTGTTCAGAGATATCATGACCTTCGATCTTCCTCACCAATTTATTCAGGAATCCTGATTGCCCACATGTGGCATGAAAACAATGAAAGATGGGAGCATCTACTGAAATGTACAAGTGATAATGATCCTGTTTCTTATCATATTCATGCCACGGACAACGACAGATGATATTCTTCCCTGTCACCCTAATTGGGTCCCCTAGATTGTCCTTGAGATATTGGAGAAATCGTTTATCATAAATCATATTCGATCCTAATATTTAGTGGGGTAGTTGGTCGTTTCTCAAAAACCATCACTATCTCAGATATATCCGACCGAGGTCCTATCCCTGCCGCATTTTCCGCTTCAACCTGCATAACGATCGAGTTCCCCCAAGTGGTCTCGACTATATACGAATTTATTGGAGTTTCTCCAACCATTACAAATGGGCCATCGTTTGTCGAAACGTAGACATTATAATGATCAACGGTTCCGCTCGCAGGGGTCCATGAAAAATTCAATTGGTGGTCGGCCGTATAAATTATTGTATAGGAAATAGATGGTTGGATTATTATACTCAATAATATAATGATCCCAATGATTAGATTTCTCATTAACTTCTCCTCGACTTTTCTGCATAATCTTGCATTACCTTAATTGATTTAAACACCATCGCTATAAAATGTTGCGCTGGGATAAATGAATCAGCATGTTTATTCGCATATTCGTTGATGATTATCTTAACTGGAATTGGAATTTTATTGGATTCAAACAGGTTTTCATAAATACTCCGAAAATCTGTTTCGCTTTTCGTAGCCAATTCGATAACCTTAATCAGTGATTTGTTGATTTTACTACTTTGATTATTTTGAATTGCATCAACAATCTCAACAATCGAGCTAATCATCAATTTCTCAATGGAATAAATTGCATCGCGATTGATGTTCATTTTCCCATTATAACTAGATCGTTGGAGTTGGTTCACAATTTTTCTAACATCGGGATATAATCCACTAACCAAGAACTTCAGATCTTTCGGGTCATATTTCACATTCTCAGATTCGAGAATGTTACGGACATAATTTGTCACAAAATCAATCGGAACCCGTTTAAATGCATACTCTTGAAATCGACTTCGGAGTGGATCTGGTAGTTTCGAAACATAATTACAAGTGAAGATGAACCTCCCAAACTTCACCTGATACTTCTCAATGACTCCTCTTAGAGATTTAAATGCGTCTGGGGTCATATTGTCGCACTCGTCTATATAGACGATTCTCCATTTATCTTTTCCTGCTGGTGGAATCTTTAAAAATGGCTCAATCACCTGATCAACGAAATTAATACTTCGACATTCTTTCGATGATCCGTTGACCTCAAGGAGATTATCTCTCACTTTTAAAACACCATTTTTTCCTGTGAGGATTCTGGCCAACGCTGTCTTTCCCCCTCCTGCGGGTCCAAAGAACAATAGATTCCCGATGTCACCTTTCTCGATACATTCTTTAAATGAATGTCGATACTCATCAGGAAGAACCATTTCCTCTAATCTTTGTGGTCTATATTTCTCAACCCACATCGACTGTTCTATATTCATTGTACTCCTAACATTGATATGCTTCGTGATTTAACAGGACATCCAACTGTTTACTATTTTGATGGAATTCGTTTAAATATTGGGATCTTATATGTGACTCCCAAGACTTAACTGCATCTTCACCAAACACTGTTTCTGTATTCAGTTCATTTTCACAATGAACTTCCACTACTTCCACATCCTTTACAAACCTCAACCTCTGAATTCTAAGAGCAATGTCTGCGGCATTATCGGGTGGGGCTGCAATGTGGAATGACAACTGAGTCTTCTTTGAGATGGTATCGTAATTGATCATCAATCCATCACAAACCAAAAGGACACTCGTATCATCCTTTGATGTTGACTCTGGGTTATCGGAGCGATATATAACTGGAATATCACTCTTTTCCAAAAATTTTATCATTTTATCAATCATTTATCTTGATCACCTCCTATTTTTGTATTTTGTTCCAAATGCAAAAATATTCGACTATCATTGATCTATGACCAATAGTCTTTTCTTCGACCTCGTAACCGCTGTGTACAACCACCGTTTGTATCCTTCATCATCTCTTCGGATTGCTCCGGTGGCCTCAAAGACGACAACGGTATCCCATTCACTCCCCTGACTCTTATGGACACTTGAAACATATCCATAATCGAAAATGTCAACGGTTCTGAATTTTTTCCGTTCAGCCTCTTTGAGTAAATCTTGTTCATTATTCTTAATTTCAGAAAATATTTTTCTATAATCGACCTTTCCGAATGTGTGACAATAACAAGCGCATTGATAATTCGCATCGACCGCATCCATCTCAACGGTCAGATCGTATAGATTTTTGCTCAGGGGGATTGTGAATATCATGGTTCCGAGCTGTCCATTTTTTACTTTTCTGTTATTTCTAAGACAGATCAACCTTTCCCCCGGGTAGGGATCTGTCTGCCGGAACCCCAAACTCTTGCGAACATGATGGGTTAAATTCACCCTCTCATAATTAGTTCCGCAGAGGACCATCGTATCTCTCGATAACATATCGATTTTATTGAAGTATTCCTCTGCTTTCTTCCATCCAGTTTTCAGAACAAACGGGGAATAAACTCCCTCTTCGATGTATCCTTTTGTCCTGGCTTGGAGAGACAAATAAATGATCGGATCATTCAAAGCCTGTCTATGGATTTTCTCCAATTTGATTTCTGGATTTTGCATCAGATTAAATACGTGGGCTGTTTCAACTGGCCCCAACTGACCATGATCCCCGACTGCAATTATCGGAGTTTCAAATGAAGTCAAATCTTTCCACAATTCACGGCCCACCATCGACGCTTCGTCAATGATAATCAGATCCACAGGGATTGTTTCCTTTTTCACGAATCCAATAAACTTCTTTTTATTGACTATCGGGTCGTGTTCGTATCTCGGGTTATATATGAGACTATGAATTGTCCCAACATAGTCATATTGCCGAATACTTCCAAATTCAGTCAACTTCGATTCTAGAACAGATGACGCTTTTCCTGTAAAAGCGCAGAACCCAATATTCCAATGTTTCGGAATATCGTTTCTGAGAGCCGCAATTAAGGTTGTCTTTCCTGTTCCTGCATATCCACCCACGGTTAAAACATATGTCTTACCGGGGGCCTTGCGTCGCAATCCTGAACAAAACAAGTTCATTTCCCGCAATGCATACTCTTGATCTTCGGAAAATTCCATCAAATCCCTCCTCCCTTAACGATTTAATATTATGTAAATGGGAGATCATATATTTATATAAAACCTCTTAGGGACGATCCTCGAATGTCTGAGGGGGTATTTAATATTAATCAAAAAAATTTGATGGATATAAGGTGGGGTGTGCGGGCCGGTTAAGACCCGCACAATTCATACGGAGTATTGGTTTTTCCAACTCTGAGTTAAAAATCTAGACATATAATCAGAGCATTCAATGTTTGAATCAGAATTTACCCAGATCGTTCCAATGCGGACATAACTGGAATTTATTGATTCTTCTCCTAAGATCCCTTTCAATCGACAGGGATATGTAGTCATCCAGATCATATGGTTTCCATGTTCATCACAACCATAAACGATTTCTATGTTCTTTCGTGAAAGTGATAAAATTATGAGTAGAAACATGAAACCCAATGGAACTATTATGAGAATGTTCGATGATCCTGACCTGGGTATAAAACTCGTTTCGATAAATTCCTTGCCCTTGAAACTTCTTTCTCCCATATACGGCTCAATTTCTTTTTAAGGGACTTTCCATTAATGGGAGTAAATTCCGGTATGATATACCAGTTTAAACTCTCTCCTAGAAATTGAACTACTTTTGGAGCACCCCCCATAATTCCTCCTAACCAATTTGGGATGTATTTGAAGGTTATCAAAAGAAAGGCTCCATCGTTCCTGATATGTTGAACTTCAGTATCACTAATTTTATATCCAACATAAGATATCAGCTCAAACAAAACCCTTTCCTCCTTTATGCAGGTTTGGGGTGAACGAGGGGATTCGAACCCCCGACCTTCGGGGCCACAACCCGATGCTCTATCCGTCTGAGCTACGTCCACCAAAAATTCTTTCGAACTGTTGTTCCAATATGTCCGAAAGTACTTGATTTTGCATGACATTTATAGCGGTTTGATCAGGTTGGGGTTCTGTCATTAAGACCAGAGCCCGAAGATCCTCAACAATTTCTGTACCCTCAAAGGGGCTACAAATCTTCGAAAAGGCCTGAGATGCTTTTTCCGCATCTCCACTTTTGACCGCAGAGACAACATCTTCAAAAGCCTTATCAACCATCTCTTCCGTTATCATGATTTCTTATTCCTTTCTTCCAAAGAAGATTATTAATGGTTCAGGAGAGAGGATTCGAACCTCTATACCCAGCTCCAAAGGCTGGTGTCCTGCCGTTGGACGACTCCCGAAAAAATTGGAGCCGGAGGAGGGATTTGAACCCCCGATGGACTTTCGTCTCTGGATTACAAATCCAGTGCACTCGACCACTATGCGACCCCGGCTAATTCTTTATCCTTTGTTCCTACTCCAGTACTATTTTACCAGATAATTTTCCTTTCTAGGTCTCACCTTCTTTATTATTGGACATCTCATTAATTCTCTTTACGAGAGGTTCCATTATCAGATTTGTGAAAATACGACCAACCCGAGTAACCTTTATAGGTCGATCATTAGCCCTTGTCTTTGATGATCTTGAGGCATCGAGTAATTCTCTAGCCACTTTGAGCATTTCACGTTTTGTATCAAAAGGAATTCTTCCGGAGATGACAACCTTCTTTACATCTCCGACCCGCTTCAACTGATGTGTTTCTCTAACCTCAGCGGGAAATTTATCTGTCGCTTGAGCCACAACCTCATATTTCGGAAATGGTTCAAATCTGGGTGTATCTTGAACAGATATGAATATCCCTTTCGCTTCATCGTAAACTTCCCAATTCATTGATGGATCCAAAGTCTTGATCTTTTCAAGTAATTTGATTATAGAAACCAAATCCTTCTCGATTGATCTAAGAGCAATGGCTGGAACACCCATAAGAATAGTTTTATCCCGAAATTTAAGATCCGATCTTACAGGAGACCCTTCCAGATTTGTGAAGTCAACAGAAGCATCGATGTCCATTGATACAATCAGTTGTTCGAATACGTTTTCCAATACCTCCATACATCCAAGAGTATTGATTGTGAGGTTAACCGCGTCACCGTCTGGTACGAAGAACTCGGTCTCATTTGTAAAAGGTAACTCTCTTAATGCCTTCGATGCGGCATCAATTGAGTTATTTGAGACTTTCCTCCGTTCTTGTCGAATCGCAAGGAACTCGCTCAATTTTTTCGTACCTGTTCTTAACAATTCCATGATCATAACTCCTCCCCCGGTAATTATAATTGGGATTAATTTATAAAGATTCGGATTTTCATATATACTTATATCCCCTTTCATTTTTGTTTTTTTTTTGGTGTCCGACCCCGGATTTGAACCGGGAAAATACACGGGGCCTAAACCCGCAGCATATGCCGTTCTGCTAGTCGGACATAATGGTAGCGGGGACGAGAATCGAACTCGCGTCAGCTAATGCTTATGAGACATTGCCGGCAATCCCAACAGCCTCCCCGCATTATAATCATTGGTAGGGGTACGGAGAATCGAACTCCGACACCAGGATCGAAAATCCTGTATCCTATCCGTTAGATGATACCCCCATAAAATCACACTTGTTTTCCTCCGATCCGGATGTAAGGTGTATAGAACCAATCAAACATATCCCGTCTGAGTTTGGCCATATATACCCGTCCTTCATCCTTCCGTTTCAGGTTATAGAAAACAACCCCTTCAGCCATCACATCTTTATGACCTCTTTTGGTTGAAAAACGACTGAATAAATAATCCTTGAACCAAGACGACCAGTTTTCAAATGTCCGGTCATGTTGATGGAAAGACTTGTATTTCAGATGTTTAACAGCTTTTTCAAATGGATACCATAAATGTGTATACAGTTTGTACGGATTACCCTGTATTTTCGGGCCTATTAATTCACCGGCCTGTTCCCCATCTTGTTCGACATATCCTTTCTGGATTGCCATAAACACACCTTCGATGAGGAAAGCCTTCCCCTTCATGACTTGAAGGGGATCAATCGGATTCTTCCGATTGTACACAGAGGTTAATCTTCCGTTTTCTGTAAGGATTTTGACATTTGAACCATTTAATTTTTCAACAGCATTGGTGTCTTTATCCTCAAAAACCCACTCATAACCAGGGGTGATTTCTGGAGTGACAAGATACACACTAGTGTTTCGTAATTGAAGTGCTCTCCCATATTCTTGCCAATCCTGATCATTCACTTCATATGTCTCTCTAACAAAAGGACACATAAGTTTCGGGAAATCTGATAGTTCTTTCATCGGTCCCTCCTGGGTGGGCCAACCGGATGACCCACCCACCTCTAGAAATGTCTATGACTCATAAAGATTATCATCTGATGCTTCTGGGGTTTTTTTGATTTTTCTGAGTTTCACCTTTTCTCTGGCTTTCACCCAATCAGCCTTGATCTTTCCGGCCAATTCGAGGACCTTCACAAAGAAGACCTCAAGCCCCTCATCGCTTTGAACCTTCACGACGAGAAAGATCACAGCTATGATCATGAGCAGAAGCATCAACAGAGTGAATCCCATTTCTCTTTCTCCTTTCCTTTGTTCTAAGATTAGTCGGTCCAGACCACATTTTGTTCGTGGTTCATTGTTCCTCCTAATCGTCGACCACACTTGATTCGTGATGTGGGAGCATCCGAAGAAGTGCGATCCGGTTTGATGTTGCTTCATGTAAATACAATAATACCTGAATTACTTCTAATCGAACCTGGGGAGATGTTGTGAAATACCCACAGCTAAATATACCTTCAATTGCTTTCTGGGCTTCATTCTCCCCTTCATCCACCATTACCCGCAAAGTTGTGTTTCTTTTCTTTTCTCCTTCCATCAAATTCTCGCATTTTCTCTGACCTGGTCCCAGGTCATATCTCGAACGAGAATACCATCTTCAAAAACGGTTTGAAGAACATCCGGTACCGATGTTGTCGGACTGACGCTTTCAAGCGTTTGATATCGATCTTTATCATCTTTCACCAAGGCAAGCCGACCTTTTTTGGACATCTTTGATACATCAGTCGGTTTCTTGAAAATTTCAGTCCATACACCACCACGACGTTGTGCAGATGATTTAAATGCAAATCTCTGCACATCCCGATGAAGTTTCTGAAGAAGACCTCCACCGCATCCGAATATTATATTCGATGCGGCCCAGTTGCTCTCCTTCATCGAATGGAGAATATTTCTTATCCCCATATAGTCTATCCCGTCCCCCCATAGGACCTTCACTGAGGGACGAAGGATCTTATATCCTTTGCGGTTTGATGTTGCCCCAAATCTCTCACCGAGAAGATCAAGGACCTCGTTTGTAACCGCTACTGGATCTCCGGAGTCGGGTCTGAATACAACAGTCCCATTTCTCTTCATAATCTCGTCCTCATAATAATCATGTGCCATTTTGATGAACTCCACATAATCATATGAGTCGATTACAACGGAAAGGATTCCGGTCGGATATTTTTTGAGGAGTTGACCCAATATATCCTTTTCCCCGTTTTCCCCGAGTGCTGTCATGATGGAATGCTCCGTTGCAGAGACAGAAAATGCGGTTACATCTGCTTCATAATACATCTGGGCATATTCAATGGCCGCAACGGTGTCAGTCCCGTTGAAGTTTACGATATGACCTGCACCACCACGACCAGCTGATTCTACAGATGACACACCACGGAATCCGAAATCATGGAGCATGAAATCTAGGCCACCCTTATCATCACTGGTATTATCCAGGTAATGTTTGCAGAGGAGTTTGATCTCCCGACTCAATGTGCAGACAGTTGAAGAATACCATATCTGACTCAAAAGAGTCTCAAGGTAATTCGTCAACCAGGGAAAATGTGGAAGAGTATTCTCTACCGTTACCAGGACATTTGATGTTGGGATTGGAAGACCTTCTGGAACGGCCTTGATCCTGATCGGAAGACGACCATCTCGTTGGTTATAAATTCCCCTCCATCCATCTTCGTTAAACACCCCAGGCCCTATATGAGCATCGACCAACTCTCTGGCCCGATTAATTTTGTCATAAGTCACAACCCGGCCGATGAGGTATTCTTTGATTAGACCCTGAAGTCCAAACAAAACGGTGTTGTTGAATCTGGCCCCTCTCCGGGATTCGAAATAGGAGTAGACACCATCCGTGTCGTCCGGATACATGTTGAAATGTCCCAGTTTGTATGAGTCAGTTAACGTAATAATATTTCTCATGATTCACCTTCACCTTTCGGATGGATTTGATATTATTTTAAATTCGGCTTGCCATACTTTCAGCTTCGGTCTGAGATCTCTAAACATCTCAGCATGGGACCCAACAGTGAATACGTCCAAAGTCCCATCTTCTTTGATGTCACACCATCTCAATTCGTCGATGTCATCGAGAGCTTTCGGAATTCCCTCGTCGACAAATGTCGCATACAAGATGGTTGCGATTTTATTGATCTCACTTTTGTATCTCCAGTCGTCAATGACATAACTTCCGACATAAACTAGACCCATAATATCAAGGTTTGTTTCCTCCTTTACTTCCCTGGCTGCTGTATGTTCGTGGTGTTCTTCTGGATCAACAAATCCACCAATCAATCTGTATGTTTCTGGTGGATCGACATTTTTCTTTCTTCCGAGAAGGATTTTCGTACAATCATGATTCAAAATTGCAACATCCACACACGGAACCGCATTGTAGAAGCGATTCTGTGTGGCCCAGATTACACCGGCTCGAAAATCAGAGGTCGCTCGAACGGTTCTGGATAAATCCTCCCTGACAATTGTTCCGGAAGTGAATACCTCCTGATCCATCTCGACAGTGGGATATCCCCCCTCATAATGTTTCACAAAAGAATCTCTTCCACCATATAGGACGACCGAGGTTGTTGGTCCAGTCAGATAATGAATCTGTTGATCCAAATCTTTCGACCATTTATAATCCCATTTAGTGTCGAATATGTATGTGACGAGAATACCCGGAAACTTCTGCTCGATCATCTGTTTCCGAGATTCAAAATCCAAAGGATTCTCATAAGAGGTTTTTAGGGGAGAAACTCCGAGAAAAATAATCGTTTTCGGATGTCTCTCAAAAACCGACCGGATCAATTCTTCCTGACCAGGATGCAATTCGTGAACTTGAAATCTTCCAACGATTACACCCACATCTGACACTTTAAGATCCATATTCTCCCTTTCATAATTCTACCCACCAACCACCTTCAGGGGCCATATTCAAACAAGTCCATTCAACCCCCTCATCTTTTCCTTGTTTAAATTGATGAAAATGCCCAAAGAACCATTTCTTCGGCCTATACTTTTTCAAAATATACGATAAGGCCTTCGTACATGGATCTTGAGTTTTATCCTTGATGATCAATTTAAGACCATAAAGGAATTCCTCTGGGCATGTATGTGAAATGACAATGTCAACTTTCTCATCAGGAAGGTCGTACAGTTGTGAATGATTGATCAATTCTTCTGGAAACCAATCGATACCGATAGTTCTCCATTTTTTATCGATGGAGTCTGCCCCACCCATAAACAGGACATTTTCTCCTGTTGGAAGTTTCAATGTAGATCCTCGTTTCATATAAAAGACTCCAGGCATAATCTCACCTGGTTTGTTGTCCTTTATATCCCAATGATCCTCATGGTTTCCATCACACCAATAAATTTTGGTGTTCTTATTCTTGATCCCGTATTGATTCCACTTCTTTTCCCTGCGACCATAGTCGTGGGTGATTCGTTCATATTCACCAGAGGAAATCATACGGGTGTTATGGAATTTTGGCCACCATCCAAAATCCCCGCATTGTAAAATGATATCCGGTGACTTCTTGTTGATGAGAGTATTTATATATCTCCACATCCCATGTATATCACCCACGACCAAGATCCTCATTTCCTACACTCCCATTTGTTCCCAGATATTTTCCTCGGACTCGATTATTAATTCTTTAGGCCTTTCGATCGGAGGCAAATGTCTTTTGATTTGAGATTTAACCTGCTCCTTTATCTTTTTAGGATCATGAAACGAGCAGATGTATTTTGGAACATCGAATATATTATTCGGAACATGGTCCCAATATTTCCCATCAGGAGTGATCACCCCAAATGGTGCTATTTTTGATATCAGGCCGTATTTTGCCTGATCAGGAGGAATTATCAATCCTCCATTTTCAGAAATTATCCCATCCTTCTGAAGCTCGATAATAACCTCGTTGAGTGTCAGAAGTTTGGATAAAATCTCTCCCCAAGTTTCCTCATAAACTCGAGGGATATCGACTAAAGCTATTCTCCTTATCTTCCCACATATGGTTTTATCTGACCATATATATCGTTTCCGCAAAATCAATTGGAATGATGGTCGTAATTTGTTGACTAGGTATTCTGTCGCTCTAATCCGCATGAGTTCTACTTCCGTCATCGATACTTTCCCCTTTCATGATCCTAGTGTTATTAAAAAATAATGGTGGGCCGGGGAGGACTCGAACCTCCAGCGTTTCCTAATGTCACGGGTTTACAGCCCGCTGCCTTCACCCAATTTGGCATACCGACCCACAATAATATATTTATGTCTTTTAATTGACATAATTACAAACCGATGTTTAATTTATCATCGGTATAAAAACATATTTATTTTTTCGATCCGATTTTCTGACCTACTTTATCCCGCTCGGTTCCACAGACTGTACATCTGAATCCTTTGATTGTGGGATTATGTACTCTTCGATCTTTTCCATATCGAGCATCCTGAAATTTACTTTTACACCCTGAGACACATCTCATAATCATCAGACATTTCTCCTTTTAAGTGAAACGGGGGATCATTTAGACTCCCCCGTATAAACAAATCTTAAAGAACTCCAAGATTCCTTCAAATGGGTTTGCGGTGAGGGGAGGATTCGAACCTCCAAGCCCCCGATTAAAAGGACTGACGGGTTAGCAACCCGCTGGAATACCATTATCCCACCCCACCACTAATCTACCATCTCTAAACACTTATGGCAGATTCTTTTAGGATCACACTTTCTGTTAGTCCGGATATGGTAATATTTTCCACCAACTTTCCAAACAAGTATAACCCTACCATAACGCTCTGCTCCACATACACTTTTGGCTTCTTTTCCGAGGAAAAACCTAAACCTCGGTGAGCCATCGAGGATGTGGAACTTTTCTTTTTTTCCCATATCCTCCTTTCTCAGAGAATTTCAGGTTCAACGTCTGGAATCCGGATGTGGTGAATCTTTTTGCCGGATATCCAATAATTCCATGCGGCCTTGATAATCTTCGATTGGCTCGATGGTTTCAGTTTTTTGTTCTGGTTTAACCGGCATTCGATAAGGAAGTTTCGAAGAGCCAAAATCGGATCACCTTTTTTCAGCTCTTCCCCCGTCCTTAATTGATGCACAAACTTATCTGCCTTCTCTCTTCGTGCTTTTACACCCCCCCTCTTCTTCGCATTTATTACCATAAAATGTATCGTCGCTAGGATACTTATGGAGCACAGCTCCCTCGTATCCTTTCCATAACATTTCTCAACCGACCTCCTTATTTCTGGAGAGTTCTCCAGTCGACTTTCGATCTGAAAAGCCGACGGACGAACGTGACCTGTTTGAGGTACACGTCGTTTCTCATGGGATATAATCCCCTTCACCGTTGCCGATAATATTCTCGGGTAATTTTCCTCCTTTATCTCGAGAACGTGATGTGGGTATCTGGTACATGTTGAATCGAGATACTTGAACGATTCAACTGGGTACCCCTCAGAAACCATAACCCAGATGGATTTTCCCGATGCGATCACCGCTCTCAATGTGGTCTCCCCATTGATGAGATGATACAACTCATTGAAAATCAACCCAGTTGGATTGATTTTCCATTCGTTGTCGGACATCCGACGATGATATTCCAATTCCACCTGCTTCCTCACCATCCTATTATATAGGATATGAGGAAGAATTTCCTCTGCCTTGGGAGGTGTACACCACCAAGGGTATGTCATAGGAAATCCTTTTGGTATTTTTTTGATCCCGGCCCGGGCCCAAAATCCACTCCTCTTGATTTTTGGTAAACACTCAGGCCTTGGGAGGATAAGCTCCATCTTCTCTTCGAAAGACATCATCCTTACCTGTTCTTGCATTTGTTCCGATACCATTTTTCACCTCCTTGCTTTGCTTGATTAAGTTTTATTCGACCATTCATATATTTGGAAGAGGGAGGGGGATTCGAACCCCCGGACCGGCTTCTTACACCGACCTCCAGTTTTCAAGACTGGTGCCATCAACCAACTCGGCCATCCCTCCTTATATTTTATCCTTCTCTGTCAGTGTTCATCTCTGGCTCATTATGATCTAATGAGAAATCTTGCTCCTCAATATTGGTAGGAGGAGGAGTATATACATTCATCCCGAAAAAATTGAGTTTCTCGCAAATCGGACATTTCTGAACTAGACCGTCTTCAGGAAATCCCACAATGGTTACAGTGGATGGGAGCGGTTCCGATTGAATATTATGCCCAGCAGAAATTCCTCCACAACCAACACACTCATAAATGAGAGTTGGATCGATATCTGCAAATGTTTTAACTTGTATTTCCATTTTATCCTCCTCTTTGTTCTGATTATTGAGAGTATTATCCAAAAACCATATCATTAATTAATATATATAAAGACCCCTTTCAATCCTTAAATTGGTCATTTGGAATTTTATTTGGAACAAAATGCAAAAATATGGAAAGAAAGGAGAAAATGACTATGACTTCTGAAAAAGGTTATCCAAAGAAAACCCCTATACAATCTAGTCCGATTGAGGAAAGTGCAGCTCCACAGACTCCTCCACCTCTTCCCCCTGAAGGTCAGATGGAACAATTCCCACCAAATCAACCTGCGTTTCAACAGCAGAATTTGATTTATCAACAACCACCTCAGCCGATAACGAATCGTCCTCAATCGGTAGCGGAAAATCTTAGATCTGAATTAGGGTATGAACTTCCACAGATCGAACCTCCAACTCCGACAATGCCCATTGGTTCACAGAACTTTAATACACCCCCACAGGGATATCAACCACCCTATCCACAACAGGGATATGGGCAGCAATATCCACCACAACAGCAAATGATGCAGCCAATACAACAACAGGCTCCGATTCAACAGATGCCACATCAACCTCCTCCTCAACAGGCACCTCAACAAGTCCCACAACAAATGAGTGCGCCCCAACAAATGTATCAGACTGGATCTCAGATCGTGAATAATGTTCCTCCCCCGCAACCAGTATCAGCATCGCTCCCAATGTGTCCTCAATGTAAAACACATCATCCCCCTATTAAACCCGGAGAGAAATGTCCTATGGCCAAAGAGTTTAATGAACAAGGGGATGAAATTGATGTGAGTCAATTCGTAGCGAATATGAAGAATATCTTGGTCAGTCAGATTAAGTCGAAAGGGATAGAAAACATTAACAAATTAACAGGATTGTTAACGGTTGAAGTGACTAAATTTTGCGAGGAATACAAGGAGGAGTAGAATGGGTATAATGTGTGAAAGAGGGATTCATAGAGCGACTTATGCGGCTACCCCAATTCAGAGAGCAAGTTCGAAGTTCCCAAAAATTGTATCAAATTTTGGAAAAAATGAATGTATAATTCATAACAGATGGGATTCAGACTGTCTATTCATAATGGATATTCTTGCGACTAAATTTATCGAGATTACATATCAGAATATAATCCCACGAGGAATAGATGAAATCAAATTCAAACAATCAAAGGAAAAACTCGAAAGTAATTTAAGTGCTGGGAATTTACAACATTTCATTTCAACCAAATCAAATATATGGGGTATATCAATGACTGATTCTGATCTCAAGAGTCAGTTTTATCCACTTCAATCATTCTCATCATTGAGGATATCAAAAGCCATCGATAAAATATCGAATTGTAGATTTAACCTGACCTATCCGGTTAGAGTTTATGATAGTGAGTCCAAAAGATTCCAAACTCATAGATTTTCAAATATGGACTCAGATCCATGTTCATTTTTCACATCAAGAGCTGAAGTCGTGAAAGAACATGGTCGTGGAATAAGCGAGAGAAGATATTTTATCGAATTTGATACGGTTCTTGGGATTCTCTTCATTATGAATTGTTATTCAATGAATATAGATTGGATTCCACTTGACCTATATGACAAATCACCATACACACAACTTTTATATAAAATGATTATCCTTCAGAGAAAACAATGCGGAATAGAACACACGACCAATTATATAAGAAATAAGATAGGACTTGAAAGAAACAGAGATAGACATTCAGTTGACATTATAAGATCTTCCCTCCATGACCTTAAAAATATGAAGTTGATTAAATCTTGGGATTCAAAAGGAAAGGTTGAGAAGTGGCATTTATATAAGATTTATAAATAATAGAATGCTCTCATTTGGAATATTAATTATTATTTTGTAAATTTAAGATTTTTATTTCAAAAAAAACGAGTAAAAATAAAATTAAATGTAAAATTTGCAAATTTAATTGTTGAATAACATGTGATTTCTTGTTGAATATTAATACCTTATACGATTACTATTGTGTACCTGGAAATGGAAATGGAAATGGAAATGGAAGAGAAAATCACCTTCTTTTTTTATCTCTTCGAATCATTTTCAAAAATTCTCTTTTGATTATAAAAAAGGATTTTAAATTCCAATGAGTCAGAGGTAATTATCAGTACTTGAGAAAGGTGATAATCGGGACTAACAGCTGGGTGGACACGACCCCTCCCTTTGGGGTCGGGGTCTACCCCCCAGCAGGTCCTGAGTATGATATCTGAGATTCTCGAAGTGATCAATTTCGATCATTCAGAACAAAATGTAAATTCTAGAAGAATGAAAGGAGCAAATCGAATGTACAATGACGAAAGGGAATGGTTCTCTCAACAACTCATGAGTTATCGAGACACAAGGTACAATTCCAATTCAACTCTTTACCTGGAAGTTTCAACCTCAATTTCAAATGGAAATTATTCAAATATATCATCTCCTGCTCTTTCAATTTTGATCAGATCTGATGCAGATAAGCGGATGAGAAATTGTAGAATGCATTGTGTTCAAGTTGCTGATCTGTTTCAATCTCTACAAAAGACTGTCGATGCAGGATTAACATTCACAAATCCTCCAACCAAAATTTCAAAGTCTTTCAGGGGGATGAATCTCGAATTTGATTTTACAAAAACCACAAATGGAGATGAGGTCACTGTAATTTCAATAATCAAAAATGACTCAGATTTTGGGAGAGTTATAATTCCAGATTCGGTTATGTTTCCGCTATTTGCTGGAAAGATTAAAGATTTTGTAGTCAATTACAATCAATATGTACAAATGATGATTCAATTAGTCACTAATCGTATCCTCATGAAAACTCTGGAAAGTAATAAGCTAATTGAAAGTGCTATTAAGACTCTCCCAAGTAATTTCATCAGTCAGGAATCATTCTCAAATGAACCTCAAGAACCGACCAAGAGCGTAGAGATTCAACAGAATTTTGAAGACTCCCTGGATATCGATAATATTCGACTTGAGGAAGTGGAAAAGGTCAATCAAGAATTCAATCAACCGAGTGCGCAGAAAATCGAGAGTGTATTCGTTGAGAAGGTTTTAAATAATGACATTTCAGTTCTAGAGGAAATGATTAATTCTTCGATTCCAACTCCATCACCCGTGATGACTCTCTTCGGAATGTTTTCCCAGGAGCTTTATGGTGATACCAAACTAATGACTGAATTTCTCCCAAATATAACAAATGAAGAGTTAAGATCAACTCAATATTTCTCAAAGTTATATTTCAGTTGTGCAATGAGAAATTATGCAGAAAATTCATCCCCACTTCCACTTTCATCTCCAGTTATAAGATATCGAGTAAATAAAGATGATATCGATATTGATAAACTCAACATGGCTTATGATCTTTTGACTTTTGTTGGTTATGTCCGGATTATGAAGAATCGTTTGGATGAGCACATTTCAGATGCTGTGAAAAACAAGTCCGTGATGTATTTGGGATTGAGATGTTTTACTGATATCTTCACTCTGAGTCTTCTGGAAAATCAAGATTCCGAAGTGATTTTGTCATCGGTTGTATCCAGATTTTCACACTTCAAAGAAATTGGAGTCTTCCAAAAATTCGAAGATACTCTAGAATCAACAAATTGTAATCCGATAACCAAGAGTGATATTGCTCATTTCGTGAGGGAGTTAACATCAAAGGTTATCGGTAAAGATCTGCCCCCAATTCGGGATCTTCATGAGAATGGGAATAAAAATGGAACTCTGAAACTTCCATCGGATAATTCATTTTCCTTAGAACAAATTATAAATGAGATAATCCGTCTTGAAGTGATGGACAGGTTTGGGAAGGATGTCTCAAATCCGGAAACTCGAGCAACTGTTCTTGGGACTGAAGAGGTTTCAGATGAAGAAATTCTTGGGCTTTTTGGAGAACAGAAAAAGAAGACCAAAAAGAAAGAGCCGAAGGATACATCAATTGCTCGATATCTGAGAAATATATGGGATGATATTCCCACTGATCATCGGGTGTGGTTAAAGTCCATCTTAAAGAAATTGGAAACTCAACCGTTTGATCCTAATTGGATTGCGGATATGAGTGATTATCATGAGTTTCCTGAAGATGTGATCAAAGCTCTATACATCTGGAATCCAAAGGAAATCAAAACATATACCGAGTTCTGTGATCTGATTAAGAGTACAATATTAACAGCAGATGAAATTATTCCCATTTGGATGGGAAACGAATCTGAAGATAAAAAATCTGATGAATCTTCAGATTGGGCAAATCTTATGTGAAAGGAAAAATAAAATATGTCTCTATCTTTAGGTAAGACATTCGATAGAAGTTATAATTTAAGGTTACCGTTTCTACGAGGATTTTATGATATTGGGGTGTATTACAATAAGAAGTCGAGTTTTCTCCTATTTAGGG
>Ga0180432_10005251_pt1 | contig 17348 bp, 21 predicted proteins | sample SS_ome_10_FD_132414 | JGI IMG/M metagenome (GOLD analysis project Ga0180432, IMG submission 132414) | Hypersaline lake sediment archaeal communities from the Salton Sea, California, USA - SS_1_MS_2 metaG | ecosystem: Environmental > Aquatic > Non-marine Saline and Alkaline > Hypersaline >...
TATTAAAAATTTAAATGCTGATATTGCAGAGTATAAAGCTCGAGTTGAGCGGTTTAGTAAGGTTACTGCGGAGAATGCAGATGCTAATCGTGAAAGAGATGAAAGAGTTCGACATTTGCATGATAAGATTGCAGAATATGAAGTTCGGATTGATAGATTTAATAAAAATACTTTGAATAATTTAAAAAAGCTTAGTGAAAAAGAGGAATATATTAAAAGATTGAAAACAAACTTTGAGCAGTCAGTTAATTTTACGCACGGTTATGTAAATTCAATGATATCTGATAATGTATCCCTGAAATCGCAGTTAGAAGAATCAAATCAGCTTTGTGCGGATGCAGTAAATGAATTAAATCAAAGTAATGCTGCGCTTAATCAAGCCGAGGCTAAAACTAAAGATCTAGAAGAACAATTAAAACAAATTAATGTAGAGGCTGAACAAACATCCGGTACTGACGATGCGAATACTTCGTTTGAACCATACTGTTCTCCACAAGATATTAGTTTGAGTGATGAATTATCTTCTTTTGAATCTTATGAAGACCCTAGTAAAATTTCTACTTCAGATTCAAGAACTCCTGAAGAAAGTAATGTTGAAACAGCAAGTGTTTCAGCCACAGAACCTTCAGTAAACCCTGCAGAAGATTACCAGAGAACATTGTGGGAAATAATGTATGCTTTTGATACAGATCAAAGCGTTCCACATTCTGCGAAACAAAAGGTCTATACAAAATTCCTTGATACAAATCCTGAAAATAATTTGATTAGAGGTATTGCTCAGTGTAACTTAGGAAGTATTTTGTTTGAACAGGAAAATGATTTTTCAAAAGCAAAAGAACTATATGCACTTGCAATAGAATCTGCGAAAGCAGAAGTTGAAGAAAATAGTGCTTCTGAAGAAGCACAAGGAAGATTAATTAGATACGCTAATAATTTGAAGGTGTGTGAAGAAATACTGAACATTCCAAGTTCAACTGCTGCTTAAGTTCTAGGAGGAGGGGGCACTCTTTCAGAAGTTACTCTTCTTGATGTAGAAGTGGGAGGGGGCACTCGTTCCGAGGTAGGCACCTTTCTTAGAAGTTCTAGAATCGGCATGACATTCAGTAAATTCAGCAATTTTTCTTGAGCCAAGACAATTGCATTGAAGTTATCCATTATTGGTTTGACTCCCAGTGTTTTTTTGCTAACTTGCTGTAATATATAATTCTGGAATATAGGCTCAAAACTATCAAATAATGCTTTTACATTTTTTTCATAGTTTAAGTAAGTTGTAAGATTTTTCTGTACTGCATTTATTCTAGGCAGTTCCTCTGGTGTTGCTTGTTTTTTGTATTCTGCTAGTGAAGCAATTGCAGTTCTTATTTCAGTAAATGCTATTTTTAATGTCTGTTCTCCTTGTGCAAGTCTTTTTATTTCAGGTTGAATTATTATTTTTGCTGCTTTCATTATGTCATTTATTTGTGCTTCTGCGCTGTCTGGATCTAAGTTAATTATTTTTTTGTTTGTCGCATAATGCACAAATGCTTTCACAACTGTTTTTGCATCTGCGTATAATAGTGTTAATACTATTCTTTGATCTGATACTGATTTCATTATTTTTTCAATATCCGCTCCTGCTGTTGGTTCTTCAACAATTGGCGTTTCTCTGTTTAGCTGATTTTGCATTTCTTGATCTAGTATTCTTACACTTCCTCTTAATTGTCTGAATTGACCCATTATCTCTACTAGAACTTTTTTTACTGCGTGGTCGCTTGCTGCTTTCATTCCTTTGATGGCAGAAAGTACATTTTTGGCGTTTGTTGCAAAATCTTCAAGTGATAATTTTATTGAATTGCAGTGGCCCATTGCGTTTACTAGGACATGGCGTATATTTTCTTTAGACGCGGTTATTTTTGTGTTTAATTCTTTTATTTTGCTGATTATTCCTTTTGGTTGTTGGTCTTTTGTGAATTGTTTTAATGCAGTTTCTTCTTTGTCTTTTTTCTCAGTAATCGTAATCAATGCAGATATTATGCTGGTTATGTCTGCTATGTTATTTGTCAAGTCATTCTTTTTAGATTTGATGTTTTCTGTAAGTTTTTCTAATTTTTTTATTTGTGCGAGTTCAGAAGATTGTTTAAGATGATCTAAAAATTCTGTGTATGTTTTGTCAAGCAGACTTCGAATATCTTCTGCATCCTGGATGTATTCTTCATATCTATTTGTAAGTTCTATTTTTGTTGCAGCATCTTGTATTTTATCAATATCTTTTTTGATGTCATTTAGTGTTTGGATATATGCAGGAAGCAGTTTAGTCAGGTGTGAGTATCTGCTGCTTACTTTTTGGCATTGTGTATTATATTTTAGGAATGTTTCAACAACTTTTGCTTTGCTGAAATTTGTATATGCAAAATTTAGTTTTTGATTGGTAGCTTCAAGTAGTCTTTGTTTTTCTTTTAGTTTTTGGATGTATTTTTTGTTGGATTCTCCTTCGTTTTGTACAAGGTGTTGTTCTATTACTGTCAAGTCTGAAAGTACTTCATCAACAGAATCAGAGTAGTCGGTACATGCAGTAATTACTGCCGCTGCTGCTGCGGCTGCTTTCTCTGCTTCTTTATCTCCTTTTGCAGTTTCTGTTATTGTGGCCTCTCCTTCTTTTTCTGTTGTAGTTCCAGTTGTTTCTTCATCTTCTTTTGTAGGTCCTCTTCTGAACCAGTTTCCTGGCCACCACCATCTTGGCCCTGCTGGTGGTGTTGCTCCAGGTGGCGTTGTTGTTGTCGCTCTCGGCCCGAATAATGAGTTCCATGCTCGTGAGAATAGTCCTGGCCCTGCCGGTCCTGTCCCAGGCCCAAATAATGCATTCCAGCCTCGCGTGAATATTCCTGGTCCTCCAGCTCCGCCGCCTCCGGCTCCGCCACCAGTACCTGTACCGCCTGTAAACGCGCCCATTAATGCCCAGATTAATATGAATATGATTGCTGCCCAGAAAATAAGATATAATAGCCATCTCCACTGCCCCATTGCATTAAGACCTATGTTAAATGCAGGGAGTGTGTGTGAAAAAGCCCATAATATTAATGCTACTGCAATAAAAAATATTGGAATGGTTATTCTTCTATGTTTTCCTCCTAAACTTTTGTCTAGCATTGTCCAGAAAAACAAGGCCATTAGTATTACGATTGTTCCTAAAATCCAGGGTCCGCCTTCTGTAAACAAGTGCCATCCTCTGACTTCAAGATATCCTGTTAATGCTATTCCTAGAATAAATCCTAATATGCCCCCTATTTTTTTACTTGCTGCTTCATCTTTGCCTATGTCTGCTTTCTCTACAAGACTTCTTAACAGAACTCCAAAAAATGTACAGAGCATTATTCCGTCAAATATCCAGGGCGCAGAATTATATATAGCTAATAAACTAGGTATGCCTGTAAAGACCACTTGTCCGCTTGTTGCCATGTATTATATCACTCTTTTAATATTATACTCTAAACTATTTGTTTTCTATATAAATATTTCGTTGATTTGCACACAGATTCTTTAGTATGTGCATAGTACCTAGCGAAGTTCTATAACCTAAACTGCGATTCAAAACAAATCTGGGCAATATTTAACAAAAGAAGCGAATCGAAGCGTGCTATGCACATACTTTCTGTAGAAACATTTATATACATTTAACTTTACTTTCTAAGTATTAATTTAAAAAGGCAATGCCAAAAACAAGTTTTTGACAAACCGTCAAATTTTTGGCAAAATTTGAGGTGATACGATGGCTGATATTATTATACTTCCTGCAATTTTGTGCGGGGCAGCAATTGGCGTTTATGAGGCAATTTTGCTGCATAGAGATGTTACTGTTCCTACGCATAGATTTGGCCACACTGTTCAGGCTTTGATTTATGCAGTTATTGCGGTGTTTTTCACTATGAATGCTCCGTTCATATATAATACGTTTAGTTTCTTGCATAGTGTTCCTTTGCTGCAGCACGTTATTGTGTTTCAGATTGTAGTTGGATTGATTACTGTGGTTAAGATTCATGGCGCTAGTGCAGCAATAAAGAGCACTAATATTGGTATTAGTGTTGGCATGAAAGAGACTTGGTTTCACAGTTTCTTGATTGGAGCTTTGGTTGTTGTAGCACCATATGTCTGGCCGTTTATAGCAACTGTTATGCCTGCTTGGCTGCAATAAGATAATTTTTTTTATTTTTATTCTTAAAATTTTAATTTTTAGACTAAAAAATTTGTCTTAAATTTTTTATTCTTTACACTCTATCTGTAATCTTTGAAGAAGTAGTCTTAATTTTTCACTTGTTATGTCATTTGTTTCTATCTGCAGTATTATTTGTTCAATTATTTTCTTTTGCTGAACTAAACAAGGTGTTGCTCCTTGTGCACGCATCTGGGCATATACTGCTTCATTTAATGTTGCTAATGCATTGATTATATCCTGCATATAGCTTTCGCCATGCAGTATTGCAAGATCAATTAAAGGAGTTGTTCCGACTTTTTTTCTCAGCAAGGCATCTATAACTTTTTTTTTGGTTTCTGCCGGGCTTGTTTTTTCTGCAGTTCTCATTTTATTCTTGTCCTATTAGGTCTGCGGTGCATGCTCCGATTAATGCAGTCAGTGCAACTGCTGCCACTTGCTTGTAACCATCTGCAAAGCTGTGCGTGAATTCTGGATGAAACAAAAATAATACTGCTATGGTCATTAATAATGAGATTGTATAAAGCACTGTCAATCTAACTGGCAAGAACCACAGCATCTTTCTTGAGACTTTTCTGAATCCTGTTGCATACAGAAATACTCCGCCTAAGAAAAATGATAACGGAAACAACAATGTTGCTCTAACCATGTCAAGTTCTGCTGCAACATGTATTCCATAAATAAAAGTATAGTGTGCCACCACTCCAATAAACGCCCCTAATGCTCCCTTTGCAACATCTTTGTATGTGATTTTCTTTAAAGGATGAGGTTCTACTCTTTTTTTGATTTGCTCTTCTAATTCCTCTAGTTTCTTTAGCTCTACTAATTCTGTCTGCTCTTCTTGCTCTATCTTTATTTCTCTTTTCTGTATTTTCTTAACAGTTTTAGTTAAAGAATCTAGTTTTACATTTATCTCTTCCAGGGTCACCTTCTTTTTTGCCATTATACTCTATTTTGAGCTAAATCTATTTAAATATTTCTAAGAATGTGGTACGCGAGTGTTGCAGTTGTTCCAAGAACAGAGGTATATATCAGGGTTGTTGGTCTGAAGATTCTTTTTGCCACGCATCTTGGAAGTCTTTCTCGCAGGGGTTTGTGAGGGTATTCATATTCAGTCAGTTTGTATCTGACATATGCTCTTCCAATTGTTGAAACTACGTGAGCCCCTGCAAAGATGGGTATCGCTGCTGCCACTATATCTGTTAGTTCGCTCATTTTAGAATTATGCTATTTTTACTTCTGTACCAAGACTCTGGCCAGGAAGTCCTCTCTCAAATATTGCTCTGATAGTTCCTTTATTTCCATGAACTGCAGAGATTTTTCCTTTTATTTGGTTCTTATCCTTTCCAGGGGCTGTCCAGACTACTTCCTTTCCAATAAACTTCTCAGCTTTTGCTTTGTCATCTACGCCTTCAACCTCTATAATCATCTGGTTTCCAGTCTTTATTCGTCTACTTCCTCTGAAATTAGTAATTATCCCCTTCATAGCACTATAAGAATTACAGGGCATTTAAAAAGGTTGCGGTATAGAATACAGTAATCCTAGTACTCAAATAAGCACTTATTCCTTCTCTTTTTTATCTATTCTAAACTTATGGTCGCTTAGCCTAGTTATCACAAAATCAGAAATCTTGTTCTTTGCAGCGTATTCTTTTGCGCGCTCTTCTGTACTAAACGTCTTAGGCCTGCTTATTGGCCTTCGTACTGCAGTTCTAGTCGGTACTCTTTTCTTAAAATATGATGATCCCATTGTAACTCTTGAGAACTGGCCAGATGTTTATAAATCTTTTGTAAAACACTAATTATACATCTACGTCTTTATCTAAATAGAAATTAACTGCTTTTCTTATATTTTTTTGCCAGTATTCATCAGCTACCCCATCAACGCCGTGTACATTGCCAGATACTGCCCACTCTCCATCAACATTACTGTAAAGGCAAGGCGGCATTTCTATTGTAACTTTTTCTACTGTTTCTAATACAAATTCCACAGGAAGATTCTCTCTTTCTTGTCGCAATATATCCATAACTTCACAGCCCAGATCAACTGCTTTTCCAGAATCATAGCCTCGATTAACTAATTTTCTTCTGTGTCTTACTTTTTCGTTGATTAACTTGATTGTTTTTTCTACTCCCATGAGAATTGAAAATAACTCGAACTATTTAAAGCTTATTATAACACATAAAACGTTATCACAGGCAATAATAAACACCCCATTGCATTGCTTCTACAAGCTCCCGTTATTTGAGGTATTATTCCTAGTGCTGTGCTTATGAATAAAACTAATAGTCCGATAAATCCTGAAAAATAAAATGCTAATCCTATGATAAACAGTAGAATAAATCCTGAAATCATATTATAATTTATTTCTTCAATCATAAAAGCAAAAAGTTTTGCAATCTTTAGTGTCAGTATTGTTGCAATCCCCCCAACAATCAATGCAATTGCTGCAAACGTAATTAGCCTTGCTAAATCAATGTTTGTAATGATTTCCATCACTGCAACAATCGCTCCATTCCTTGCTTTATCTAAAGTATAAACAGTAACAAGTGCAATAATAAAGTTAACAGTATTAATTCCGCCCACTAGAATCAAATATCCATATTCTTTGACCTTAAAAAATACTGTTGACATTGCTGCTGCCTGTGCAGCCCCAATGCCTGGAAATAGCGCAACAAAACTTCCTGAGAAAACTCCCCCAACTAAACTCTGCATATACTCTCCTTTTCCTATTTTTATATATTCTGTAGCTATCTGTGTCGGAACCTCTACTTTTTGAAAAAGAGATATTAGCAGCGCACTTATCCCAAACATTCCAGAGAGCATTGGAAATAATGGTTGTGAAATGTCTGAATTCAAAACAATCAATCCTAATATTCCTGAAAAAATAAATATCACAATTGCCCATATTCTTTTGCTGTCTTTTAGAATTATAAATCCAACCATTACAATGAGCAAGTATCCAATATAGTTTTTCATAAGATTGTACAATATTGGAAACACCAGTGCAAGCAAGGGTATTATTGCAATGCATAATATCAAGCAAAGCAATGAACCAATAACAGTCAACCGAACAGCATCCCACCCCAATCCCTGAAACAATAATTTGTGTCCAGGCAACACTGCCATAACAGTATCTGTGTCCGGCGCCCCTAAAAATATTGAGGGAATAGAATCAAGAAAAGTGTGCGTTACTCCCATTGAAATGATTATTGTCGCTAAAAACAGGGCAGAAGTGTATTCTAAAAGTATTGAGCTCATGCTCACTATTAATACAGAAATTAGATTGATGTGGATGCCTGGAGTCAAGCCTGTGACAATTCCACATAAAATCCCTATTATTATTGCGAGTAAAAGTGTCCATATCATTGATATTTAACAGAAAATAGTCTTTATATGTTTTTACTAACTTTTTCCGAAAAATTTTCAGAACAAAATACGAAAAACTTAAATACTTTGTATATATTAAGTATTACTATGGAAGCAATAACCTTGAAACTGGACACTGCACTTCTCAAGGCAGTAGATAAGAATCTTAAGAAGAATATGTACAGCACGAGAACAGAATTCATCAGAGATGCAATCAGGCATAAACTGAATGAGCAGGAAAAAGAAGAGGCTTTAAGAAAACTTTCTGCCATGAAAGGTTGTCTTAAAGGAAAAGCAAGGATGAGTGATGAAAAAGCAGGTGAATTGGCATTTCAAGAAATCGCAAAAAAGTACGGAATTAAGCTAGATTAGTTCTTCTGGTTTTCTAATACTTAACTTGTCCTGCAATTCCTGAAAATGTTTATCTCTAGTAATAAGAATTGCATTATTGTCTCTTGCAAGAATTGCATGTAATGCATCTTTTCGAGGGATATTGAATTTTTTAGAAATGTAAATTGATTCTTTAATTTGAGTATTAGATGTTTTCACGGTAATTATAACTGCAGGAGGAACAATATTCAAAATCTTTTGAATATCTTTTACAGAATATCTCTTGCCCAATTCCTCTTCGACTAGTTCTGAATAAAGAATTAACGCATCTTCTTTAATGATTTTCTTAATCAAATCAAACGCCCATTCGCCAAGTGGCCTGAACCTATCTTTCCGGTTCTCAAAATAATCAAACCAGATGCAGGCATCAAGATAGTATTTTTGCATGCATTAAATAACAGAAAATAGTCTTTATATGTTTTTACAAGGATTTTCCAAAAGTTTTCCGGTAATTATTTAAGCAAAATATCATTTCTTAGAAATATGAAAATAAGTTTGGGTCTAAATTCGTGTTATATGTGGCAAGAATCTTGGACTGTGGATGCTCAACTTAAGTGTCTTGAGTTGGTTAAAGATTTAGATTTAGACGGTATTGAGATACATTTTTCTGAGCAAGAATTGTTTGATAAGGCTTTCCAAAAGTTTCAAGGCAAGCTTGACAAATATTTTGTCACATTTCACATGCCTGCTTTAACAAAACCTAAAGAAGCATTTGACAAAGTAAGAATAATGATTCCTTTGCTTAATATTCAGCAAGTTGTAATCCACGCAGATGAATGGGATAAACTACAAGACAAACCAGACGACATTCCTTTTGTTATTGAGAATTGTGACAAAAACAAGCCTAATTTTCAAAATTTGAAAGATGTTGCAGAATTTAATAAAAACATCTGCATAGATATAAATCATATAGAGCAAACCAATCCTGGAAAACTATCCGAGCAAATCACGGCTGCAAAAAATCTAATAAAAGAAGTGCATGTATCCTGCTTAAAGAATCCAGTCTATGATACTAGCCTGAAAACGCATCACCACTTAATCACTGGTTCTGATTACAAAATTCCTGACTGCGTCCCAAAAGATATTATCTGGGTAATTGAAGGCGTAGTTCCAAAAGACAGATTAGATTTGTTAGAACAAGAGATAGCATTACTAAGAAAATTAGGTTAATTCATCTGCAATAAATTCTATTTTTCCATTATAGCTCTCCAATCTCCCTGTAACAGTTATTTTTTCTCCTTTCTTGACATTTAAGTTATCAAAAGAGACAACAGGAATGCTGTGAATCGGTTTCACAGAAATAATTGTCACTTTTTCTTTTGCAGTCACTCTCTCAACCACCCCCATTAGCTCAGTAAGAACTCGAGGATCATCTGAAGAAACAAACTGCGATGCCGCATATAGTATAGGAAGTCCTACAACAATACAAGTCAAAGCAGTTATCAATAGCATTTTTTCATTCATACAATTATTTAATCTAACTTATCTTTATATGCTCTTCTTAGAATTTCTCGGAAGCTATCCGTCTTAAAACCATAATCTTTATATATCATTAAGGTATACAAATGATATATGGGAGAATTAGTTCATTTACGGCTAGAAAAACAATTGAAGAAACGCATGAATGATATAGTCAAGACGGGCATGTTTGCAAACATGACTGAATTCATCAGGGATGCAATAAGAAAAAACATTGAAGAGTACGAAAAGCAAAGGGCAATTCGCGGTCTTGAACTGCTCAGAGGCAAAGGTCGTTTATTGACCAAAGCAGAGCAGAAGAAAGTAAAAGATAAGTTAAAAAAAATGTCTCCATCAGAGATCTTCAGGAGTGTTGGATTGGATTGAAAATCCCTGGAAATGTTTTATGTTTCTTGTCACTATTAGGTCTGCGCCGTGTTTTATGGCTAAATGCGCATGCAGTCCATCTCCTTTGCCTTTTGTTTCATCAGAAATCAGTATTATTTTTTTCTTCAAAAAACTCATAAGCATAGTTAAATCATTTAAGTCTATTATTCCTCGCAATTCCTGTATAAGATGATTAGGTATAAGTATATAAAACTCGCAATAAGCTGCTCTCTTAAACACATCAAAAGCAGGTCTGCTGAGATCTTTTCCATTTTTATTCTTCCGCTCTAAAAGATAATCTAGATACACATTAGTATCAATATAGATTTTCATAGAATTTTTCTGATTTTATTTTTTATATGCTCTTCCCCAGTTTTCTCGGAAGATTTTCAACATAGCGTTTTAATAATAACAAAACATATAAACAAGTGCTAAACTTTTTAAGTTCATGGCAAAAAGGGTGCAATCTCCAAGTTCTATCAAACTTTATCAGCAATGTCCTAGAAAGTATTACTATCAATATATTCAAAAACTGAAAACATTGCCAAGCATTCATCTGGTAAGAGGTAATGTTGCACACACTGTTTTAGAAAAATTCTTTGATACAGATATTTCTGATTACACTATGGATAATTTCAAGGTAAAACTCTCAAATGTTTTGCAGGAGTTGCTTTTACAGGAATGGGCAGCTGCAAAAAACAGGTTAACTGTATTGCGATTGACAAGCGAACAGTATCAGTTTTATTTTGAAGAGACTTTGCTTATGCTTTTCAACTGGCTTGACCAGTTTGCAAATGAAGTAACATACCAGCACGGCACGTTTCAAGAGCGGTTCAAGATACTCACCCCGATTCGGGAAAAATATTATCTTAGCAAGGTTTTCAATGTAAGGGGATATATTGACGCTATTGAAAACATAAATGATGAAATAAGAGTTATGGATTATAAAACCAGCAAGTCTTTTGGTATATCTGATCACAAACTTCAGTTGGCTATTTATGCGCTGTTATATCAAGAGGTTCATGGAGTTCTTCCTCATAAAGTTGGCGTTTACTTCTTGAAAGATAAACCAAAAGTTATTAAAGTAGATGAGCAATTAGTTGAGTTTGCAAAGAAAGAAATTGAGTTAGTTCACCAAAACACAGTTTCAGAAGAAATAGCAGATTATCCAAAGAAAAAATCTGGTCTTTGCAAATATTCAACAGGTCAATGTGATTTTTTTGATACCTGTCAAAAAGAGGAGTAAACTATGACTGTAAAAGACATTGTTGTCTTTCTAGACAAACTTGGTATGTGGGATGTAATTTTACCTTTTGTTTTGGTATTTACTATTGTTTTTGCAGTTCTAGAAAAGACTAAAGTTCTTGGCGAAGAAGCTGGAGAGCCAAAACATCGGTTTAATGCTATTGCTGCGTTTGTTATTGGTGCGTTCACACTTCTTGCTGTTGATGTTCTTAATCTTGTTACTCGTTTCTCACAATATATAGTTATTATCTTGGTGATGACCGTCTGTCTTGTTGTACTAGTCAGCTTTTTCGGATTTAAAGATATGGGTAGTACTAAGTTAGGCAAAAGAGTAATCCTTCCTGTTTTATTTATTATTTTAGTAATCGGCATGTTATACGCATTTGGGTGGCTGAATGTTCTCAATTGGTCTGCAGTAAGTAATTATATAGGTCTCTTAATCGGCTTGGCAGTATTTTTATTGGTAATCTGGATTATTTTAAGAGAACCTAAGAAAACAACTGCAACAACACAAACCGGAACAACAACACGGCCTGCTCCTGCAGCTCCGACTCCAGCACCAACTGCACCTATAGCTCCAACAGCTCCAACTGGTGATAACATAGATTGGGATAGCACAATAAAGACTTTGCCTCCAGAGATTCAAGAAGAATATAATCGTATGTCTGAAGAGGAAAAGGCAAATGTTAAAGCGCAGCTGCTCAGGCAAGCGCAACAGCGACAAATGTAATACCGCAACCTACTAAAAATTAAAGATTTTTAGAGGTTATAAAAAAGCAAAGCATTTTCACAACCTTTATAAACAACCTATCTATAATTTTGAACAATGAAAAAACTTAATTTCAAGTCTACTAAAGAGATTAATGTTCCTACTGCTGTCGCTGAACAAGTTATTGGTCAGGAAGAAGCTGTTGAGATTGTCAAGAAAGCAGCTCAGCAAAGACGGCATGTTCTTTTGATTGGCGAGCCAGGCACAGGCAAGTCTATGTTAGGTATTGCTTTGGCAGAGCTCCTCCCAAAAGAAAAATTACAAGACATTCTAGCTTACCCTAATCCTAATGATGAAAATCAGCCATTAATCAGAGTAGTTCCTGCTGGCCAGGGCAGAGAGATGCTGCAGCAGGCAAGGATGAAGAACAAAGGATTTTTCAGTATTCAGAATATTGTGATGATTGGTTTGCTTATCTTGGCTATGATTATGCCTTGGTGGGCCAGATCTTATTATCAGTCTGATGTAATGTTTGCTGCTATGTTTTTAGGCGGAATGATTTTCTTGGCAGCTTTTGTCTTATTCATGAATTTAGGAAAGCGTGGTTTAGGTTTTAAGATGAGTTTCCCTAAAGTTGTTGTTGATAATTTCGGAAAAAAAGTGGCTCCGTTTTGGGACGCCACCGGCGCACATGCTGGTGCTTTGTTAGGAGATATTCTGCATGACCCGCTGCAATCTGGCGGACTAGGAACTCCTGCACATGAAAGAGTTATTGCTGGCATGATTCACAAAGCAAATCTTGGTGTTTTGTTTATTGATGAGATTGCTACTTTGACTCCAACTACTCAGCAAGAACTTCTGACATCTTTACAAGAAGGCAAGTTTGCAATAACAGGGCAATCAGAAAGGTCTAGTGGAGCAATGGTTAGGACAGAGCCAGTCCCTTGTAATTTTGTTTTGGTTGCTGCAGGTAATGTTGATACTGTTCAGCACATGCATCCTGCTTTGAGATCCAGAATTCGTGGTTATGGTTATGAAGTTTATATGAAAGATACTATGCCTGATACAGAGGCAAACAGGATTAATGTTGCAAGGTTTGTTGCGCAGGAAGTCAAGAAAGACGGCAAGATTCCTCATTTCAATAAGGATGCAGTTCTTGCAATTATTGAAGAAGCAAAAAGAATGGCTAATAGAAAAGGTCACCTGACTCTAAGACTTAGAGAGTTGGGAGGTTTAATCCGTGCTGCAGGCGATTTGACTCTTGAGAAAAAAGAAAAATTAGTCACAAAAGCAAATGTTGAGGCAGCTAAAACAATTGCACGGCCTCTTGAAAAGCAGATTGCTGATAAGTTTATTGAAAGGAAAAAAGAATATAATGTAATTATTACAAAAGGAGAGCAGATTGGGAGAGTTAATGGTCTTGCTGTTATCGGCGGAGCCAGCACTTATTCTGGTATTGTTCTTCCTATTGAAGCAGAAGTAACCCCTGGCGGCAAGGAAAAAGAAGTTATTGCTACAGGAAAGCTTGGCGACATTGCAAAAGAGGCAGTGAAAAACGTTTCTGCAATTATAAGAAAATTATTTGGTGAAGAATTAAAAGATTATGATATTTATGTTCAGTTCCTGCAGACATATGAAGGTGTTGAAGGTGATTCTGCAAGTATAGCAGTTGCTACTGCAATCATTTCTGCTTTAAAGAATCTTCCAGTAAAGCAAACTACTGCTATGACTGGTTCACTGTCTGTCAGAGGGGAAGTATTGCCTATTGGCGGCGTATCTGCCAAAGTTGAAGCAGCTATTGAAGCAGGCATAAAGACTATTTTAGTTCCTAAATCTAACATGCAGGACATCATTGTTGACAAGGATAAATTAAAGAGTATTAAGATTGTTCCAGTAAATAATATCTTAGAAGTTCTTAAAGAAGTTTTAGAATGGAAGGGTAAAGAAAAACTTCTCAAACAGATTTCTGTAATGTAAATTATATCTTTTACATATAGAAAATAAAGGTAAATGTCACAACATTTATATACCAGTAATTTCAGAATTATACCCATGAATTTGGCAGATATAACCGAATGTCCGGACTGTGGAAGCACGAATATAATACATTCTAAATTCCGGGAACAGATTATCTGTAGAGACTGCGGTCTTATATTTGAGCCATTGGCTCCGGGTGTTGAAGCAAAGATGCCTTTGACAAAGCCTGCAGTAAGCAAAGCAGTTGTTAAACCCAAAGTGAAGAAAACAGCCAAGAAGAAAACAGCAAAAAAGAAAACAGCAAAAAAGAAAAAAGTCAAGAAGAAAACAGCAAAAAAGAAAACAGCAAAAAAGAAAACAGCAAAAAAGAAAACAGCAAAAAAGAAAACAGCAAAAAAGAAAACAGCAAAAAAGAAAACAGCAAAAAAGAAAACAGTAAAAAAAGCTAAAAAGAAAAAGAAAAAATCTTCTGGCATAAAGAAATTTTTCCGCGGGTTGAGAAAGAAAAAATAAGGCTGTTTTGAATCTACATCTTTCTTATATGGGGTACCCTTCGCAATTGTATTTCTTAGCACCATAATTCTTTTATAGCATTGAGCAATTAATATTCCCATGACGCCAGAAGATGTTTTAAATCAGGCAAAAGAAATTGATCAAGCGCGGGATTCTCAAGAATCTTCCCCAAAACGCATTTGGGTATTTGTAGGAATCTTTCTTGTCATGATTATGGTGCTGTATTTATTTCCATATCACTGGATTAATATCAATCCAGAACCGCGCAATATTCCAACAACTGGTCAGGCATTAGCGCCAGATATTGCTGAAAATTTAACTCCCCCAAGAAAAGTTCTTGACCTGACTGATTTGATAAATCCAAACGATCAAAAAATAAAACTCACAGCCAATAAAATTGTTACTGCATCCTGTGATAGCAATTCTGTCTGCTACTCAAAAGCACTATACTATTTCATTAGAGACAATTATGATTATGTTAAAGATCCGATTGGTGTTGAATATGTAGAAGACCCTAAAGAGTTCTTGTCAGCAGGCGGAGGAGACTGTGAATCTGGCTCAATTGCATTAGCAGCTCTGCAAGAAGCAATCGGAACAGACGCACAACTTGTTCTAATTGCAAACCACGCATACGTTAGAATAAAACTCCCAGAAGCTCCCAAAACCTACAAAAACAACGGATGGATTTACCTCGACTGGACCTGCAAAGAATGCGACTTTGGAGAAATACCTTGGCAGAACTGGGAAAAAAGTGCACAGTATTTGGAAATCTAACTGTCCGAAGCGCGCTAAACTCACCAAACAACTTCTATTTTATCAGTCCTTTCATAAGGATAGATATCAATCTCTTTTTCTTTACTTTTTCCAAACTCTAGAATTCCTTGCCATGCAATCATTGCGCCCTGATCACCAGCATACTCGAGTGGAACTGCAAAAAACGTAGCACATCTCTGTTTGCACATTGCATCCAGCATTGAACAAAGTTTTTTATTAGCAGCAACTCCTCCAATCAATAACAATTCTTTTTTCTCGCAGTGAGCAAGCGCTCTCTCAGAAACCTCTGTCAGCATTGCAAATGCAGTTTCCTGAAATGCGCAGCAAACATCTTCAATCTTCTCTCCTTTCTGAATCAATTGTCCTGCTTTTGTAACAAGTCCTGCAAAAGAAGTATCCATTCCTTTCACAACATAAGGCATCTCAATATATTTTCCGCTTGAAGCAAGTTTCTCAATCTTTGCTCCTGCAGGAAAACCTAATCCTACTTCGCGTCCAAATTTATCAAGTGCATTTCCTATCCCAATATCAAGTGTCTCTCCAAAAATCCTAAATCGTTTTCCAGCTATTGCCATTATCTGCGTATTAACACCTGAAACATAAAGAAACACAGGATCTTTTGCCCCTGTACAGAGCTGTCCGATTGTCAAGTGCGCAACACAGTGATTCACTCCAATAAGTGGTTTATTCTGCTCAGAACTTAATCTCTTAGCAACTTCCATCCCCACTTTTAATGCAGGAGATAGTCCTGGTCCGCGGGAATAAGCAATCAATCCAACATCTTCAAGTTTAACATTAGCCTTGGATAAAGCTTCTGCAACAACAGAATCACAAATCTTTTCATGATGCTTTCCAACTTCGTGAAGAATCATTCCGCCTTTTTCCGTTGTAAATACTTTCTTAACATTAGATAAAATTTTCCCCTCAGATGTAACAATGCCTACTCCAAAAGTGTGCGCTGTTGATTCTATTCCTAAGCATATCATAATAATAAAAATTGTATGACAGTTTAAATAATTTCACTTTATTTTATGACAAAAAGTTTATATAATATTACTGTCTAAAAATAAATTATAGCAATTTGGTGAATAGAGATGTCAGATATAGCAAAAGAAATAGAAGAGATGTTTGATTCTGACGAATCATCTGATGAAAATAGACTTCGTAATTTTATTCGCGTTGAAAAACATAGTGCGTTAAGTCATCTTGTAGCCAGCATTGCGCATGATTCTAATGGTTTTATAACTCCCATCATGGGCGCAGCAGATCTGGGTAAAATGCGCGCAGAAGAAATCGGCGATAAAGAGCAAATTACCTGTTTTGACCTGATTCTGGAATCTTCTGAGAAATTAAAATCATTGATAAATAGTCTTCTTGATTTTTCAAAACGCCGCGAACTTACGAGAGGAACAGTTTACATTAATGACATCTTACAAACTGTCGTCAATCTTTACCAGTCGCAATATAAACAAGCAGGAGTTAGTCTAGAGACAGATCTAGAAGAGATTCCGGTAATTGACGGTTATCCTGCAGGTTTAGAAAATGTTTTTGTTAACATGGTAACAAATGCTCTGCAGGCTTATGCAGACACACCTCAAGAAAGGTCTAAAACAGTTAATATAAATTCGTATCACCAAGACGGATATATTTTTGTTGAATTTGAAGATGACGGCTGCGGCATAAAAGACACAGATAAATCTAAAATTTTTGATGCATGGTACACGACTAAGGGTAAAAAAGGGCATGGCCTAGGTCTTGCTAATGCCTTGCTAATTGTTCAGGATAGTCATTTTGGAAAACTATGTGTTGATAGTGAATATGGTAAAGGAACAAAATTCACAATTAAGTTGCCAGACGCAAAAACAATAAGTGTAATGCGTGCTGAAACTTTTCGAATTATTAGACCAAAAGACTGATTCTATTTTTTTAAAATTCTAAGAAAAAAATTAAATGAACCGTGCAAGACCAAAAATATTGGATATGAACGTTGGAAACTGCACGCTGAACGCATCGTTACCTTTGCGCTTACACGCCAGTCCCATCAAACAGCTCTTCTAGCCATGTTCTAAGAAGTCTCTTTTCGAGGAGGGCTTCATCCTTAGATGCTTTCAGGACTTATCCCCCAAGGCGTGGCTGCCCGGCATGATACCTTGTCAGATAACCGGTAAACTAGTGGCCTCGAACGCCAGTTCCTCTCGTACTATGACGTCCTTCCCCTCAGACTTCTATACATCTCCAGTAGATATTATACCAACTGCCTCACAGCGTTGTGAACCCAGCTAACGATCCCTTTTGATAGGTGAACCCCCTCACCCTTGGCAGCTTATGCACTGCCAGGA
>Ga0180432_10005252_pt1 | contig 17347 bp, 16 predicted proteins | sample SS_ome_10_FD_132414 | JGI IMG/M metagenome (GOLD analysis project Ga0180432, IMG submission 132414) | Hypersaline lake sediment archaeal communities from the Salton Sea, California, USA - SS_1_MS_2 metaG | ecosystem: Environmental > Aquatic > Non-marine Saline and Alkaline > Hypersaline >...
TCTCTTTTTTTTGGTTTTTCTGCCCCTACTTTTTTAGATTTTCCCCTCTCCTTCTGCATGTTTTTTTATTGTAGTGAGTAATGAATTTAAATGGTACTGTTAATGAAAAATTGTGGATGGGAAGTTGTTTTTCTTCTGAAGTGCTGTGGATATCTATGCTTTTTCATTAAAAAATTGTGCATGTGCTGAGTTTCATTGCAAAAAGATTAATAGTTGTCTTGAATTATATTATCCTTGGTGGGGGAATACACATGGCAGATGTTTTGGACAAAACCGATCGGAAGATCCTGGCGCAGCTAATTGAGAATTCAAAGATCCAGTCAAAGGAACTGTCAAGAAAACTGAAAATCCATCCAAACACCCTTCTGCAAAGACTCAAGAGACTGGAAAAATCAGGAATCATACAAAGATATTCTGCAGTAATTGATCATTCTAAAGCGCAGAACAGCCTTCGCGCTATGATCTTTCTTGATGTAAAGATGGAAAAAGGATGGGAAGATGTCCTTCGGCCGCTATCTAAAATTCCTGAAGTAGTATCCTTTATTTTGATTACAGGAGAACATGATGTCCTTGTTACTGCAAGAGTTCGAAATGAGCTTCACCTTGCAAACCTTCTTCGAAAAATGCAGAAAAACCCTGTTGTGACAAAGACCAGTACCAACCTGATACTAGACTACTATAAGTATGATTTTGAGTACAATCCTTTTGCCTATGAATTCCGTTAGGTTTTCTCAAATATGTGAAGTCCCATAACATGTTTTGAATCAATTGGGCATGTTGCACTATGGCCAGTGTTTCTGAAGCCAGCACTTTCAAAATAACCTATAAGTGCACTTTTGGTGACCGGCTTTGCAACAGCCCTCAAAAACAATTCTATTCCTTCAATCGAAGAGCTTGGACTGATCAGAAACGGATCTTCCTCAATAACAATTGCCACTCCGCCTCGAGAAAGCACTCTGTGCATTGACCTGACCATTCTTGTCTTGTCTTCCTCAGAAATAATGTGCATTGTTTGCGAACAGATTACTGTAGCAAACTGCCAGTTTACCGGAAGGTCCATTGCATTGAGCCTGGTAAATGCAACTCGGTCTCCAGGCATTTTACGTTGCGCAATCTCAAGCATTTTTGCTGATATCTCATTTGCAACTATTGCTCCTTCATCTCCGCCAGGAGTTCTCACAAGAGATCCATTGATCATTCGCATTCGGAGTTTTTCAAAAAGTTCCATCAATCCGAGTGTATGCGAAAGCAGCTCGCCTGTTCCGCATGTTATGTCAAGCAGCGGCCTTCTGATAAATGGACCTGCAAACTCAAGTGCTTTTTTCATTGCATCAAAGTGGCCGGTTTCTTCTCCCATGTGCCGGTCATAGCTGTCTGCGAACCTGTCATATAGCATGGAGAAAAATTCTACTCGCTCTGCTTCTGAAAACCCTTCATAAGCACGAAGTATTGAAGCTTCACGCTCTTCAATCTCTTTGCCATGTTTTGCTTTCTGGGCAGCGAAAAACGCTCCCAGTTCGAAAAATCTATCAAGTGATAATTTTGATCTTCCATTTGCAATTGAACTGAGTTCTGCTAATGCTTGCCTTTCATCAACCAAAGGTTCAGGCAGCTGTTTCCCATTATGGCCTGCTTTTCTTTTCTCTCTCAGTTTCATCTCAACTTCCTCTCCATCCCACATTATACCAGAGCGCAACTCATTTTAATTCCATTGCATAAACAACTAACTCCCATGTCAAAATCAAAGCATCCACTTCGAAACCTACTGCTGGTTTTTACTGCCTGGCTCGCTAGCCTGTTCTTTGCAGGAAGTCTGTTCGAAGTGTATTTCCTCAACCTTGGAATGAGCCTTCATGAGATATATCTTGCAGATGTTCTTTGGTTTCTTGGAGCTGTTCTTCTGATTCCTCTTTTCAAGGGCTTCAGGACAAAGCCTTTCATTTTATTTGGAATTGGCATGACTATTGTTTCGGTTCTTGCTCTTTTGCTTATCAAGGATCCTTCAGCAGCATACATCTTCAGGTTTTTCCTTGGAACAACCCATTTCTTTTTCTGGGTTCCGTTCAACACTGCTGTATATGAATTTAGGAAGGAAAACAATGCAACTTTAAGCTCAATCCTCACCTCCTTCACTCCGCTTCTTTCGCTTGTCCTGCCGGCAGTATCAGGAGTAATAGCGCAGGATTTTGGCTATGACATGATATACATCGCATCAATCATCTGCTGTATAATTGCAATAATCATAGGAATATTCCTGATTGAAAACCGGCAGTACAAATATGATTTTAGAAAAAGCATGAAATCAATCTCAGGCCTCAAGTCACTTCTTTTCCTTGATGGTTTTTCAATCTCAACAATAGGCTCAGTTACTCTTCCGATCATGATCCTTGGATTTCTTGACAAGCCACAGGATGTAGGATTCTTTCTTTCACTGGTTACTGTGTTTGCAATTCTCTCTTCGTTCTTTGTTTCATATGCATCTGACAAAGCCCAAAGCAGGAGGAAGTACCTGTTAGTCTCTGCCCTTGGCTTTTCAATTGCTGCAATCTTTTCAAGTCAGGTCTCTGACATAGTATTGTTCTTCATTGGTTTTGGGCTGGTCAATTTCTTCTCAAAATTATTTTCTCCACTATCCGCTGCTCTTGCTGTTGACAATTCAAAGAAACTTGCAGACACAATTGCAGCAAGGGAATTCATGCTGAATGCAGGGCGCTTTTCAGGTGGTATCATCGGAATTGTAATATTCATGATGTATGATCTTCAGGCAACACTCCTCTTCCAGGGAGCATTCTTCCTGATCTACATCCCAATCTTTGAGCTTAAGAGAAGGAAACTTTTGCATATCTGATATAAACCTATTCTCCGATTTCCATGCATGGGATACAAAGTAGAGATAATATCTCCAAAAACAAAACAAAGGCTGATGGAAAATATTTATTCATCCAAATTATTCGAGAGAAAGGCAACAATCCACGGAACATGCCTCAAGTTCTTCACAGATAGCAAGCAGTTCAAGGAAATGTGGGAAGACAACTTTGAGCCAATGCCCGACTGGATCAGGCCGCATGCAAGGCTCTTTGCCATAAAAGGAAAAAAGCTGAGAGTGCGCTATGAACCATCCTCAAAAACAGCGATCATAGAAGGCTGCAAATATTATGGCTGGATAAAGAGCATTGCACTTGCAATTGTAGCTGATTTCCTTGAAGATTTCACATCAGAGCACAGGCGCCATTCTGTTCATGGTTCATTTGTTGATCATGGAGGGCGCGGAGTTGCAATAGTAGGCCCATCTGGAAGCGGAAAAACGACACTGACCTACGGACTGCTGCAGAAAAAAGGATTCCACTTTGTTACTGATGACTGGTTTTTCGTCCGCCTTGTTGAAGACGAGGTTTTGATCTATTCATCTGAGAGAAATTCATACATCCGCGGAAACCTTGGCCAGGTCTGGAAAAAATATGCCAGGAAACTAAAAGGAATAAAGAAAGACTGCGAAGACCGTGCTATTGTTGATGTCAAGCGTCTTTTCGGGGGCCACAAGATCAGGAAAGAGTCCAGCCTCACTGCCATTGTTATTCTGACAAGAACAAAAGGTCTTGCTCCGATGACAAAACTCTCTGCAAAAAAAGCTCTCTCTTTCATGATTGAAAATGACTTTTGCAATCCACACCAATTAGTACGGTCAAAAGAAAAAATGGAAAAGAGAAAAAAATTCTTTTCAGAGCTCTTTGGAAGGGCTCCTGTCTATCTGCTCAACACAGTTGAAACTCCAAAGGAGAGCCTCGCTCGCCTTGAGAGCATCATGGACTAATAGTATGGCACAAGGAAGAAGCTGGTGTGTACAATATGCTCTGCAACTGACATTGTTACTGTTGTGTCAGTTACTGTGCCAAGCACAGATCCGCGTTCGGTGATATATCCTTCCTCGACTACTGATCTTCCAGTACTCACAGGGCCTGCCATCTCAACTACAAATCCATCGTCAGTGAATATGACATCTCCGCTGGAAGCGACCAGTTCCCTGTTGAATGTCGGACTGCCACCTGACAGCCAGACTCCTACCTGGGCTCTGGATGTGCTGGAGCTCATCGCAGGGCCTGCATCCTCAACGACTGCAATTGCAAAGTCAGGGGTCTCTGATGAGAATGGCCCCTGCAATGCAAATATCGTATCCTCAAATCTTGAGAATCTTATTACTCCGCCTGTTTCCACGAAACACCTTCTCCAATAGTGTCAAATTCAATTTCAGTTTGTGGGGATTCATATCTCAGGAGGGCATTGTCAATTGATGAAGGACTAACATGCATAAGAAGATCTCCTTCATTCAGGTCCCCAATTGTTCCTTCACAATATCCTCCAGAGGCTGCAATCATAGCCAAGCTTGAGCTTGCAGTTCCGCTTGTAGTTCCATGAACAACAAATGTCTCGCTGTCTCCAACATGGATTGTGATGTATGGCGCGTAAATAAGGCATGCAACCTGCGCACCTGTTTCATCGACCGGGCCGCTGCCCTCAACAATTCCAATCGGCAATTCCTGGATTTCAATTTCAAGCTGGTGCCTTTCATCAGAAGTGATGTCAAGTCCCCCATAGATGAACTGCCATTCCTCTGGTTCGGTCACAAGCGGTATGTGATCCCTTGTGAGCAGCTCACTTTCTCCGCTTGTTGAAATGTCTTCAATGTCATAAGAATAAACTGAGACAATGACAAGGTCGTCTGCTTGCAGGTCCACTGCACTCCCATTCCTGTTGCTCCATCCAAGAGCAACTTCCCATCCTGGATTGTCGTCCTCATCCATGTTCAGCTCCTGGCCATCCTCAAGCTCAAGCCTTTGTGAAATGATCGCAAAGTCAGTCCATTTGGCTCCCATGGTATATCCAGGTGCATTCTTGTATACATGGAACATGACAGACTCTCCCATAATTGAGAATTCCTTTGTCTGTGTCGGTTCGATGCTATCGCGCTCAAGTATTGTGCCATCATCTGCAGTTATGGTAATTATTGCCCTGTCAACACCTCCATGCGCTTCAATATCGTCAAGAGTGAAATGGATCGTCTCTCCGCTTGCGAGGCCGAGTGCAACGGACTCGTCCTGATTCAGGATGCCTGAGATCGCTTCCTTTCCAATAACCAATCTTCCTCCATTTACAAGGCCGTTTTCTGTTGGAAGCGGCGCATGCTCAGCAGAAGGCGGCTCCATATCAAGAATTACCCATTCTGTTCCAAGGAACCTGACCATAACCCTGTGCGATGCGGTTGCATCATCAAGGTCTACTCCTTCTCCATACAGGCATGCTGAGTAGTCAAGCCCATCTTCTGCATATGTACATGCAGGGATTCCATGTTCGCTCAAAGGGTCGCCGCCTTCTGAGAATCTCATGGTATATGATATGAAATTGATGTCAGCTACTACTTCCCCTTCTGTTTCATCATAATGAGTATCTCCGCTAACCCATACTGACTGCTGCTCAAGATAAATGTTGCCAGAATCAGTATTTGTCACAACAACATCTGCAAGCAAATCAGTATCCATGCCATCAATCTGGTGCATGAAACTTTCCGTAACTCCAAGGTCCCCTCCCATTCCATTTGTAAATGGGTTTGCATTCTCGCTTGTGTGGGATCCTCCAAGTGGATATTCCGAGTCAGAGTCTCCTGGAATATTATCTTCACGGTCTCCAAGACTTCTGTTGAGATGATCTCCGATAAGAGAATGCATCACAGGATCATAAGGTATTGCATCCGGTTCATCATCAGCGTCCAGATCAGCATCATGCTCAACATCTCCATCAGAAACATCTCCGTCATTTACATCTCCATCTGATTCAACATCAGCATCATGCTCAGCATCAGCCTCAACATCACCATCCGAAACATCAGAATCAACTCCAGCATCCACAACAGGATCTGGGGTATCTTCATTCCAAAGCCCTGTTCGCGCTCCGCAGCCAGCAGAACCTACTGCAACCAAAACAGGAACAGCAACAGTAATTGCAGCCTTCTTCATTGTTGAGAGGCAGTTTTCCTTGAGCCAATCGCCTGCTTTCTGGTGCCACTTATTTCTTTCAATTTCTTCCGAAGGAGCAATACTCCTACTAGCCAAAGTTCTATTCATAATTAATCACACTTAACTCATTACTACTCACATAATACAACATAACTAGTATTTAATGAAGTGCGTCCCCCTGGGAGGATACTGTTTAAAACCTAAGTTGTGATGTCCTTCCATGGACATCAGGATTCTTCAAAAGATTGGACTTACACCAGGAGAAATCAAGGCATATCTTGCTCTTCTAAAGCTTGGCTCAAGCTCAACCGGACCAATTGCAACCAAGTCCGGAGTCTCAAGATCCAAACTCTATGTAATACTTGAGAAACTCTCAAAAAAAGGTCTTGTCTCACATGTTGACAAGAAAAACATAAGATATTTCCATGCAGTAGAGCCATCAAAAATCAGCGACTATCTCCATGAGCAACAGACCGAGCTCAAAAGACTTGAAGCAGAATTCAAGGAATTTCTTCCAGAGCTTCAGGCTTACCATGACAAAAAGGATTCATCTCACAAAATCTATGTCTATTCAGGATTCAAGGCAATCAAAACAGCCCATGAGCACACTTACCTGAAGCTCAAGCGCGGGGATGAATATGTTGTTCTGAGCGTTCCAAGGCATGTATCATGGGACGCGCTGACTTTCTGGGAAAAAGATCACCTTCGAAGATCAAAGCTTGGAATAGGATGCAGGCTTTTGTTCAATAGGGATGTGGACCGCAAAGTACTGGACAACCGCAATTCATTCAAGCATACTGATGCAAGATACATGCCAACAGATCTGAAGACCCCGACTTACTTTACAATCTACAAGGACACTACCCTGATTACAATCCCATCTGACAGCGAACCAATCGGAATTGAGATAGTAAGTGCTGATGTTACAAAAGCATTCAAGGCCTACTTTGATGAATTCTGGAAAAAATCAAAACCGATCAAGTAGACCAGAAGTAGCCCATCATCTTGTATGCCAGCTTTGCTGCCAAAAATTCGCTGGTTCGAAATGGCGGCGATGGAAGAACTTCTACTATGTCAAAGCCAACGACATTTTTTGAAGAGACTGCCCTCATGATATCAAGAACATCATGCCAGAGAAGGCCTCCAGGCTCAGGAGTTCCTGTTCCTGGAACAACTGAAGGGTCAAATCCATCCACATCAACTGTGACATAGAGATTGCCGGTCAGCTTTGATGCGATTTTTTCAATGTCTCCTTTGCTTATTCTTCCGTTTTCCTTATTCTGTATCAATTGATCTGCATAAAAAATATCAACCTTTTTTTCTTTTGCAAACTCTGCCTCTTCATCGCTCATTGACCTGATTCCAACCTGCACAACCTCATCGCTCATCTCATGGATTCTTCTCATGACAGATGCATGGCTGTATTTTGTTCCTTCATATGAATCTCTAAGGTCTGCATGCGCATCAATCTGCAATACTGAAACTTTTTCTCCAAGCCCTGCTACTGCGCCGCTTGTAATCGAGTGTTCGCCGCCAAGAACAACAGGCCTTTTCCCAAGCTCTCTGATCCTTCCTACTGCCTGCTTTACTGTCTCAAGTGTTTTTTCAGGCGATCCCTTGCTTATTGCGAGCTCATCCATTGTGTAGACCGGAAGACTGTCGCAGGTATTTTTCCCAAGCTCAATGTCATACAATTCAAGCTGGGAGCTGGCCTCAATTATTGCCGAAGGGCCGTATCTTGTTCCGGATCCGTATGAAGCTGTCGCATCATAGGGCACAGGGACAACAACAACCTTTGCATCATCAAAGGAAGGCTGAAATCCAAGGTATGTCTTTTTCACACCTGTGAGTTTGGAAAGTTCATTCATAATCCACAATTGCGCACAAACACCTAAAAAACCCATCTTATTAACTTTTAGCCTATTTTTCCAAAAGTTAATAATGTTTCCCCTCTCTTTAGCTTTAGGTGACTATATGAGATGTAATGGAATTTGCTGCACTCTCAAGGGACTGCTTTTGCTGGTTGCTGGTGCAGTGCTATTGTTATCCGGACTTGGAATGCTTGATGGAGTTCTTGCTACTCTTGTTGCAGGAGCATCGATTGCCCTTGTTGGTTTGGCTGGATTAGTGCATTCAGTCGGAGCATGTCCTCTCTGCAAGTGCAAATAATATCTTATGACTCGTGAGTCTCGATTACAGTGCCAATATCCCAGCTGCAACTGTTTCCCTGATTCGGTACTCGGACCCCTCGCGTATCCACATCAGTTATTTTCATAATTGTTTCTCTGTCCCTGCAATTATGGTCTCCGCACATGACTTCTGTCTGGTTGATAACAATTCCTCCATTTTCTGTTGCAGTCATTGATAATGTTACTGTCATGCTCTCCGAGTCCTCTGCTCCCATGTCCTCTCTCAGTTCATTCATGTTCAGCGCTATGTTGTTATGAAGCCTTTCCATAACCAGTCTTGCTCCTGGCGAGTCTACTACTGCTTCTTCGCATGTTGTTACTGCATCTCTTGACTGCGGCCCCCTGACTTCTGTTCCCATTGTCGAATCTCCGCAACCAACAAGCAGTCCGGCACTAAGAAGCACAGCACTAGCGAATTTTTTTGATTTTTTAGCTGGTGCCCTTCTCCTGGACATCAAACCATGACGTAATTTCATACATCCACCCCGATACTATTAGGAATTAGATAATTTATATATGTTCTTGGTTATTGGCTGTTAAAAAACTCCTTTCTTTTATATTATTGATGGTATTTATCACATTCTTTCCTGAAAAACTTAAGAAAACCACATTTTATTCCAGGTGCTCTTTAAAATAATCAACGACGTGAAGCTGGAACTCCTTTCCATCCTCATAGCCAAATTTCTTGCTGGTCATAAGAAGATACGGGTGCGGCGAAAAATGAGGAACAGTAATGGCATAGCCTTCCATGTCAACAGAAGCAGATTTCATTGCAGCTCCTCCATATCTCTCATAGACTTTCCTGAACCTTGAAGACTGCCGAACCTGCTCTTTTGATACTATCCTCCCTTCAACAGGCTGATGCTGGAAGTTGAAGCTAATCCTCTTCTTCTCAACTGCGCCAGTAACAAGGTTCTGCATTGGTTTTTCTACATCTGCGCTTATGTGGATCTCTCCTGCGCCCTGGACATGCTTGTATTCTCCCTTATCAAGATGCAGTAGCAGAAACGAGGTGAAAAACTCCTTTCCGTCTTTGAAGTGGACTCCTTTTGAAAAGAGAACAAGCCTCTCTCCAACAAAGAAAAGAGAACGCATAGCGCCATGCGCAAAAGCGTTTCCGAGCTTTTCATCATCAAGCTGCAGGTTTTGGAAATAGTTGTTTGGAACTGCATATGCTGCTCTTGCCTCAAACATCGGATGGACCAGTTTGGTCGGCCATTTCATCGAAGTGTAAACCCTTCTTGTGAGGGTTTTCATCTCCTCTGCCATTTTTTTTGTGAACTCAAGGCGTTTCTTGTCCTCATCAAACATTTTTGATAAAAGCTCAGTATACTCAGGAACCTCTGCGATTTTCTGATCCAGATCCATAACACATCAAGACCTTCTTCATTTTTAATTATTTATGTCTGTAGTTTGCTAGCATGGACAAAAAACTTCTTATGAAAATTCTTGTAGTGGGAGCTGCGCTATTATTTATCACTTCCTCATTTCGCCCAGGCTCATTTTCACTCGGAGGAGATTCTTCAGGCGGTGAAAATATTACTGGCATGATATCATTTGACGGAACAATCCGCACATATGATCCATATCTCATACTGGACAGCACGGTCAATGACAGTGTTATTGACCAGATAAGGAACATGGAAGGCGTGGAGACAGTGACACTGGAAGCCCAGGGATATATTGTCGACACTGAAACACGCGATGATGTTTATCCGCTTTCTCAAAAGCTCTTTGAAATGGGTATTCCTTCATATTCCATAGCAAATATCGCAACCCCATCTGTCATGGTCCTGGAATTCGGAACAGAACTGATCAATGTTACTGCTCCCGGCGTTGTCCGCGTTGCGACAATTCCTTTCCTTGATGCCGGAAGCGAAGTTTCAGTGACCATGGTCGGAATTGTAAATGGCGGAACAATCATAGACTATCATTCACAGTCCATAAATTCAGATATTGCTGAGCTTGAATTTACTGCTGAAGTAAATGAGCTGAGCAGCAAGATCTACAGATATACTGTCCCATGGGAAGATCGAAATTCAGTATCAGAAGAATCAGGCAGCTATGCCCGTGCTGACAACATCCTCTTTGATCCTCCTCTTACTGTGGAGCAGGTCATGGTCAAAAAGCAGTTCCCGTATATTACATATATAGATGCAAACAGCGCGCAAATCTCTTCAGCATTTGATAACAGAAGCCAGGTTGAAGCGAATTTTGCAGATGTTTCTGTGATCTTCCCCAGTTCGATCCTTACAATAGAATCTGATGACAATTCGACACTTCCATTCAACTACTCAGTGCTCTACAGCTACAACGTGACTTTGGTTCCTCCTGAGGGCTATGAGATGGATCCTAAAACCCTGCTCTATAACTCAGAAGTCGAGCTGAGCGGAACAATAAATGCTACTCTTGAGGCTCTGATCACAGGAAACAAAATAGTCCAGGTTCAAAGCGAGAACTTCATGAACTAGCCGCCCATCCTTATTATTTTTCTTATTCTCTTGTCTGCCTCGACAGAATCAAGGAACTGGGCTACTTTCTTTGGAACATCAGCCTTCCACGAGCTGTCATTCTCTGCCATAAGAGCGCGGATTGCCTCGCCTTCTTTCTTGTCTCTTTCCTTAAACTCGATTGATTTGACAAGAATCCCGTGCTGTGAGAAAAGCATCTTCACAAGCTGATTATTCGAATAAACATCATGTATCTCAGGAATGTGCATCAAGAGGTGATCTACCCATATCCGGTTGTCATTAACATCCGGAACAGGCACTATCACCAGTTTTACCAGGTCTGTTTTTGAAAATGAGCTTCTGATCATTTCAATGCGTTCTCCGCAGGTAAACGGATTTTGCTTGCTAAATGAATCTTCTGAACTTCCAATTACAATTACCACTTCGCCATATTTCTTGAGCAATTTCTTTATGGCACTATAATGTCCTAAATGGAATGGCTGGAACCTTCCAATAAAAAGCGCGCGTTTCATATTCTAACCTCTAAAATCATGCATTTACCATCTGTTTCAGTTTTATACCGACTAATTTTGAAATATCACCTGTCTTAGTTACACCAATGACCGAATCCGAATTTGCCATTACAATGTCGTTGTGCGATACCAGGATGAACTGGCTGTGTTCGCTCATTGTGCCAACCAGATCAGAAAGGTTCTTGCTGTTTGGCTTGTCAAGAGCAGCATCAACTTCATCAAGTATGTAGAACGGAGAAGGTCTAAATAACTGTAGGGCAAAGATAAACATAAGCGCAACTACCGTTTTCTCTCCTCCTGAGAGGGCATCAAGGGAATGGTCTGTGTTGTTCCGCCTCAGCTTGATGAAAAGGCCGCTCTCAAATGGCTCCTGTGGATTATTCAGGTAAAGATGGCCTTGACCTACATTAACATATTTGAACATATTTTTGAAGTTATCACTTATTGCCTCATATGCTTCAAAGAATGCCTCTTTCTTGTGCACCTCTATTTCATTTATCATAAGGAGGATTGCCTCGCGCTCCTTGTCGAGCTGGGTTATCTTTTCCTCAACCCCGTCAATCTCCTCTCTCTTCTTGTCATACATCTCGATCGAGGCCATATTAACATTGCCAAGGCTATTTAATGTTCGCTCTGCCTCAGCTATCATTTTTGTGAGCGCATCCTTGCTCGCATCTATCTTCTCAAACTCTGAAAATGAGCCGAATTCAGTATTCATATCCTCGAGTCTTGTCGTGGTTGTTGCCTTTTTGATCTCCACCTGGCCAAGGTCCTTTACTGCCTTGTCAAGCTTTATCCTGACTGCTCCCCTCTTCTCACCTATCTCGGAGAGCTCTTCCTCAAATGCCTTCATCTTCTCAAAGAGTTTTTCTATTGTCTTGCTGGTTGAGCTTATCTTTTCCTCAAGCTCTCCAAGCTCTTTTTTGTCAATTCCAATCTGCTTTTTTGCATCTTTTATCTTCGTGTGTGACTGCTTCTTGTCTTCCTGAAGCTTGGCTACTCTCTTTCTCTTTTCATCAATTTCCTCGCTTCGAAGTCCGCTTTCATTTCTTTTTCCTTCGATTGTTGCCCGAAGGGATGATACTGCGCCGCTGAGCTTTGCACGCTTGTCGCTGCTCTCTTCAGACTGCTTGCTGAATTCCTCTTCAGCAGCTGCAAGCTCGCTCTTGAGCTTCTCAAGGTCTGCCTGGCGCTTTGAGACAATCTCATCGAGCTTTGCCTTATAATTTGTCTTTTCCTCTACAGAGTGCCTGAGCTTTTCGATCTCCTCTCCAAGCTGCTTTTTCCTTTTGATGACCGACTCGTTGTCCCTCTCCTTTTCTTCTGCAAGCTGCACTCTCATCTCACTGGTCTTTATCCTGATTTCTATCTGCGATTTTTCTGATCTTAATTTTGATTCTTCCTCACGAATCGAGTATAATTCTGAGAGCAGTGATTCCTTTGTTGATTTAACTTCTGCAAGTTCGTTCTCTATCTTCCTTGCCTGGTTTCCGCTCAGGATACCGCTTTGCGATTTTCCTCCGCTCACAATACCTGATCTCTCGAAAATCTCTCCGCCGGTAGTGACCATCCTTGCTTTTCCGATTCCAACTGCCTTTGCATCTTCAACCTCATCAACAAGCAGAGTATCTGCAAATACGTAGTGGGCAGCGCGCCTTATGTGCTCCGGAAATTCTATCACATCAAGGATGCTTGAAAATCCCTCCATCTTCAGTCCGGCAGGGGCCCTTACCTTGTCCATAGGGATAAATGTTGCACGTCCTGCCTTGGCTGCCTTGAGTTTCTTTATCGCATCAGTTGCAATATCAACGCTGTCTACTACTATGTAAAGCAGCCTTGCTCCACCTGCTGCTTCCACTGCTCCGGAGTATTTGGCATCAAATGAAATCAGGTCCGCAACAGTTCCATGGATTCCAGGCTCTTTTTCCTTTAGCTGGTTGATGAAGCTGATTGCAGGATTTGCCAGGTGCGGAGTTGACCTTACCTTGAATATGGATGCCTTTTCCTTCAGCTCCAGCATCTGGCGGTCAAGGTCATTCATCTGCGCATTTATCTCCTTTGTTTTTGCAAATGATCTTTCAATTTCTTTTGAAATGCGCGCAACCTGTTCCTGAAGATCTCCTATGTCTTCTTCGCCCTCATCTTCTTTGGCCTCTCCAGGCAATATGCTCTCCTGCTCCTCGCGCTTTGCCTGCTCAAGCTCTTTTTTGGATTCAATCTCAGAGCCCACTGAAATAAGTTTCTCTTTTGCCGTGCGAAGTTCCTTGTCTGCCTGCTCAATCCTATCCTTTATTTTTCTGAGGTTTTCATCCTCAACAGATCCTATTTCGGATGATAATTTCTCTTCTGCGGTCTTGAGCTGGGCTGCAAGTTTTTCAATTTCTGCTGAAATTTCTGAAATAGCCTTTTCTTCATCCTCAATTTCCTTTTCAAGGTTCGTTGCCTCAATTGAAATCCTCTCTACAAATCCGCTCTTATCCTCAATGAGTTGTTCTCCTGATCCAACAGCTGCCTTGAGCTCCTCTATTCTTCGGATAAGGGTATTTGTTTTCTGCTTTGATCTGAGCTCTTCGCTTGTTTTTGACCTTTCAATCTCAACCTTCCTGATCTCTTCATTTACTTTTTCAAGCTCTTCTGTGGCATCCTTCTTCTCTGCCATTATCTTCTGTTCTCTTTGAAGCTCCCCTTCAAGCTCAGCCTCAAGCCTCGTGATTTCTGCTTGAAGCAGGCTGCCTTTTGAGTTTGTAAGGCTCTCTTTTGCGCCTTTGAACTTTACTGCGATCTCCCGCTCCCTTCCAAGGTCTTCAAGATATGCCTTTCTCTCTCCGAGAATCAGCTGCGCCTCTTTTATCCTCTCATCTACAAGTCCAAGCTCGCGCATCGCTTCCTTCTTCTTTTCCTCAAAATCAGAGATTCCTGCAACACTGTCAATAATCGCACGCCTCTCCTTTCCATTCATGTTTATTATCCTGGCCACTTCTCCCTGCGCAATGGTGTTTCTTCCAGACTGGTCAAGGTAATGCCTCTTGAGGGTCTCGAGTATGCTGTTTCTTGTTGTTTTTTTGCCGTTTAGCCGATATGAGATCTTACCATCCTCTCTGATGGCCCTTCTGACCTCGTATTTCGGTCCCTCTGGCTCGCTGCTTTCAAAGACAATGGTGACCTCTGCGCTTTTTGCACCACTGTGTATCAGGTCCTTTACTTTCTTTGCACGAAGTGATTTCAGGCTAGTCTCACCCATCCCAAATCTGATTGCATCACAGAGGTTGGACTTGCCACTGCCATTTGGACCTGCGAAGCATATGAATGTACTTGGCAGCTGGATATTTGCTGCTTTAAAGGATTTGAAATTCCTCAGTTTGAGGTGGGAGATATGGACCATTCAAATGCTAATCTCAAGGCAACTTAAAAAGCATTTCTGGTGACGTACAAAAGCATTCATTTTTAAACACTTATTGGTACAATTATATATATGCACCAAGCCCGCCAGATTCAAAACCGCTCAGTCGTCAGAGCGCCAATTTTCAAAGCAGCAGTGCTAGTTGCAGGTCTTATGTCATGCAAAAAAGAAACGCCTGATGAATACAGGTATGCTCCAAATACGCCTGTTTCGACTTCAACTGTGACAGTGTCTGCTCCAAGACCAAGATCAAGTTCAAAAGCACCTTCAAAAAAACCTCCAAAACCAGCTCCAAAGGCGGAATTTTCATCAAAAGACAGGATGGTCCGGATAGATGGATTCTCAATTGACCAGTTTGAGGCAATACTCATAAGTGTTGCTGAAAGCGGAGAAGAGATTCTTCATCCTTACCACGATCATCCGGATAGAGATGATCTTGTTGCAGTCTCAATGCGTGGCATGAAACCACAATCCTATCTCTCAAGAGGTCAGGCAGCAAGGTTTTGTGAGAATGCAGGAAAACGCCTGTGCACAACCAGAGAATGGAGGCGGGCATGCATGGGGAAGAGCAATCGTTTATTCTCTTATTCGCAAAAATCCGATGCAGCAACATGCAATCTCGGAGGGCCTCATCACCTCAGTGAATTCTTTGGAAACGATCCTATGAAATGGACTTATGAAAATTTCAATGATCCGAGGCTGAGCCAAAGGCCAGGATTCCTTTCCAAAACAGGATCCCACAGGAGATGCCGTTCTGACGAGGGAGTCTATGACATGCTTGGAAATGTCCAGGAATGGGTTGCTGACACAGTGCAGGGGCGAGGAACTTTTGTCGGCGGCTTCTACAGCAATCCAGTAGAGCTTGTAGCAAAAAGAGCTGCGGGAGAAGGATGCACCTATATCCTCAGCGGGCCGCATCATAAAACTTATCGTGATTATTCTGTTGGATTCAGGTGCTGCAAAGACTAATCCAGTTTTTTCGACTTTTTCCAGTACTCTTCAAAATGAGCCATATTGGCATCTGCAACTCTCTGGTCGATTACCTCTATGCACAGCGGTTCATCAGACGGTACAACTGTTACTGCCGTATCCTTGTAGACTATAGTATATGCTGGAGTTACAATATCTGTTGGCAGATATCTGGCATCACACTTTCGAAATACGTTCCTGTTGTCCAAAACACTTTGCTCAACATTTACATTGTAGAGCATGCGCACCTTGATTCCGGCCTTTTGCCGTCTTGTATGATATCTCTGCCAGTATTTGAGCTCTATCCAGTCCGGAAAGTCAGGAACTCCGAATACCACATATTCCTCTCCTTTTTTTAGCTTTAGAAATATGTGTTCGTATACTACTTTCAGGCCTGCAAGTCCCTGGAACAGGGTGACTTTTTGCTTTCCCTTGCCGTGTTTGTAGTGCTTTTGAAGCTTTGGAAGATACTCCTCGAACTCCTGCTCAAGTGCCTTCATCTCTTCCTGCTTTTTCCTGATATATCCCCGTATTTTTGATGGTTCTACTGCCTGGAAATAGCGGACTCCGCCGCGGTCAACATAAGAGGCAAGTCCTTTTTTGGATAGTTTGTCAAAAATCCCGTATAATTTTGATCGGGATACTCCTGATTTTACTGAAATCGGCCCGCTTGAGCTAGATCCAAGCTCAATTACTGCAAGATATGCCTTGATTTCTCCGTCGGTAAGCCCGATTTTTCTAAGTATCTCTGTTTGCATGCGCTATAGTTGAAAGGATAAATATTTAATCGAGTCCCCCTGCGGGGCGACATTACCATTAAATACCCCTAATGTCGTAATTCCTACTAATAATATGGTTAACATAAGAATTCTGCTTGCATCGTTTTTGTGCTTTGATTAGCGCAAAGGCAAAAAAATTTGAGGCATCCCAAAAGGTGGACGTGGCTTGGTTGGTCTCTGGCCACTTCCTCCTATTTTTTATCTATATTTTCTGTATTCTTCATCGTTCATATTTGCCAATCCGTCAATATTGGAATGTGTTCCTATTTTTGAAAGGGAAGTTACAATGGCTTTTCGAACTGAGGATGATTTCTCGTTCTTCAGAGCATTTTCCAATTCTTCCCTACTATAAGCTCCTCCAATTTCTCCAAGAACTTTCGCAGCATTTGCACGACTATTTTGATCTCCTATTTCAAGAACTGCTACTATATCTCCTCTCCAATATTTTCCAATTTCTACAAGTGAATCAAATGCCCTGGCTCTTACTTCTTTATCTTTATCTTCCAGAGCACGCACTAATCCCCGAACTGCTTCTGGATAACGTACTCTTCCAAGTTCTCTTGCAATGGTTTTTCTGCCAGGTGCACTTTTGTCTGCAAGAACGTTTATCATTCCATCAACAGCAGCTACTCTCCCAATTTTTGAAAGTGCTCTTGCAGTGCTCATTCTTACATACCCTACAGGGTCCCACAGAGCATTCAGCAAACCCGGAACAGCCCTCTCATCTCCAATTTCGCCAAGGGCTCCTGCAGCATTCCTTCTTGTTTTTGGGTCTTCATGCCTCAATGCGCCAAGCAATCTGTGAATGGAAATCGGGTCTTTAATCTCTCCAAGCATTTTGGCTGCTACTCTCCTTATGTCAGAATTCTTATCATCCAAGGCAACTACTAATTCTCCAACCGATTCAGAATTACTGATTTTTATGAGCTTGTCTATGTGTTCCTCCAATTTTTTATCTTCCTGCAAGTTCTTTATTCCGGTATACCATTCCTTGCCCAGTTTCACACGCAGTTTTGCAA